>Ga0233438_10002531_pt1 | contig 18132 bp, 25 predicted proteins | sample SI_123_September_FD_182720 | JGI IMG/M metagenome (GOLD analysis project Ga0233438, IMG submission 182720) | Seawater microbial communities from Saanich Inlet, British Columbia, Canada - SI_123_September2016_10_MG | ecosystem: Environmental > Aquatic > Marine > Inlet | place: Canada: British...
GCTGCAGTTCTAACTTCTGCATTTGGAGATTGAGCTGCTTCACGGAGTCGTTCTGGAGCTTGCGCACCAACAAAGGACAGTCCCCAGCTCGCCATCCCAAGCTGCATTTGCGTGTTCTCTGGATTAGAGAGAACGTTCAGTAAGCCGTCGACAGCCTCTGCTCCGATAACAACCATCGCTCCAACCGCTGAGCCTTGAACAACAGGATCAGGATCATTGAGCAGGGCATAAAGAAGATCATCAAGAGCGATTGGATCTGCAATTAATGTGAGTGTCTTCGCAGCAGCACGTCTCACTGTGACATTTTCATGTTTCCGAAGTGCTCGGCACAATGCTGGAACTGCAGTTTTTCCAACTTGACCAAGACTTTCGGCAAATTTCAACCGTAATAAGCCACGTTTGTCGCCTAGGCCTGCCACCATCCTTTTAATCTGTTCAGAGTCAGCTTGGTTTAATTCGCCGCTGCTGTGCTGAACCGATAGTTCTTGCGCAAGCTCTGTAGCTTCTTCTTCACTTAGTTGAATCTGATCTTGATCCCTGGCCTGAGGCATTTCACTGTCCTGCATGTGTAGTCATCTAGACGCCTTTGTTTGCTTATTATGTGTCAGGGCGGGGAATCCCTGTCCCAACCTACCCTTGCTTTCCGACCACTGACTGTCTTCATAATCTCCCATAATCTTCAAATCGAAGATCCTGCAGTCCCTGAAGTTTCGGCAGATCAGCTTGCTCAGTTGTTAACGGAAAGCTGCACGTCAATACAATCTGCAGAAGTCCTTGATCACTCTCATTGGATGCTTCGGATTGAGTCCGACAAACAGGCTGAACTGCTTGCTCAAAATCTGGTGGACGGATGGCGCGCAATGAGAGAGGCCAGCGGTCATGCATCGAACCACAAAGTTATTGCACTTGGTGGCAGGAAAGATTCCGATTCATTAGGAAATTCTCCCTTGCAAAAAGGTTTCTGGGGAGTTGATGTTGTTGAGACAAGAAATGCAGAAGCATTTTTGCAAGCGATCAATTGGGAAGGCCTGAAGATCTCCAGGCCGCCTGATGCTGTATTCGAAATTTTTTCAGGCGTCTAATCAATCGACTCTTGATCAGCCCTGCTTTGTTCGTCTTTGACGCCGTGTCACCTTTTTAGGACTGGGTGTAGCTTCAACGTCTTTTGCTAGATCGTTTCGTGATGAATGCTTTACTCCCACTTTTGATGACTGTATCTTATTGTTGATTTGATTGTTATTATGAACCTCTTCAATTCTTAGCCCTACTTGGTTCATGAGATGCATATTTTTACTCAATAAATTAAACGGAATGATCGATTTTCTTTGGCTCATCTGACGAGCACCGCTGCCGATGCTCGACTTGACTATAAATGTTGTGTTTGAAAATGGACCCATTGCACAATAGTATTAGCTTTTTGAAAGCTAATACTGGGGTTGTACCAAGTCAACCTCTCTTTAGTTGTTCGACCAGATTCTTTACTGAGAAGATCGCTTCTTCAGATCTTGTCACGTGAGTAATGTAGTGACAGATATACGAGGTGTTTTGGTGGATGGTCGTTTTAATAATATTCATCAGGGTCTGACCTGTGCTGAAGCACGCCGAATTCTCTCTCTCTCGGTCGAAGACTTAGAATCCCAAAGCGATTTTTATATGGCTGCTGCGCACTTAATTAATTGCTCATGTGTTGAAACTGAGGATGCTTTAATTAAATTTGTTACTAAAATTTCGACTGAGCAGGCTGTAAAAATTGCAAGAAGAAAAGCTGTTGAAGTTCTTGCTCGGTTGGGTGTTCAGCGTGCTGTTCCTGTAATTGGTGAATGTCTCAATAGTGATGATTCATATCTAGTTGAAAATGCTGCTTGGTCGTTGAAGGAGCTTTCAGAAACAACTTTCTTATTTAATCAAAAAATGATTGCACTACTCAGGCAGCCAGAGCAGAGTACGCGTGTTTTAATTCAGGCTCTTGCTGGTTTAAATGTAACGGATGCTCTTGAGGAGATTGTTCCTTTTCAGGACGATGAGAGGGTTTCTATAAAAGGTGCTGCAATCGCCGCGACTGCTTTGCTTGGTTTCTCGAGAGAGAGAATCCCTGAAATTGCAGACCATCTATTGGCCACAAATCAGATGGATCGACAATGCGCCATTCAAGATTTAATAGATGCAAGTGCATCGGATTTAACTCCCTTCATTCTTTCTTCACCTGTTTCTCCCGTCTTTCGATTACGAGCTATTCGTGCTTTATCAACGGGTAGCTCCACTCAAGCTATCTCAGCTATTGATCAAATTATTAATGATGACCCATCAAAGCTTAGCCTTGTTCATGAATATGATGAGAATCCATCAAATATATTTCTGATCAATGAATTTTTCAATGCTGATTTTGGTCGTTGCTACTTGTCGCTCCAGTTTCTGAAGAAGATTCCATCTGCAGACATTTGGCCTGCGTTGTCTGCTGCCTGGAATAAAGATGGTTGGAATGATTATGGCGCCCACTATTTTTTTCTACTTTTAATTGGTTCACATTCAGATTGGTCGAAAAACGCTGAATCTGAGATTTATTCTCTATTGAAAGATTCAATTTTTAATAATCGGCCTCAATTTAGAAAGTCTAAGGCTGTTGCAGTGTTGGCGATGGCGAGGCTTTTCCCTTCTGCTTTCCTTGAGATTCTTGCTGATATCGTTAATCCAGTGACTATGAAAGTCTGGGAATGTCGATATGCGGGATGGATGATGCTGGATGAGATAAGTCATGCTCAACTTTTTGATCGCCGCCGTATGAATGGCTTGAAGTTAGATGTGAAGAAAGAGCCTGATGATTTTGTAGTGAGTCGTGCTCAATTGTCAATTGAGTCTCTTCATTGATTTGGTATAGTATTAAGAAGTTGATTCATTTTGCCGAATGAGTACTGAAAATGTTGCTTCTTTGGATCAGCTTTTTGAGGACCTTTTGCACCCGAATCCCAATATTCAGCAAAGTGCATCGTTCTCCATAGCTGATAGTTACTCGGATACTGCAATCCCTAGGCTTTTATTACTTCTTGAGTCTGATAATCCTGCAATCTACCGATCGGCAGTTAAAGCACTTGGTGTGCTTGGCCCTAAGACATTCTCGCCTCTTATTGTACTTTTCAACAACTCAGTGAATCCAACTGTGAGGGCATGTTGTGTGAAGGCTTTGGTGCAAATAGCAGTTAACTTTCCTGATGAAGCCTTTCCTGAAGACGCTCTAAGCGTGTTGGCTAGGGCATTAAATGATATCTCTCCAGTGGTTTCACAGTCTTCTTTGATGACTTTGGGATATGTCGCTAAGGCCACTCATGGTGGTGATAGAGCCGTGCCTATTCTGATTGAAGCTTGTTCTAGCGACAATATTGCTCATGTTCAGGCTGCTGCGATGGCACTCGCTGAGGTTGATTCCCCAAAGGCAAGTGAGTGTCTCCTTGCTCTTGCTTCAGATCAATCAACAGATCCACTTGTTCTTGAAATAGTCCAGTCTTGTTTAGAGAGAATGGGAGCTAATCTCAATTCTTCGAATGCATAGTTTGTCTTAAAATGAGATTCAGTAAAATGCCAAAAAAGCGCCCTTAAATTTTCAAGGGCGCCGAGTTTCAATCCTTAATTTGATTGATTTGCTTTTTTGTGAGGATCAGAAGAAAACGCCGAAAGGACGGAAAGGAACGTAATCCGTCATTCTCGGAGTATTGTGACCCGAATATTTCTGCTCTTGCAGTTTTACCGGCGTCTTCACAAGGGACCTGTAGGTGAAGGGCATTGGCTTCAGGTCTTCTGCAGCGGCTATGGCCAGTGGGTAATTAGTCTTACTTTTTTGCCCTTGTGCATTGTCACTGATAGCTACTTTCATTCCACCGAGTTCACGCATTAGGTTGAAGGAACGATTGAACATTCCAGCATACGAATCTTTGGTTCGTTCATAAGGAACGATGTCTGTACCAAAAACTTCTGTGTATTCAGCTGAGTTTGTGAGGCTATCAATGAGTGCATCAAAACCAGCATCTGCCTGGATTTTGATAGCATTCTGAATTTCTATCTGATTGAGTGGCGCACGTCCAAGCAGATGTTTAAAGTTCAACTCAATGCCGCGATGTGCACCGACAGTGTGGAAGAAGTTAGATTTATAGAATTGTGATTTAGCTAGGCCATTTACGAAATCACGCACGTGAATTTCGCCATTAACGAGTCTTGCTTCTAGCGATGTCTCTCGCTGGTTGTCTCTAAGAGAAAGGTTGCCAAATACTTGGTGGTATGCAGCATTGATCACGCGATCAAGGGCTTCGCTATCACTGGGGCTATAGCGATCAGCTGTCACACCAAAAGGACATTCTGAGTGCAGACGAGGCCCTGTCCCGATGCCCATCGACGCGCAATGGTTGCGCTTGTACTCTGCGATAGCTCCTGAAACAGTTCTAGGAACCGTATTGTGACCGGCTTTGTTGGTTGTTGAAAATGAAGCAGGACCTGTTCTTGTAGTAGAACTTAAGCCTGCCAAGCTTGTTTCTGTGCCGAGCATGATGAAGATGGGGGGTGATGTTTTGCAGAGCAAGTCTTATCTCCCTAGTGCAACACACAGGATGTATTTGCTTAAGAGGGGAACTATGCCCTATGCGTATTGGTTGTTGAAAAAAGTCTCAGGCTAGTTTCTATGGTTTTTTAAAACTGGTAAAAAAAAGGGTGGGCAGAGCCCACCACTTTGTCTGCTGTCTGTTAACAACTAAGCCGAGCAATCAGCCCAGTGAGTTGATGACGTAGTCGAGCAGGTTGTTGTAGGCGGTCAGAGCCTGGGGGCTCATGTCGCGAGGTGCACAACCATCGTTGCGCATTTGTGTGAAGCCAGCAACGTAGGTGCCAGCGTCGATGCTGAGGGCCTTGTACACCTCTTTCTGACCATTGATGGCCAGCTCGTCGAGAGGGCCAGTGCCGCCGGTGACCAAGCTGTAGTTGATCAGGCGCAGGTAGTGAACCAAGTCACGCTTGCACTTCTCTTTACCTTCAGTAGCGCACTGGCGTGGTTGACGGCCGGTGGCGCCATTGGGGTACTGAGTGTAAATAGCGTCGACAGCGCGCTGAGCGATGGCGTCGTAGTTAGCGGAAAGCTTTTCAGCTGCTTCCAAACGTGCAGCAGCGCGTTGGATAGAACCCTGAACAGACTCCAGATCGGAGGCCGAGGGGAAGCGTGATGCGCTATCGGCAGAACCGACAACAGTGGTGATAACGGACTTCATGATGAAGGTAGTGTTGGGTTGAACAGTTAGTCAGTTATGGCTCAGCTGATGGCGCTGATCACCATGTCGAAGTAGCTGCCGGCTTCAGCGGACAGGCTGGAGCAATCACCTTGGGTGACAGCCATCTTGCGCTTAGGGCCAGTGGTGTCGTTTGTATTGGTGATGTGCGCACAGGCAGAGGCCTTCATGATGGCGACTGCACGTGCAGCAGAGCCAGTAGGAACGCCCAGTGCTGCATAGGTCTCGCGAAGACCATTCAGGCAGCGGTCCTGGAGGACAGAAGCGTCGCCTGCAAGAACGGCGTAGCTGACATAACGAAGAACGATTTCACCATCACGGAGGCAAGCAGCCATCTTGCGGTTGGTGTACACACCACCGTTAGGGGCTGTCAGGCCTGTGTTTTCGCAGCAGATGCCAGCAACAGCATCAGAAACGACACATGAAGCGTTAGATGTGATGGCATTCACAGCGTCAAGGCGCTTGTTGCCGTCGGCGATGAAGGACTTCAAAGAGGCCAGCTCGCCTCCACCGATGAAAGCACCGCTGGAATCGGCCGATACGGCCTTCCTGGAGAATGCGTCGAGCATGGTTGTGGGAGTGTTGTTGGGGGAATGCGAATCCGCATCGGGTTGACAGTAACCCTGGTTTCTTGACTCCCAGCTCAATGCAGTTGTGTGGACAAGAAAGTTTGCATTCGTAGATTCTGAATAAAATATGAACAAAACTGGAATTATCTTGCTTTTGCTTCAGAAAGCCTGTCGTGATCAGACTTTCACTGATTATGACAACTGTTGAAGTACCCGTTCGCAGCTCCATCGAAGGGGGATCCATTTGCTCTCTGCTTGGATCTCCCTCAGTAAATCGGTTTGGTCTGAGAGGTTAAGGCTGAGGCAAGCCCAGGCTGCTGCAACTCTCGACTTCGTGTACTGCGGCAGTGTTTCTGCCAGTGCTGTTCGAATGAGATCGCTGTGTTCATGGACTCTTTCGAGTCCAACAATTGACGTCAAGAGATAGTTCGCGCCGTAATCGCTCCAATACTTGGCCTGGATTTTTTCGATCGCCTCAATTTGTTGGGGCTTCTGCATCCTGATCAGGCTTAGTGCGCCCCCGTATTGCTTTCCTTCATCTCTGTGCTGCAGATTCTTTTCGATCGTGCTCACGCTTGGTTCACAGATCCAGTCTGGTTGTAAGGCGAGATTTGCCGGATTGTCGCGAAGTAGCTGTTCGAGCAGCAGGCTGTGAGGTTCTGAAATCACTCCTGTCTTCTTCGGGTCGGCAAGGTGAAAGGCGCTTTTGGCACGCAGCGGCATCGAAACCGGACATGACACCAGATGTTGAAGTGCGCTGGCATCCCCAGCGTCCCCGAGATCAATCACTGCTGACCGTCGTCTGCCAGCGATTGGGTCAGTGAGTTGTTGAACCACTTGTGTCAGCTTCTCGACCTCGCCAAAGACTTGAGCTGCATAGGCACATGCGGCCCCAGAAACCAAAGGATTTTCATCTTGTTCAAGGGCGGTAATTCTGTGCCGTCCTGTGGTCAACCTGAGGCGGGTGTGTGCCTGAATGACACAACGTTTTTGGGCATCACTGCTGTCTATTGCCCCTATCAGTTGATTGCATTGTTCATCAGTGAGTGGTTCTCCGATCTGAGCAATTGAATCAATGGCATTGATGACTGAAGGCTCATCATCAAAACAAAGAGCATTGAATAAATGAGGTAAAGATTTTTTGTCTTTTCTGCGACCCAAGGCTTCCAATGCCTTCCTTCGTGTAATGCGATTGATTAAGTTCTCAGGGTTGAGTCCTACAGCTTCAATTAAGCCGTCCAATGAGCGTTCGCTGTGGCATGCTGCCAATTTGGTGGCAGCCATATATTTGTCGACGGGATTGTCTAGTTTCTCGGGATCAGCTCGAAGATACATCAATGCTTTCTCTTCCGGCATCCCTTCAAATAAAACATCAAATCTTTCAGACATGATCCTGGCTGGATGCTGTTTTCAAAAGTAGCACTTCTTCTGGCCAAGCCCTATGGGTTCATTGACATCTCTGACAGCATGGATGTATTGGCTTAATTGCTCTTCTACCCTTTGAGTTTGATCTGTTAATATATTTTAAATGGTTTGGGATCGATGCCTGTCACTGCTGAAGCCGAACTTGCATTGTCTCGTTACGTAGAGGCAATGTCTAGAGATATCGAAATTCAGGATCAATTAAATAATGTTAAGGATTTGGAAAGTCTTCGTAATGTCGTTCATTCAGTTGAATCTTCTTTGACTGGAATGGCTTTGATTCCTTTGGAGCAAGCATCACGCAACCCAAAAATTCTTGTGGATTCAAACATAACCTCCCATGAAATTGCATGGCGCCTTTTGCGTTGTACTGGTGGTCCATTGGTATTGCAATTAATTTGTAGTAAGGCTAATTTCGCGATCTGGATTGAGAGTTGCTGATGATAAATAATTGCTTAAAAACCTTTGTTGATGATGTGGTTCGTTTTCATGAGTTGGCGACGGGTTTAAAATCATTGACCAGCCACGATCAGATTGTTGCCTATGGGCATAGTAAAGGTTACGACTTTTCAAAGTCGGAGTGGATCGTTTTTTTTAAGAGTGATTTTGATCTCCAGTCAGAGTCGCTTCAGCAACTAATATTGACTTCAAATCCAACGCACTGGTCTTGGGCATTTCGTCAACACTCAGTTTGGAGAGCTATGCTGATGGAAGGTGCAGCTGATGGAGCTGTTTAAAAACAGCTTCATACCCAAACTATTATTTTTTTCCATGTCTGATTTGGATCAAGATCAACTACTAGAGCGTTTTATTGCTTTGGCACGTTCGGATGATGCTCTTCGTGATGCAATCAAAAGTGCATTAAACCAAGATGAGGTGATTTCAATTGCAGCAGAGTATGGTTTTGTTATAGATCCATTGGCTATTTTAAGAAAATGGAGCCAGCATACTGATTTTTCTAAACCAACATGGCTGGGCTGGTTTGATGAGTAGATGCTAGGTATTGATTTCGGAATATCTAGTTGTTTGACTTCCTTTTTTTGCCCAATAAGTCACCAGTTCTTCTCCTCCAGGACGGGGCACGCTTGCAATTGCTCTCAATACTTTAAATGATCTATTAGGTCCCATCGGCCAATTGCCGACAGCTTTTACTGTGCGCACTTTGCTCCCCATTAATTCAATACATCTTTCAAATTTTTCTAATTGAGTTTGATCTACTGTCTCAAAGATAAAATCACTCCCTTCGCATATTAAATGCTGTGAACGTATCCATGCTTTGATTTGTTTTTCACTGTCAAGCATTCACGATCCCTTTTTTTGTATCCAGTTGTGATCGATAATCTCAGACAGATTTTGAATGCGTTTGAATTTTAGGAATCCATGCTCTGATCCCCATATCGCTTGTCTCGTTTCAGGATCAAACCCGCGATCACGACTGATCCAGCTATTTTGATCGACTTCCACTTCGCTGATTAAATATGTTTTGCGTCCATCTCTGGGAACAAAGCATTTTTCCCCTGGTTCGACTGATCCTGTGTAATGACCCGTTGAACCTTCTTTGAAATGCATCGCACAACCACATCGTTGCGTAAGACTATTGGAATCCAGTGAATTTAATAATTTTGGATGGCGTCCAGCTCCAGCAAGGCGCTCTTTATTGTTAAATCCATAATTTTCAACAATGTATGTATCTCCTTTTGCTTTTAAGCAATGAATGCCTTGTCGATATGGCTCCCATGGTGCATAGTCATAATGCTGTTCTGAATAAAATCCCGGACCCTCAAAAATTTCCCAAGGTAGTGGTCGAAAAATAATGTTGATGCGAGCAAACTCTTTGGGGTTCTGCTGGGATTGCGCGTGATTATCGTAAATACCAGCAAGTGTGCTGGCGAAGCGTAGAAGTTTATCTGTATTCATGGCGCTGGTTTCTAAATTTTGATTTTTCGAACTTCAGAAGCAAAAGATGATTGTAGTATTCCACTACCCTCTGATGTTTTGAGAATCGATGATCGGCATCGCACATTGTCGGAAACAAACCAAATTCTTTCTTCAGCTATAGATTGGTCGTAGTTAGTCGTCAGAATAAAAGTTCCATCATTTAAGAATGTATAGTTTGACTCTGCTGGAATTGATTCTGCATAGCCCACACTTCTAAGGAGTCGGCCTGAGTTTGCATTGGTTGGAATTGGAACGATGATGCAAGATCCAGCTGAAACTTCAGAAGGATCATCTGGTTCCCAATCACTTTCAGCATTCCATTCCATTTGGAATGGTGCTTTAAATTCGCTCTCGTTGTGCACTGATGAGAGTTGAATCAAATGTTTGACTTCCTTAATATCTCCTTCAAAGCTTTTGATTGATATTTCACTAAGCACATCTTCGAATTGCTGAAATGCCAATGAATGGCCTGATCTCATTGAACGCCATTCACCAAGGCTATGAGCAACAAATTGCTCAATATCCATTTTTGTTGAGGCCTGATTCCATCCCATGGCTTCTGCCAGTAGGCAAGTTGCTTTGCATCATATTGACCATTGAATCAACCATCATGGACATCGCCATGGGGACTGAAGAAACAGATTTATTAAATTCCTCACTTTGATTAGGTTGTTCACTTGAAGTGTGGCGAAGAATTGGCATAGTTAAGATTGGGATAATTGAATTTTGCGTAATGGACCAAGCTCGGTGGATTGGCCTACGCATTCACGTAGACCTAATCATGACCGATCTGCTTAAGAGTTTGGGTCCTTTGTCGTAAAAGATTAAGTCTTCGAAATAGAAACGATGCGGCCTCCTTGCTTGAGGATGCTTTGGATGGTGGCCGACATTGAAGTCTGTGTGATTACTGATCTCTGAACGGAGCGTCGGTTGGCGCCAATTTGCCGGCCAGAAGTCCAAGTAATTCTGAGTGCACCAGCGTTACCAACGCTTTTCCGGTCGATGATGGCCGGAGTGGTGCCAGTCGACAAGCTACTCAGCAGCTTTGATCCTTTTTCAGCTCCATCAAAACCAGCAAAGCCTGCGTCGACTGCTTTTGCGCGTGAAAAGTTGACGGTTCTTCCACCAGTATTGGTTTGGTTGGAGCGATTGTATGGAACCTGATCAACTCCAAAGGCATTGAGATATTCCTCGCTGTATGTATAACTCGCAATCTCAGCTTCATAGCCCTCTTCGTTCATCAAGCGCACATGCGCCATCAACTCCGCTTGGTCATGGGGAGTACGTCCAAGTAGGTGCTTGAAATTGAGCTCAACAAAGCGGTAAGGACTGTTTGGTTCAAGAAACAGCTTTCTGTAGGTTTCTGATTGAGCCAATGCAGTGACAAAACCTTGAACGGTAAGGTCGCCGTTCATGAACAAAGCTTCTAGAGATTGATTGATATCAAGCTCCATTAGGTGACGGTTGCCAAAAACTTGTTTATAGATGGCCTGAATGACTTCGTCGGCGTGGCCAAGGTCTGAATTGGCCTGGGCTACAAGTGTTGTTGCTGTCATGGTGTTGGGAGGGGAAAAAAAATTTATAGAGCCCCCTCCCAAAAAATGAGGGAGGCTAATCAGTGCGGTGCACTATCAACTTGGGAGTTACATCACTTCAGTGATGGAGACAATCTTGCCGCCGCGAGCATGGATGTACCTCATCTGGCTCGACATGTCTTTACCAGACACCAGATATGTGTTGCCCGCTGTCCGTTGGCGTCCACGTGCTGCTTGAGCGCCCACCACAATGCGGAAACGCTTTTTGGTGGGATCTGGTGCACCAGATTGAGTTCCTGTGCGGTTGATCCGTGTGGTGGTGGAGCTCCAACCTCCAGGAACCATGCCCGTTGCTACTGACGTTACAAGTGCAGAACCGGTTTGCACGGTGTCGCTGGCGGCGAAGCCTTCAGCGAGTTTGAGGTGACGGTTGAAGGCGACTTGAGACCGTCCGTTTTCCGAAAGGATTCGTGCGAATGGAACGGTGTCTTCACCGAAGTTGTTCTGATATTCCTCGCAATCGACGTAGCTTGCGATTTCTGCGTCGTAGCCTCCATCGGCCAGGATTCTGGTGTGCTCACTGATTTCAGCTTGAGACTTCGGAGCCCGACCCAGGAAGTGCTTGAAGTTCAATTCGATGAAACGGTATGGCGCATTCGTTTCGAAGAAACGGCGCTTGTATTCAGCTGACAATCCAATGGCACGGACAAATTCACGGGTGCTCAAATAGCCGTCGATGAACCTGCTCTCCGCTGAGATGGCACGCTCGAACTCCATCAGATGGGGGTTTCCCATCACTTGCTTATAGGAAGCGCGAATCAATGCCGCGAGCTGATCTGGGCTGTCTCCAGGACAGCGTTGAAATGTTTCCTGCTCACGTTGGCCTAAACCGAAGAACACATACGAGTCACCGCGCATGGGCGCACTGTCCTTGCCACTGGTGATACCAGGAGCTTTGCTCGGGATACGACCGCTGAAGCTTGCCGACGGGCGCACTCCAATCGTTTCTGTTGGAACGCTGATCCGAGGGGCCATTCCGCGGCCAAGACTTGTGGTGAGTGCACTGCTTGCTCCTCGCGCACTGTCGCTTCCAGCAAAGCTCTTCTGAAGAGCTGCCAGCATTGGGAAGGCAGCGGTTGCGAGATCTGCGGGGGAGCTCCATGAACGTGCATAAGGAACCACGTTGTCCCCGAACACTTCGAGGTATTCGGCTGAATCGACGATGCTGTCGATCACAGCTGCTTGACCGTGTTCTGCTTGCAGGGAAATTTTTGCCGACATCTCTGCTTGGGAGTGCGGTGCGCGCCCGAGCAAGTGTTTGAAGTTCAGCTCAATGCCGCGCTGAGGGGCAACGGATAAGAAGAAACGACTTTTGTAAAAGCTGGATTTCGCTAGCCCGCGAATGAAATTTCGAACATCGAGGTCTCCATTACACAGTTGAGCTTCCAGCTCTGTGGAACGCTCGAAGTCCATCACATGGGCGTTGCCAAAGACTTGTCGGTACGCGGCAGAGATGACCTCATTCAGCGATGCCGAGTCATCAGGGCTGTAGCACTCTGCGGTGACGCGGTGAGGGCAATCTGCATGACTGCGAGGTCCTACCCCGATGGCCATTTGATCGCATGATTGCTTGAGGAACTCGCCAATCGTGAGAGCAGGTTTCTTGCCAACGCCTTTGCGCTCAAAGCTGACGGGGCTGTTCCATTTGGTTTCTGCGCCGAATCCGGTTGAGGCTTGATTTGTGTCCATGAGTTAGGTGTGTGGGAGGGGAAAAGGGGATGACGTCGAAGAATGTCCTGAATCGCTTAGGTCACAGGTGTGATGCTTGCGATTTTTCCTCCTTCGCGGTGGATTCGAATGAATTGCTCTGAGAGCTTGTTAAACGGCACGTAAAAAACGCGGTTGCTGCGTACATAGCGGGAGATCCGGCGCACATTGTTTGCGCTGTATCCCGTCACTTCGACGCGATAGGTCATGCCTTCTTCGCCTGCACCCACGCCGAGACGGGTTGGCGCGTCCTGCAGATTGGTGGAAGGGCGGAAACTCCAGCCAGAGGTTTCGCTGGAGGACGGTGGAATCACCGCAAGAGGGCGGTTTTGGTAAGCGGCACCACCAAGCTTGCTCTTGATGCCAGCGAGATCTCCTTTGAGACTGCTGCTGCTGTTACCGCGCAGTAACTGGAAGCTCCAGGTGAATTCCTGGAGTGTGGTGCAGCTTTCGGTTTTCCAGCCGCGTTGGTAGGGAACGATCCACTCGCCGAATGTGTTTTGGTAATCGGCGGAATCACAGAAGCTGTCGATATCAGCGTCGTAGCCCTTCGCGTCCAGCCGTTCGGAGTGGTCGCGCATTTCCTGGAAGTCGACAGGAGCACGTCCCATCAAGTGGCGGAAAGTCAACTCGATGTAGCGGTAGCGAGCGCACGTTTCGAAGAAACGGCTTCGGTAGAGATCGCTCTTGGCGATGCGACGAACAAGTTCACGCACGCTGATTTCGCCAAGCTTGAACTGCGATTCGGCGACAACCTGACGCTCGCTTTCCATTACATAGGCGTTGCCAAGCACTTGCTTATAAACAGTGCGAATAATCTGCTCTTTTTTGGCGTCTTCATCACCCGGGAGCAGTTCTAGTGGCGCTTCACTCTCTTCGGAGAAGCGTTCTACCCCCAGAAGCGAGGCAGGACCGAAAGGCATGAATTTTCTCGCGTTAGCACCAGGTAATACTCAGTCAGAACTGCTGATGTGGACCAGCTTCTTTATAAACCTCAATCAAGTGTTGCCAAGTGTTGCGTGACGCATCAATGTCTTGCCCTCGCAAGCGCTTTGGCTGCCTTTTCGGGGTGCGCGTTTTGAGACCGTTCAGCTCTGCGGGCTGCGGAGTGATTCCAAGCTGGTCCGTGTTGTGCCGCGTGTTAGTGGATTCCAGTGATCCAGTTCCAGCGCTGAGCGATTCAGCAAGTGCGTGATTTGTTCGTTCAAGCCCGAGCAATGGCTGAAATCAGCACCTTTGATGGATTCAACGTTGTCGAGAGCAGCGTCTTGGAGATCTGCACCACGGAAATCGGCCAGATCAAGTTGGCTCGTGCCAAATCGGGTTGCACGGCACATCGCACCCCTAAGAATGGCGAAACGAAGATCGGATCCAGCTAGAGATACACCATCGAGCAGTGCACCACTGAGGTCGGCACCGCTGAGGTAGGCCCCCATTAAGACAGCACCACGCAGATCAATTCCGCGCAGATCGGCATTATTCAGAAAGGCTCCGTTGAGCTTTGCGCCTGGGCCGACTGCCCCACTGTTGAACAGATCAAAGCCCTCTGGAACTGTCGTTGCATGGTCAAAGCGTGCAAGACGAAGGTCCGCCCCTTCCAGTTGGCATCGACTTAGGTCGCAGCCGCGTAGATCGCACCTGCACAAATTGGCGTTGCGTAGGTCTTGGGAGCCAAGGTCTTGTTCACTCCAGTTGGCACCGCGTGCATCAATGCACTTGCCGTTGATTTGTTCTGGATGAACTGATTCTGGTGCAGCCCAGGTGCGCAGATTGAGAGGAACCGAACCCACCATCAGAACGTCAGCTGCGAACCATTGAGATTGCGATCGTAATTAGCACCCTGGTGATCTCGAAGCCACCCACCAGGAAGAGGCCCAACCAGACCTTAAGCAGCCATGCAGGAGGTTGTCCGTTGACCCAAAGCGCCGAGGTTTGCAGTGTTTGGGTCTGCAGATACTCGACCTGAGCACTGGGGGCTCTCTTTTGCAGAGAGTCGCGCCAGTCGGCTCCGTAGCGAGGGAAGCTTTGATAGATCGGGATCTCGCCTAGTGAGCGTCCTGGCAGGACGCGGGACCGTTGCTGCGGCACAAGGTCGTAACCGAAGCAGCCCATGTATTCATCACTATTAAGGAGAGTGTCCACAAAGGTTGTGAACCCTTTCTCACCAATCACGATCGACCAGGCCAAGCGCTCAGCATCGGCATGGACGGGGCGGCCGAGCACACGCCCCACCACTTGATCCACCATCCGGTAGTTCGAGCTGCATTGGTAATAGCCCTGCTGAAAACGTTCCGAGAGCAGCAGGCCTCGGATGAAATCTCTGGCCGTGATGTTGCCGCTTCTCAGCTGCGATTCCAGAAACGGGTCACGATCGCTTCGCATCGCATGGAAAAAGATCTGCTGATAGGCCTTTTCGATCAAGTCGTCGACGTCGGCGCGATAAGCATCTGCCCCGCCTGCAGACGAACCCGTCAGCTCTGTACGCACCGTGCTGCTGTCCCCAGCCAGATTGCTAACTCGTGCGTTCTGTGTTGTTAGGGGGTAAGCCTGTAGGGGCACAGCCATTGAGATACTGCTGGGTAGAAATACTTGGCTTTGATCTTCCTTCCCTTTGTCGCTTTTTGTACTCCTCTCGTATCAGGTCTTAACTGCAGATTTGTTGAGCTCCTCTAAAAGATGGTCGAATGATTCGCTAAGGAGCCCAGCATCAGTTGGGCTCGCAACCTCCTTTTGCGAAAGAACTTTCAGCTGCGAGAGGGCAATATTCAGTCCTTCCAGCGGCACTCCGACGTAGGCATACAGAGTGCGCAGAGCGTCCATGCCGTCTGGATCTGTGAACTGGGGGCGTTGGCATGCGGTGGCATAAACGATCACGCGAAAGAACTGCCAGCAATCTCTCCAGCAGGCTTCAGCCCGCTCTGATGGAAATAGCGCACCCCCTGGTTGCACGAGATGCGGCTGTTCTCTTAAAAGGAAGTCGCGCGCTTGTTGTACCAATTGGTTGGCTTTGTTCTGGAGATGCTCTGTGAGCTGAGCATCAACGTTGGAGGAGCTACAAATTTGATGAATTTCTGTCGCTGACAGCCCACGTTTCTGCTCGTCCGCGATCCGCAGAATCTGGCGATCAGCTGCTGGTAGTGAAGAGTCGTTTTGTATCCCCAAAACTTGAGCAGATGCGATCAACTGCTTCAGCACCAGATCGTCCGGCATTGGCTTTGGTTAGGACTGAAAGGGTGCGACTGGAGTGGCAATGAGCCCGCCCTGCCGCTCTAGATAAAAGGCCCACACAATGTTCTCCCCTAAGCCTGGGCATGTTTCGCTCGCGATTTTCGCCACATCACTGGGCGATCCCATGGATTGCAGGAGTTGCTCCGCTTCTGTTGAAGACACGATGGTGGTGCCGCGGATTGCTGAGCCCACAACCCAGGTGAGCGTTGTGTCGACGAGATGGCCTGCATTGTCTGCGCAGGCCAGCAAAAGGTTGGCTGGACTGGCGATTTGTACGAATGTTTCTTGCCAGAGCTGAATGTTTTCGTCCCGCAAGTTGATGCGAAAGCAGTCAGGACCTACTGGGAAACTCAGCTCTCCGCTGGCATCGGCATGCTGTTGAAGTGCCTCGATTCTTGGATCTGCGAGACAACTCATTCGCGATGATCAGAAGTAGTCAATTTAACCAGTGTTTCAGGGATTTCCTTATTGTTGCCCGATGTTGTTCATTGAGTGGGTTGGGTAATGGCTTTAATCATCATGCTCTTGGACTACTCATAGATTTCGGCACGATTGCTATGAGGCTGTGAAAGTGTATGAATATTGATGGCTAGAAGATGGGTAAAACTATTAATCACTCATTTTATTTAATCGACTTTTTCTTCATTAATCCCGTGAGAGTTGCCAAGGCAAACATGGCGAGTAACGCGACTCCCAGCATCACGCTTGCTCCCTGAGTAACCCCAGCACCGACGGCTACCAAGATTGAGTCACTGATCAATACGCTGATTACAAGAGCTGGTGCAAAAATTTGCCACCGGGTTTGACTGATGCCAATGGCATAGCTTAAAAAATCAAACAAGCCAGTCATCAATAGCCCCGTCATCAGAAAGAAATTGCCCTCAAGCTGATTTTGGCTGAATCCATCGATGCGCTCCATGGCTTTTGTTCCAACGAGGCGGCTTACTGGTGAGCGCCCCCAAATTCTTGCAATAAAAAATGCTGCATTACAAAAGATAAGATCGGCGAAAATAATTGTGAGATAGCCAGTTTCAAACCCCAGCAATGAGCCAGCCAGTAAGGAATAAACCGAGCTTGGTAATGCCGGTAAAACGATGCTGACACCACGAAGAAGTCCTATGCCCAATGGCGCCCAAACGCCCATGCTCTTGACAGTCTCTTTTAAGGGTTCAATCCCGTATTTTTGCAGATAATAAACAATTAATATTAAGGATATGGTAATTAATGCTATTTTTAATCCGTTCTTAATTCTTAGCATCGTTGAGGCTTAATCTTTTGACTACTACTGTAGGCCAATTGGCTAGTCCTTCCGCCTATTGGTAACGCTTTATGCAGTAAACGGCTGCATTCAAGTGATACAAAATCTCTGCAGACGGCGCTGCAATTCGCTCACGATTTGCCTGCTAGAGGTCAAGTTCTGCCTGTGGGCGTGGACAGTGCGTTCAGCATCGATACCATCAGCCAAATGCTCATAACGAGGTTGTCTCTAGTGGCCACTCCCTCCCTGCGGTCCGAGTTCGAACAACAGCTGTGTGTACAACTGCTCAGTCTCAGCGAAGTGGTGGAAGTTTTAGTCGATCGAGTCCTCGACTTGGAAGAGCGTTTGCAGTTGGTGGAAGGCCAGCAACTCGAGGCTTCAACAGGTTGCGAAAGCGCTGAGCAGGCTGGTGAATTGCTCTCCGCTAGTGAGTTGAAAGTACGTTCGCTTCGCAATCGCTTGACTCCTTTGACAGTTGTGCCTTTGAAGCCTGAAGCCGTTCTTGAGGAGAGGATTGAAGATCAGATCACCGCCGTGCACCCTTCCGAAGATCACCCCATCGCTGATCAGCCTGCTGAACAAGCCGTGCAGCCCGCTGAGGACCTAATCGAAGCGGCTTCTGATGGCGAGATGGAATACGTGGATGATCCTCAGATTGATTTGTTGTCTGCTTGATTTAAGACAAGTCGAGTAAACGAATCCTGAAGATGGCGACTTGATGCGCCATCTCAGGTGAACTGATCAAAAAAGGATGCTCAGCCATGGCTTCGAGCACAGCTTTAATCCGCTCGTCCGTGGAGCTGGATGCGTCACTGGAGCCACTTAATCTTTTCCAGGTGCGATCGAACACCATCGCGAAGCTGTCCGCATTATTGAAAACGCGGTCGCTGTCTGCGTTAGCCGCCACAAAGGACACAATTAACTCTGCATCGTTGAACGCCAGGAACCAGATATGAGTAGGGGCGATACGTTTTCGTGTCCCCTATGCCTTCAAAATGGTGGAGCAATGATGCCAAAAACGCCCTGCGGCGTGTTGCTTGTTGCTTCCTACCGGATTGCCAAACCTTGAGGTGTGCAGGGCGATAGGACCGATCACTCCTGGAGGGTGGCTCGGGATGTTGACTCTATTCCTCGTTGGTCTCTGCCCAAATGGG
>Ga0233438_10002533_pt1 | contig 18122 bp, 23 predicted proteins | sample SI_123_September_FD_182720 | JGI IMG/M metagenome (GOLD analysis project Ga0233438, IMG submission 182720) | Seawater microbial communities from Saanich Inlet, British Columbia, Canada - SI_123_September2016_10_MG | ecosystem: Environmental > Aquatic > Marine > Inlet | place: Canada: British...
ACATTATCGCATTGCAACTCCACTTCGTAGCCCTCCTCTGAGATGAGATACGCGGCACTCCGTGTGATATCAAGTCGGACCTCTACGATATCTTCGTGGGCGCCAATCGTATTGAGCAGTTCGGGGTTGGTGGGGATCATAGCCATGAAGTGGGTTAGTTTGTTTGGTATGAGACTAATATACTATGGATAGGGGTCAAGTGACAGGGCCAATGGACCACTTCCAGGACCGGATTTGTTTGGCCATGAGGCCCTCACCTCACTATCATTGTTCAGGCCTAAGTTTCACCGAATAGATTTCAAAATTCGGATGTAATTCTCTGCAGCGAGCATACGCTTCAGAGGCAGAAGGTTCCATGTAAGATAAGACATCGCGCATGTTTTTCTTGGTGTCGTAACCGTAGCAGTTCCAGATAGTCATTAAGGGAGCAGTAGAAGAGGAGTGGAGCGTTTTGTTCATGAGTACAGTATACTCGAGATTGGGCCGGATTGACAGGGCTGTTGGGCCACTACCTCAGGTGGCCCATCCGGGAGCGCTTGCGCTCACCCCCCATCCACCTGGCATCCAACCATCGCCCCGCCAATTATCCCTGCGGGTATGCTCCAGATCCAGTTCTTCTTAGTGGCTAGTGTCCCCCCTGCGGCCCCACCTGCGATCCCTCCAAGTATACTACCTTCGATGCAACTATTATCATCGACGCGAGCGTCCTGGTGATGCGTCCGTCGCGCACCTCGCTGTGCGCATGCTACCTTCTGCCGTTCGTAATACTTCCTAACCCGACCAGGGTTAGATGCGCCTGTGCCTGGGATATACTCCTCGCGATATACTTTCTTGAAGCAATCCGTACTCTCCATCCCACCACCTTGGGAGTAATCGGCTAAGGCGGGAGTTGGCAGCGCCCCTACGATTAGCGCAAGAGCGCCGATAACTTTAGTTAGTTTGTTCATAATCACAATTTACCAGAGACAATACCTGAGTTAACAACGTAAGAGTGGTCGCCCAGCGTACCGTCCTGAAGGCACTTTAGATGCCACCGGGTCATCTTCATGCATCCATCATACTCAAGGGAAGTGAGGAAGTTAGCCCCGAGCGGGTTCTTCAATACGCTGGTATGTAGACCAAACATCGTCTTCTTGATGTAGAATGCCTCGTCGATCCACACAACGTCGGATGGGATCTCCTTCTCTATTGTTATGTTAGCTCCTAGTGACTGGAGCAGTTCGGGATCCACATAGGCCTCTTCCTCTCGCTCTTGAGCTGTGTCTAACATCTCTTCATGTGTCATCTGAAGTCTCCTCTTCGTCTTCTTTCTTCTTATTAAACCCGAACGGGCCATCCTTCTCTTCTAAAGCTAATCTTAAGGCAACGCCGCCAATTGCCTCCATTACTTTAAGGATGTCTTCAGATTTAGCCTCTTCGCCTAGTTCTTTTGCTACATACCAGTACTTTGGCCAGAACGTTTGGCCGGCTAGTTCGTAATCTTCGAGTGTGAGTAGTTTCATTGTTAAGAGTTTATTAAATTGATGGTTTCCCGGCGCTTTAGCGTAACATCATGAGTTAGCTATCTCTACTCCCTCGCCTCCACATCGCATCTGCAATCGCCCTAGCCTGTGCTCTATCGGCTTCGATCTGCTCAGGCGTCCTCACTGGGGCCTTGTAAGGCACGGACCACACGATCTCTTTGGTCTTAGGGTGTCGCCTCCACCCCTCATCGAAGATCGTTGAGATTAGCTCAAGTGCTTTATTCTCACGGGATAACCGTGTGGCGGGACGTTTTGCTTTAGGGATAGAGTCATGGAGGAGGTTGTCTAACTCCCTGGAGTCCTTGGCGTAACCTGACGGCGCCATGACGTAGAAGATGTTATACTGAGGCGACTCTCCTTTGGCGTTAGGGAACGGCGTCTTGTAAAACTTCATGAGCTCACGAATCCTTCCCTCGATTAATTCGTCATCAGGCAAACCTAATTTAGGCACGGCCTCTCCTGATTCGCCATAGCGCCTCTCAAGGAGTTCGATGATTGAGGCCTTGAGCTTTGCAGAGTCGGGATAGGTACGCGGAGCCATGAAGGGTTGCGGAAGGGTAGGTCCATAGTAATCATACTCTAGCTCCTACGCTTTGTCAACTGGGACGGTGACAGGTTGCAAAGTGGCACCCCCACGCTCTAAGGCCGCTCTGGTGATAACAACGTTTACGTCCTTTGAGCGATGGACAGAAGACTTACAGACTAACACACTTAAAGTTCCTAACTCTAAGTCTATAAAACTAACTAACCCACTGGTTTTATTATCTAAGATAACAATATCACCAACTTTGAATGAATTGAAAGGCGGGGAGGCGGCGGCGGTCATAACGCAATGTGGTGAAAGTTCATCATACCATATAATACTAGGGAAAGAAAATGGGTCTTTTTGATGATAGCTCATATTTAGAAAACCGTAGTTTTTCTTCGGCTCTTGGGCCATTTCAAATTACCCCAGAAGATGAGTACCCTGCTCAACTGGAGAAGATATCTATATTTGTAGATGAGACCGGCACGGTTAATGTAGACGAACAACTATACCTCTACAAACAAACCGACCCCATTGACGCACCTTATAAGCCGACTTGGAGCGCAGATAATAACTTCGTTAAGTCGTTGCAGACTCAATTGGGCGTGCCGATGTTCTCGGTGATAACCTACCCGACTTTTAAAGTAGAAGGGGCGGACGTAGAAGACCTAGAGGCGTCATTCGCTAACCTACAAGTTAAGTTCCCAGAGGATACGCCCGAGGGGTTTGTGCCTTGCAATGGCTGGGTGTGGGAGATCGAGGGTGTTAAGTATGCGACTCCTTACCTTATCGCTAAATCTGTGACGACCGGGGCCGGGGTTAATGCCGTCACTACTACATCTTACTTGGCACCTCCTGGCTGTGCGTTTATGATAAAACTGCCGACCGGGAACGTAGATGGTGTGACTTCGCGGACGTTGTTTGGAAGAGTGGTGGATGTGGATGATATCACCAAACCACTGGGGACTTGGGGAAGCCCAGGATAAATGCTGAGTAAGTACTGAGTAAGTACTGAGTAAGTACTGTTTGCTTGGCGCCCCGCGACGTGGGCTGAGGAATAACGCTGTGCGCTTAGGCCGGGCAATATTTACCTAGGCCAGGGGGGACTTGAACTGGCCGGGGTGGGATTGTCACATTTGGGGGATCCAACATAGCAAATACAACTCAAAGTCCAGTTTTGCCGTTTATAGACACTTGATAGTGCTATTAAAAATATAATTATGTGGTCTTTACTTTTACCAGTCGCTAAGAATGTAGTCATGAAGGCCGTTGAGTCTGATCAGGTCAAAATGCTTGTTATTGAAATCCTCAAGCGTATTGTTTCCAAGACAGATAACGACCTCGATGATCTTGTTGTTGCTCAGTTAGAAACTGCGCTATTCCCTAAGGAGTCTGCTGAAGCTGAATAGTGGGATTACCCCACATAGCCTTACAAACATTGGGTAATTGCTCGGCGAGGATATTCTTTGCCCCTAATGCAATATCCATATGTTCTTTTTGTGTACCATTAGCCGACCGGAGATCAACATAATGAAGCCAAGAACGTACAGTGCCAGTCATGTAAAGCCTAGAAGGCGTGGCAATTGGCAAGAAAAACCTAGCGCATTCCTTAGCGACTCCTTTATCCAACATTTTGTTATAAAGTTTCTTCGATTGTTCGATCAAGACTGAGGCCTCTTCATACAATTCCGCCTTAACTTCAAAAGACAAATCGTCTGTGGAGTTCTGTCGGTTTTTAGTGTCTTGTCGCCGGAGTTCTGGGATCTCGACATTTGTTAATGCATTGACATCTGCGTATCTCTGAGAGAACTCTTGGAAGGAGAACGAGCGATGACGAAGGATCTGGGCGGCAATACCACGGTTGGTATTGATCTCTAAGCACATGCTGGCCATCTCAAATGGGCTCCAGTGGCGATGTTTGATGAGATAACGGATTAACTTATCTGCAGTATCGTAGTTACCTTGGTTTGATGGGTTGGACACACGCGCCATGTCCGAGATAAGATGCTCTGCATCTGGTGTGACCCATACAAGTTTCACAGACATAAAAAGAGGGCAGTTGATTACCCTCTAATTATATCATAGATCAGACGTTCCAGTCAATAGATCTCGTGGCGATCTTATTATTTGAGTCGTAGGTGAGAGTTTCTGTGGCAGCGATAGGCCCTGATGCTCCGCCCCTCTTATACACAATTGTTGTAGGTCCATGGTTATTCGTCATTCCCGTATGCTCCTCGTAGTCATGCTCTGGTACTAAGAAGTTTTCGGTTCTGTGCTGATAGGGATGCGCCATGGCTAGTGAATAATATACTTAACTTTAAACTTTACTTTTCGATCCTTACAACATCTCCGTATTTGATCTCATCATTTTTTATACCACCTGGAGATATGCACCAAAGCAACGATGTCTCTGGCTCCTTCCAGGTCATAGGAGCATATCCGTCAGTGTAGATTATGCCTAACGTGTTTGTGTAAGCGTTCTCTGTAGAGACCTTATTTAGTTCCTCCATGATAGGAACAAAGCTCGTCCCTCCTAGGCCTACGGGTTTAGGTACACCATCTAGGTCTTCGATATGACCCTGGGGGTACAGTTCTGTATCGAAATAATATAGGTACCCTGTAGTCCCTCGCGTTGAGTTAATCGCAAAGAATAACTCAGATAAGAAATTTTGCAATAGTTCCTCGTCTACCGACCCGGATGTATCTACAAACGCCGCGATATGTACTTTATTACCTCCAACGTCATCTATATACAAACCGTCGTGGATGAATCTTCTATCATATCCCTCAAAATCTGCTCTTGATTGAGTAACATATTTATATAAAGCGTCCCTCCAGTTGATCGTAGGATCTAATAGTTCTTTGAATATCCTTGCCATACCAGATCCTTTCACTCCGGCTTGTTTCATCTTAGAGATAGTTTTCGCTTTATTTATTATATTTTCCCACTTGGATTTATTATTTACTTTGGGCTCTTCTGATCCACCTGACGGAGATTTATCCTGCCTTAGGCACTCATTAACACTGTCGTCCCCGTACTTATCAGAGATATAGTTTTCATCCTCGTCTTGCTTATTTTTAAGTATGGAGTATATTTCTCTCACACCTAGATGTTTTAAATCGTCGTCGTAGATTGCTTCTTTAGGTAGAGATATCTTGTTATCTTTGATAATACCATTTACTACAATGTCTGCCGCTATATTGGCAAGCATTAGGTTCTCTAAGTCTTTTGTTCTGTCGATGTGGCAAAGAGCCATATGAAGAGTCTCATGTAGAAGTACTCCGTTGAAGTTATCTTCTGTTTGTGAGCACATCCACTCTTCGTTAATGAGTAGAGTAGAGCCATCAGTGGCAGCTGTTTCGATAGCATCTGTGAGTTCATACTCTGTGTGAAGAAGGATGGTACCAAAGAACGGCGAGTTCTTAAGGAGTTTTACTCTAGATTTTACAAATCTTTCTTCAAACCTATTCACTTCAATAACTCCTGATACTTAGCCATGAAAGCTTTTGTTTCTTTATCTTTTGCCACTAACCTAACAAAAGCCCCTTGAAGGTTCTTTGCTTTAAGAGCAATAAGAGCGTCGCTCATATACAAACCAATATAGTCTTCTGTTGTCCCGTTCATTAACCACTTGAGCCCTTTGTATATATCATCCGCAGATTTAGCTCTGTTGATCATCGCTCCACACACAGCATACATCAACGATGGTTCGTGCGGAACTCTGATATCTTCTCCTCTAAATATAGCGTCAACGTCTGGAAGTTCTTTGTAGATTGTTTGATAAGCGTAGAATTCAGAAGCAGCACCTGAACCGACTGCAGATTCAATATTAAGATCAATACTAAGGAGAGTATCAGCAAATTCCCAAGATCTTGGAGAAGGCCAAGCAGATTGACTTTTTTCAAAATGATATAGTAATTGAGGCCTAAAGTTCAAGAACGATAGGATTTTTTCATCAATCTCTTGGGCAATAGCGTACTCTTTCCAAGAGTCAAGGCTAGTGTCTATATGAAAGTGGATGAAGCGATTTGCTACAGGAGCGGGCATCTGAGAGATTGCTGCACGGTCTTCTGTACGATTACCAGCCGCAATGATAAACCAACCTTCAGGAACCTTATAGTCACCCACCTGTCGATCTAAGATGAGCTGTTGAGCAATACCCATGACACTTGGCGAGGCCATGTTCAGTTCGTCAAGGAATAGGATTCCTTCGCCATCATTAGGTAGGAAGGAAGGTGGAGCAAAGTGTGCCCTACCATCTTTAGTATAAGGTAGACCGCGGATGTCTGTAGGAGCAAGCTGCGAAATCCTAAGGTCAATTAGTTCTAGGCCTTGTTCTTTTGCAACCTGTCTCACCGCAGAAGACTTACCTATGCCAGGAGCTCCCCAGATAAAAACAGAATGCTTGACATGGTTCTCGATCAGAGTACTGAGAGATCTAGTAAGACTACTGATCGTGCTCATGAAAAATGCTCCCTATGAATAGAAATATTCTATCATAAGAAGCAAGGCTTGTAAATAACTCTTTAGTTAATTTTAATCTCTTTTAATTTTTGCTCTTCGGGTATCACTCGTTTGAGTCGGATGGATAAGATGCCACTCTGTAATTTGGCGTCTTCTACGTATACGTTATCTTCTAGATATAGCACTTTCCTAAATGACCGCTTAGCGATCCCTTGGTGCTGGTAGATATAATCGTCTTTATCACTAATCGCTCCTTCGACGGTTAGTTCTTGACCTTCTATGTTAATCTTGAGGTCTTCTTCTAAATATCCCGCGACCGCAAAGTCAACGTAGTACTCTTCTGAGTCTTCGGATTTTTTATAAACGTTGTATTTTGGAAACGAGGGCGCAGATGCGCTGTTAATTTTATCTAGTGTGGTGAAATGCTGATCAAACCCAACTGTGTGCGGTCTGTAAGGCGTAAAAAATTCAGCAAAATGAGCGTGTATCGGTACCATGTTAATATCCACCTTAAAAAGCGTGGGATAGGATGAGTAGAACCATTTAGATCTCTACTAATTAATATTTAAACAATTTTCGATTAAAGATAAGAGGATAGTGCACTATATATCCGTAATCATGAAAAAACAGATAATGCTTAGTATTGCATTGCTGGGATTAGCTACCCCAGCATTTGCAGACATAACACATAAAATGCAGACTTCTATCCAATTAACCGTGGATGGAGCGGGTAGCCAAGCTACAAGATTAGGATCAACATACTCCGTAACTGGTAATAATATCACTTTAGATACCGCAGGTGGTCTAGGGTCGCTTAGCGCAGGTGCCGCCGTAGGTTATACTGCAGCTGACTATAGTATAAATACCGCCGGCAGCGCTTTCTCTTTCACAGAGAGCTTCTTAGAAGGAGATGCAACACCATCGGCAACGACTGTTACAGCCGGGGTTGCACCCGCCCTACCCATATTGGGAAGCACGTTAACTACATCTGGTGGAGTCGCCGGAACTCTAGCAGGTACGATTACCACAGGCGGAGCAATGACTGTAACTGCAGGAGGTGCCGGTACTACAGGAATCGGACAATTTATCACGGAACTCTCTATCGACTAACATAAATGGATAGACTTCACGAGGCTATAGGACTAGGATTAGGTCTTGGTGTTATTCACGGGCTTATGGCCTCCGCAGTCGCTGTGCCTGTAGTTCCTAATTTCTCTCAAGGTAGCATGACCAGTCATACAGAAACCACCTCTAAAGTTGTAGAGACAATCAACTCTATAGACTACAACACGGGCTGGACTTATACTGTAACTGGTACAAATATAAAAAATTCCGGTGAAAGTTTATCACCACCTGCGACTAGTGTTACAGGTAACGCGAACGGTATGAGCGCAACATGGACTGGTCTAGATCTATCTCGGAAACCCAATTGGCAGCAAGTAAACCCAGGAGCTGCGTTTCAATTCACGGAATCTTATCTAGGCCCAGGACTCCAGAATCAGACGATAATTCAAAGAACAACAGAGATACAAAGCATAACCGATACAACAAGTATATTTACCCAGTAAAAACATTATGTCTACTTGCCCTAAGTGTAATTGTAACTGCCCCTGCAAGTGCAGAGACTGTGGGGGGTGTGAGTGCAACCGCCGCCCCAGTAGCTAACAGTTCAGGCTCAGTTACCAACCAAGCGATTCAGGTCTTACAAGGACCTTATATAACAAATACTTACGGAGGAGGAGTTCAATGTCAGGGCCCGACTATGAACTTCACACCTTACGTAACAGGAGCAGTCGCTGCGCAGAAACCTTTCCAAGACCACTATAACGACCCCGTGTATGACATAACAGATAACTTCGGGGCTTTTGACGATAGCGGGCAGCCTCTTGGGGATGGGGTATTAGATAACCCAGGGAGTGTCCTATTCACTAAGAAGACAAGGACAGCTCAAAAAGATAACTATAACTTAGGTGTAGGGTTCTCGATGACCTGGTCTAGGCCCATGGATAAGAACTTACAGAGGCTATGTAAAGACGCCGCTCAGACTCAAATAGAACTTCAACAGCAGATAATCTCGAGTAAAAGATTAGAGTTTGAAATCGCAAGACTTAAAAACTGCGGTAACTTGGCAAAAGAAGGTATACAATTCCACCCAAGATCTCCGTATCATAAGATCTGTGCAGATGTCTTGATTAATAACCCACCGGGGCACAAGCATCCCCACCTACATGCTATTTCTTCAGAGCCTTCCGCAGAGCCTGAATCGCATTCACCCGGTCGCGCTGAGCATCTCGGCGATCCCTTACAGACTCAACCTTCACAACCTTCCCCCTGATAGAGGCTATCTTCTTAACGATCTTTTTAGTTGTAGGTTTCACGATTCTGAGGAGGATATCCGCAAAAGGTTTTGCTAATAACGCAGATGTGGTCGCCACCACTGCGATAGATGCTGTTGTAATCACTGTGCCTGTGGGAGGTAGGGCATTAACTGCCTGGTTTATTATCGATAAGTCTATAGTTTCTACGATACATTGACCTTCCTCTAGTCTGTATCCGGTGACTTCTTTCCTTCCGCTATCAAAGATTAGTCCTATAGGCTGGTCGTCTACTAGCTCTTGAGTAGGGCAGACTATTTCTGTTTTTGCCGAAGACGGCGGCGATGGAGGTGGTGTAGGCGCCTCTGTGATGGGTGATTCTGGCTTAGGAGTATCTTTCTTCTTGTTATTTACCTTAGGCTTAGGTGTTTGAAGTATTACCTCCGGGTTAAACTCTATAGGTCTAAAATAGGGAAGACTCCCATCGCATAGAGTTAGATTGCCCTTAGGGTCGTCTTCGAGCAATTGCATATTGTCACTCTGCCTGGCCTCGACGCATCCAGGTAGTTCAACAATAGGTCTACCTATCTGGTTAGTAATCGGATCTAGCCCAAGACGATTAACGACCGGGGAGCGAATCTCCCACGATCGAATCTCTGATATATTTATACTATTTGACCTGATACCTATTTCACCAATGCCAGATCTAATCTCTGGTATCTCCATCAATCCTCTTCATCTTCAAAACCAGGAGGATAATTTTCCGCTTCAAATCTTACACCAATAATCTCATCAGAGCCATCTATCTCTTCGACTTCTGGATGGTTGGGGCTCTTAGACATTAGCTCTTTCACCTTATCAGGAATCGGAGGTACCATCCCTCCTTGCTTTTTTGCTCCCATTTCGGCCATCATGGCCATCATGTTCAAGGGAGAACTATTAGACGTTAATTTCTCTAGAAGAATAGTCTTTTCTTTTAACTCAAAATCAAGGACTTCTTTTTTCTTATTCCACTTCTCTACATTTATACCAATCAATGAGATGAAAGCTACAAGCCCCAGCCCCCAGGTACTGAATGCAAATACATACAAAATCGCTGACGCCATGGAGTACTCCTATACTAAGTTATTATACAATGAAAAAGGTGACTTTGTCACCCCTTAGAAGATGATTTACCTTTGCACTTCCACTTGCGTCTTGAGAGGCACATTGGAGTGTTCCTGTCTTTACCTGAACAATCTTTGCTATGTGACTTCATGTCACCGTAACTCCTAGCGCAATAGCTATCCCCGCGCTTGGTTCCAGGAGAAATAGAGTATCCTTTTGCGCCATATCTTACTTTCTTTTTCTTGCCAGTTTTAGAGTCTTTGTAGGTGTGGGTATACTTCTTACCGTCGTCAGCGTAATCAGCCTCCTCTTCCCCCTCTTTCTTTTCTTCGCATTCGCACCAAAAAGAATACTCCTCTTCAGCCATGTCAGCGCCGTCCATGTCGTCGCCGATCTCGTCCCTAAGCATTGCAGACCGATCTTGATTACCTGAGAGATGATCTTTCTTCTTAATCTTCTTCTTATCTACCGTTTCAGCAAAAGATGAATTAACCTGCCATCCCTCGGGTAGAATATAATCACTGCTCTTTATAGACATTCTCGCTCATGCTCCAACCTTCAGGTACAGTGACTTCGGAATACATCTCTGACTCAGAGTTAGAGCCCTTGGGCACACAGTTAGGAACATCTTTACCGTTCTTTTTCTTCATGCCAACTTGCTCATAGTCTTTCCAACAAGGATCTCCGTCCTCTTTGTGGTCAGTACTTTCTTCCTTGCCCATAGCACTTTTGATAGCCTTATCTTTTGCGGCTAGGTAATCATCAGAATCGATATCACCATCACCGTCGTGATCCTTGCCTTCTTTCATGTTAGGCATCTTCATGTCCATCATTGATTTATACTCTATGTCGCGGTATATGTCTTTAAACTATTCTTTGGTCTTCCAACCTTCGGGGATAGCCAGCTTAACATCTTTATCTTCTGACTCAAAGATAGGAGGGCCGTCCTTCATCTTTTTCTTTGTATCTTGTTTTGAGATGGTTCCTTCCCCGCCGCCACCGGCGCGGGCCTGATCAATGTTCATCATAATCCTAGAAGTTCATTTAATGTACTTTCATCTATCCTACTACCGGAGTTGAGTTCAGATAGCTCGTCGCGTTTCGCCTCGTCATGACAGACTTTTGTGATCTCTGTGAGTACTCCCATGACATTGGCTCTTTCCCACTCTGGGATCTCGCCCATAGCGCTAAGTTCTTTATACTTATTGAGTATCTCTACAAGGATTATATGAGATAGCTCACGGATCGCGATCCAGTTGTCTCTGACTTCCTCGTCTGTTTCTTCTTGAAAGCGGTGGGATTGCTTGATCAAACCAATAAGGGTCTTGCCTACGTGCGCGATGGACTTAGGGCCGATCTTCTCAAGGTCTATGGTTTGAATTTGATCAATGAGCATCTGTTGTGCATCAGCACCAAACTCTGCAAAATTCTTATGGATCCTAGGCATTAGATACTGAATGTTTTACTATGAACGAGCCTGCTCTTTCTAGAGAATATCTTACAAAGATACTAGCCGTACCCGCCTCGTCTATACCCACGTCTACTTCTAAATCTACCTCAAATGGTATGGACTCTAGGAGCTGTTTCTTAATTAACGAGGCGAGTACATCCTCAGAGATAGTCTCAAAGATCAATTCTGGCAGGCCAAAAAATTGTCTGTAGACTCTTTCACCTACTTTCGTCTCTAAGATCTCTTTTATTTGCTCAGAAAGCCTAGTGAAGTTTGAAGAGGTTTGTAGGCCCCCGTTACCATCTAGTTTTAGTGGGTAGGTTAGTCCAGATATAGAAGACGGAGCAAACTTGTCGTCTTGAGATATTATACCAGAAGGAGATACTACGGGCTTCTTCCTATTTTCGTTCCTAAGCTCGAAGAACTCGGACCTTTCGTTGTCTGCTACTTGGAACTTGGAAGTGACCCTTTTGAGTTCATCAGAGTCAGCTCTAGGAGAGCTAAATTCGTAATCTGGCATAGTTCTATGTGTTTACAGATTGGTAAATCTTATCAATTTCTGCAATTACCTCATTTGCAATTGCCTGCGGATCGCTTCCAGTAACGTTAACAGTTACCTCAAGGTTGTTAGTAGTCTCTCCTCTAGAAGAACCTCCCATAATACCATCTAGAGATGTAGATGATGTTATCGGGATGTAGGTGACACCATCTGGCATTCCAATAGCCTCGTACTCATTGAAAGAAGTCCTACCTCCGAGAACATTAAATCCTCCAGCAAAATGAGGCGTGGGAGGTCGTCTATCTCCCTCTTCTATTTTGTCTGCTAATTCATTGAGGCCAACCTTTCTAAGTACGAATGTCGAGAATCCATCAACTGCCCCAGAGATTCCATCAAAGATGCTTTCACTTGCTTTTTGGATTGTCTCTGCTACTTTACCAGGCAATTCTTTAAAGAAATTACCAACGGAAGCTATAGGTCCTTCTTTACCAAAGAACTTTTGTATATTTTCTACTCCACCTTTAACGTTATCTCCGGCGAACCTACCAAACCTCTGAATGGGTCCTTCTTTACCGAAGAAGTCTCCTATAGATGCAGTAGCAGAAACCCAGCCTCCCTTTATTCCGTCCCAGGCTTTACCGAACCAACTACCGATATCTTCTGCTAATTTACCCACGCCTTCTAAGATAGGAGCAGGGAGCCAATCTGCCACAATCTCACCTGCAAGAGACCCTAGCATACCTCCGATGACTGTTCCTGCTGGCCCAAACGCGGATCCTATAGCTCCTCCGAGTATACCAACCCCGGCTCCGACAACGGCTCTTCCTGCATTTTCCCTGGTTCGTTTTTGATTCTCTGCTTTGTAGTATTCTTTTTCTTCGGAGGTTAAGCTGTCGTCTTTGTCAATATCTTTTGCCATAGCGCGACCACCACCAAAAATAGTCGCTAAAGCACCAACAGTCAGTGCTCCTTGTAAGAGTCCTCCGCCTAATCTACCAGCTCCTCTGCTTAGTATTGCTTTAGTTCCATACCTACTAGCAAATCTAGAGGCAACATCGGAACTCCTCGTCCCTATGAGTGCTCTTTGTACTGGATTTCTAATTCCCAGTCCCGTACCTCGAGCAACTGGCCCTCTTTTGCTAATATCAGCTAAAGCCTGCCTACCTCGAGCAACTGGCCCTCTTTTGCTAATATCAGCTAAAGCCTGCCTACCTCGAGCAACTGGCCCTCTTTTGCTAATATCAGCTAAGGCCCGGCTACCTCGAGCAATTGACGGATTAACAGCTATCGGCCTGGGTATTGATGGTGCGGTGAACCTAGGAGCCGCTGCAGGTCTGAGCGTGGCGGTTGGAGACGCTAAAGTTGCGGGTCTCGGGCCAGTCCCTAGGGGTTTCAGAGGTACCCTAGGAGCCGTTAATGCACCGGGTTTTCCACCGCCTAAGAAATTCCTTGCTAATTGAGCTGATCTGAGTTGACGAAGACCAGGAATCCTAGAAGCAAACCCTGTAATGTTTCTGCTCCTGCGGATCCTACTGATGCTCCTTGCTCTTTGATTAGCGGTCCTTCCGTCTCTGCCTCTCCTGCTTGATCTTCTAGATCTATTTCTCCTCCTGTCTCTATCAAAGTCTTGATCTAGTGGACCTTGACCGTTTAACGCCCTAAGTATATTTTCTAAATAGGTATATAACCTACCCCATCTTTGTTGCTCATTACCTCTAGCAGCAATGTTATTCTGTCTAGTACCGCCTCCTCCTCCTCTGCTAAATGGGTTAAGTGTAGAAGCTAAGTTACTCCTACCTTTGGATAATTGCTCTCCTAGGTTTCCTAAGATGCCCTTACCTGTAAACAACCGGGTAAGACCCTCTGCAATAGCACCACCTAATAGTAACTTACCTCCACCATCTAATTTACCTGCACCATTAAGCGCAGCTCCTACTATCTTAGGTAGCGCTGCCCCGATTAGCTCAAATGTCTTAAAGATTAAGTTTCCAATTCCGTTTGCTACACTTGCTAAAACCGAACCGATATCAGCTCCTTTGACTCCATCGCTATTAAGGAGTTCTATTATGAAGTCTATAGCTTTACCAATAGACGTAAATACAACAGTAATCAGGTCTGGTAGAGTCTCAATAATCTGCCCTAAGAAGTTGCCTACTATATCCGAGATTACCTTGGTATCAACGTTGGCAATATACGTATTTAGATTTGAAAGGAGCCCTCTTATCCCACCAAAAATCTTATCAACACCATTATTTATATCTTCTGCAGTGATTTTTTCGGGCATTTCTATGCCCTTTATTGCATCAACAAACGGTTTGAATACACCTAGGAAACCCCTAAACGCGGGGCTCTGGACAAATTCCGTCAGGGTTTCAAAAACACCGATAAGAAGCTCAGCGCCCATCATAATAGGCTTGATAACATTCTTTGTGTTAAATTCAAATACTTCTCCTAACGTCTCTAATAGTTTTGCAAAAAGTCCATCGTTTTGATCAAATAGAGTGCTGATTAGTTTGGCGGATAGCTGGAGAACAGTTTTGTCGACCGGCGGCCCACCTTTGAACGGATCTAATTTTGCTACATTACCGCTCGCATCGGTTATTGTTCTGAGAACGCCAAATAGTCCTTGTGGAGAGAACACCCCGGTGAGCTCTAGTAGAGCTAATTCAAATGCTTTGGCTTCAGCTCCTGCGTTTTTAAGCGCTTTTATTTTAGGATCGCTCAGTAAAGTATCTGCTACAGATCTAATAGCTCGCGTTCTTTCAGCAGCATTTGTGCTCTCAAAAGACGCTGCCCCTCCGGCCTGTGCAATAGCCCTTAAAACTAGGTTTCTGGCCCCAGCGCCACCTGCTCCAAAATCAAGATTGCTAAGGTCATCTATCTTTATCTTACCACTAGCAACATCACTTAACGCTTCAAAGGCGCGGTTATCTCCAAAGGCTATGTTTAAGTTTTGGCCCAGTACCGCTAGGTCTTCTGTAAGTTTCTTTGACTGTGTTGCAAAATCTCCAGTGTCAAACTTAAGAACGCCCTGTAGATTTAGAGCTTCTCTTACGACCTCTCCTGTTATCTTACCTTCTGCTTGTAGTTTCTCTAAAGAGTCTTTTGTAGATTTTGTAAGCTTTTGTGTCATTCCGACTGTCATGTCGGTCAGTAGAGACAGGTTCGCGGCCGCGTTTCTTTGTATATCCCCGGTCGATTGAGAAGCTTTAATTCCTTGAGAACCAAGCGATTGTTCAAATTCCCTATTGATCTGGCGGAATGCGTTTTTTACGACGTCAAGCTTCAGGCCCTGGACTAAGAACTTATTATCTAGTTCTCTAGATAACTTCTTAAATTCTCCGAGGGCCTTACTAGTATTGGCCTTAATGTCTAATGCTATATTTGCCATGATTTATCCAAGTATCTTGTATTTCTCACCGCCGGTAGTCTCCCAGACTTGGCAATTGCCTTTAGCGTAAGCATCTATAGGACTTTTACTAACTGTGTTTACGCAAGATTTCATTTCTAATATGATTTTTTTAGAAAAAGCTTTCTTCTCGTCACCGTTAATCGCTCCTGGCTGTAGAGAAAGTTCGGTCCTTTTTTGTCCAAAATATTCCCGCCCGCATTTTGATGGGTAGGTCGTGGAGCTATTGCTGAGCTGGACTCTTTGTAACCAGTTACTATACTGAGAATAAGATCTTTCGTATCCGTCTATAGCATTTATGTCAGCACCCACTCCAAATAAAGCAAGTGGGCTACCCGCTTTTCCTGCTTGCTCGGCCAGATACTCAAGTATACCTAGTAGCTCTACGCTATTTTTTACTGCTGTGGCTAATTTTTTACATATGGGCTTGCTTGTCTGCGTAGGACGGACATACTCATCAGGTACAGGCGCTTCTCTACCATCTGAAGGAGAGCTGGTGCCAGCACCAACGTTTCCACTGGAGGGCGCTACATTACGTGCTATTGTTGGTTCGATTATAGTATTCTGAGCGCTAGGGTCGTATGTGCTTACGTACCCGTCGTTAATAGTCCATTCAGGTACTCTGACTAGAGTGAAGTCTACTTCTGCATTGACAAGGAGTCCCTCGTCCCACATTTTCTGATTTATCCTTATATCTCTTATAACACACGGCCCAAAAGTCTTCTTGCCCCATACAAACTCAAGGACCTTAGGTCCGTGCTTTGCATCATTTGTAGGGTTCTCCATGAATAGCTTGATGAGTCCCTGCTCGAGCTCTTCCACCCTGCGACCAAATACGTATCCGTTAAGCAGAACTTTGCTGAACTTGAGCTCAGGGTTTTTCATACTTGTCCAATGCAGAGGTTGACCTGCGTTAGGCTCGTCTCCTACTCCCCAAGTCTCAGCGGCTTTAAAATTAGGACCAACGGACAGAGTTAGCTGGCTGGGATTAAATAAGAACTGCCACTTGCCTGAGCTTGCAGATATCGGCTTAAAAGATAGAGAAGAACTCTTAGGTTGCTTAGAAGATAGATCTCTTGGCCACGTACTAGATCCTACCCCAAAGGAATTCAAAAGGCTTCCTACTTGGCTTAGGACACTGCCTGAAGGATTACCTGCAAATACAGGACCAGTAAGTGCCTTACCTATAGTTCCTATATTAAACCCTCCTCCTTGAGCATTAAATAGCCCTTGAAGTAAACCTGCAGGTCTAGATCCAACAGCAATATCTTTCTTCAAGTTAGTTTGCTTCTGCTCAGCGGCAGATGGATCTGTGCTGGCATTACTAGCGTTGTCTGTGTCTTCTGAAAATCTGCTATATAGACCACTCGTAGAGAGTTTCCCCTTAAAGTCACTATAGTCACTAAAGTCTGTGTCTGTATAGTAGTTATAATCTGTTTGTTCCCAAATACCTGAATCAGAGTTAAATGAAGGAACAAATCCAGTATCTATGCCCTCTAAAAGCCCAAAATTTATGCTGGGTAAGTCGGGGTTGTTGAGTATATCTACATTATTCCATATACCGGACATTGCATCTGATAGAGATGTGTCTACAGGAACGCTGTCTGGGCTGGCGCTTGCTTCTGTCTTAATACTTGTGGCAGCACGAGTCCAGGGTTGGATATAAGCGATAGAGTTTCTTAAAGACCCATCTACTCCTGGGTCGAACACTATGGCCTCCAGAGCGGTAATTACATCTAAGTTCCCACCAAATAGGTTCTTAGAGAACTGGCTTCTTACAAAAGCCCCGTCGTTGTCAAATATGTAATCACCGTTAGAGGGTGCTACTGGTGGGCTAGGAGCGGGACGAGAGGTGCTAGGCGAAGCTGCCCCAAAGGAAGCTGCTATGTCAAAATCTTTAAAGTTCTCAGAAAAATCTATGCCTTTAAGATCTTTGGCATATAGATCTCCGCCAAAACCTAGGTCTGCGGTGAGAGATTCTGCAAAAGTTGGCAGAGACGAATCGTTGTCTTCCCATAGAGGCACTTCGCGGATTTTTGGTTCACTGCTTTCCCGCAAAGGTTGGTCTCTTTTGCTGCCAAACCAGTCGTTATAAGCTTTATTAACTTGCTCTGCCACCTGAAGCGCCCGGTATCTATCTCATACTTTAAACTGGATCGTCGGAATGGTCTATGCTCCATTTGATTGCATTCATCACAACTCCTTCTGGCTCCCAGTCCCAATCGCTAAAGTAAGGGTTCTTCTTAATAGAGTCTGTCATCCATTGATACACCGCAGATCCTACGAGTTCAGGCATCCTGGCCAACCTAGATGTGTTTCTCCAGACACATTCGTACCTAGACCCCTTAGATCCATCGAATACCTCTACTTCTTTTAGAATGGCAATAGCCTTCTTGCGTACGTACGTTTGCTTTGATTTGCTGAGTTTGTGCAGAATGTTCTTCTGAGCAGTAGAATCTCCCCAGTGCGTGGCCTCTGGTTTCTCTGCTCCCCTCTCTGCAACTTTAACAAGGTACTGATCTGCATTGATCTCTTTTGCAAGGTCTTGAAGCTTTTCAATAGATACCGTAGCATTTTTGTTTACCTCAATAATAGAGTCGGGCTTAGATCCAAAGTAGAGTCGAGCAACGTCAATACATTGCTTATCACCCTCAAAAGCATAAGCTAAGGCAATAGAGAATCTCTTAGCTTCTTCAAAGTTTGTAATCTTTTCTTCTGTGAATACGATTCCACGGTGTTTTGGAAACTCTTCTGTACTCGAGAAGCTGTTGTGAATAATCGTGAACTCAATTCCGAGTCCTTTAGCTTTTTCTTTAATCTGTTCAGTG
>Ga0233438_10002541_pt1 | contig 18065 bp, 15 predicted proteins | sample SI_123_September_FD_182720 | JGI IMG/M metagenome (GOLD analysis project Ga0233438, IMG submission 182720) | Seawater microbial communities from Saanich Inlet, British Columbia, Canada - SI_123_September2016_10_MG | ecosystem: Environmental > Aquatic > Marine > Inlet | place: Canada: British...
GGAAATTTTTGGAAATTTTATTTTTTAATGTTCTATCTTTAAGCTAAATTAGCCTCACACTGTACCTATATTGATACATTATTATCACAGGTCCCCAATACCGGGGTAACGGTTATGACAAACAATACCAGTGATGGCGCCACTTCGGCCAATCGACAACCACTCCCCCGCCATCCGACTAGATCAAACTGATCAAAGAGATCAACTCAATTAGACGGTCTCTCAGGGAGCAGAGGACTCTATTAACTTCGACACTCGAAAGAATGCCCCCTTTTTCAATCCAATTTGCCAAATCCTCAAAGACGCCAAAATATATAGATTAGCTTCCAAACTTAGAAGCGTCAAACCTAAAAATAGCAAGTACGCTTTAACAGCGGCCGCACACCTTAGAGATGAGTCAAATAGAAACTTTCCTAGACCTATTTAATGAAATAGATTTTAAAATAAACAGGAACCAATCAACCGAATTAGTCATTAGCCGAAACATGCACCTATCGGCAGAAGAAGAGCTAAAGAAGATGTTAGACAAGGCCAAACGAGACCTGAGTAGAATGACTAAACTTTATAAAAAGAATAAAATCTCCAGTGAAGAATTACTAGAATGGGAATGGAGAGTTCATGAACTGAACGAAGAGATTAAAAAGGTGAGGGAACTAGGAGATGATATTGACGACCTAGAAGATTATGGTCTTATTTAACATGAAACCTTTCTCTTTTCTAGTGTATAATTTTTAATTCAATAAAATAATTTTACCCATAATTTAATTAACAATGGCAGATAGTGGTAGCTTAGAGGAACTAGAACAGATGTATCTGGACCTTATTCAACCCAATAAACTTATTCAACACTTTCCTACTGATATGGAATTTGTAGAATGGTTAAAATTAGGAACGACTGACGAACTTCAGTGGTGTCTTAAAGCATTCGAACAGGCAGAACTATTTAGTCACTGTCAATTAATCAAACAACAAATCGATCTACGTGGCTAGTATACAAGAACAATACAGGCTCCTACTTGGAACCTTGCTTCATAACTCTATAGAAAAAGAGGATCGCACTGGCACTGGAACACTTTCTGTTTTTGGTAGACAGATTAGACATCAGATGAAGGATGGTTTTCCTCTTATTACTACTAAGAAGATGGCCGTTAAGACGATGATGACAGAATTACGATGGTTCTTAAAAGGAGATACTAATATTAGATACTTGGTTGAGAATGGTTGTAACATCTGGAATGGCGATGCTTATAAGAAATATTGCAAAACTCTCGAAGAACACTATAACGGTGGCGGAGATATAGCGACTCAGGCTGAGTTTATTAGAATGATTAAGGAAGATCGCGAATTTGCTGATCATTGGGGAGAACTGGGTCCTATCTATGGTAAACAATGGCGAGGTTGGTTTGCGTATAACAAGCAGGTAGATCCAGTATTTGTAGATCAGATTAAGGAATTAATTAAACAGATTAAACTAAACCCAAACTCTCGTAGACTAATGGTGAGTGCATGGAATGTTGGAGACCTAGGAGAGATGACACTACCACCTTGTCATTATGGATTTCAATGCTATGTTAGTGGAGGTAAACTATCCTTAATGTGGAATCAAAGAAGCGTAGACACATTCTTAGGGTTACCATTTAATATTGCTAGCTATGCAACTCTTTTACTCCTATTATGTGAAGAGACTGGATATGAAGCAGGAGAGTTAATTGCTAACTTAGGTGATGTGCATCTCTATAAGAATCATATTGAGCAAGCAACAGAACAAATTTCTAGAGAGGCCTATCCACTGCCTCAGATTAAACTAAGTAATGTTAACCTCTTAGAAGGAGAATGGGACTATGAATTAATAGACTATAAATACCATCCTTCAATTAAAGCACCTCTATCTAACTAATGCATAAGCACGAGAAAAAATCAGACGAATCTTTACAGGAATGGATCGATAGAATCAGTAGCAGAAAACCTAAATGGTTCCATCGAATTAAATTAAACTATCTTAATAGAAAAATAAGATTTGGATTTGGTTTCAATAATGGAAACCCTTTTATTAGAATAGACCTGTGGTGGGTAGGTTATAGAATTAGTTTAGATTAATGTCAGGAAGAAATAAAAAGTGTGGTGTAGAATTAACTGATTTACAATATCATGAGATGTTGGATAGATTAAAGGTTGCCATGACAATTATTGATAATAATATTATACAGCATCCAGTTGCTAAAATAGAATCTGACATCAAAGATCAGATTTGTTTAGCATACGACCATCTTTATAAAGCATATTTGATATCCTCTGAAAAGAGTTCTTAGATATATAGTATATATGAAACACTTAAAGGAATTCAAATCGATCGCAGGTTTAAATGTAGAACCTAATCAGGAAATCAATCATGTCGAGCCAGGAAAAGATGAAGATCCAAGACTCCTTAAAATTAGACAATTTAAAGGATCTATAATGGATTATAAGTCATATTGGGAAGATCGTATTAAAAATCAATAAATGGAAGAACTTGCAAAAATATTTATAGGCGAATGGGGTTGGATGTTTGTCGTAGCAGTGGCTACACTAGCATTTAGAGACACTTTGTCTAAAACATGGCAAGGTTTCCTGTTTTTAGTAGGAAACGACTTTAATCGTGATGATATAGTATGGATAAATGGGGTTAAGAAGGCCAGGATTGTAAGACAATCTCTATATAGAACTACATTCTATCTTTTTGATCATCAAAGAAAATTTATTGTTCCAAATGACAGAATATGGAACTTAAATATCGAAAAAGACCTCCCTACCCAGAAGAGGCAAGATAATATGCAAAAATAATGCATATTTATAGATATTTGCTATAAATATCATGAAACTTTTTCTCGAAAACGTATATATATCTAGTAGAGATTAATCTACGCCAAAATAAAACCCCTTATTCATAATGGATTCTATTAAAGACGCTAAGCCGGCTGCTTTAAAGGAACCAATCACTGAATCGGAACTACTCTTGAACCAAGTAGCCGAAGAGAAAGAAGAAAAGGGTAAGATTGTTACCAAAGGAAAGATAATTGATGCATTAGAAGACATTAATATGAATCCTGGAATTTTACTCGAAGCGACAGACTATCACGCAGCTTGGGGTTACGAGTCGGATGATGACGACGACTTGGTACTTTTTGGCGTTGGCGGCCCTGCCTAACAACATTTGGATGCACCGTTAATCGGTGCATTCTTTTTTAAGATATATAGAATATGAAACATTTAAGACCCCTTATAGAAAAGAAACCTAAAGGAGCACCGGATTGGCATGATTCAGATGCACCAGATGCAAACGGAAGGTTTAAAGATCTATCAATAAAGGATCTAGCAGCGTGGTTAATTAAGACACGTAAGAAAGATGTAAAAAGAATTAGTGGTTCATTAACACAACAGATTGTATTCAATAGAAATGACGATCCAAAATACGCAGAGAAAATGGAAAAAACTAGAAAAGAAGTTTACAAACAATTAGGTAGAGAAGATTTACTAGAATCTTTAGTTATTGAAAAACGTGAAGATGTTGGTAAATACAACACTGTTAAGAAAGTAATAAAAGAATTAGGTAGAAGACCAAGTGAACAAGAACTTGCAACATTTATTAATAATAACTATTATGATGTTACTGAAGTTGAAAGAGGAGATGATGATCCGCAAGCAAATGATAAAATCGCAGACTTAGTGGGATTCTACAAGTTTGATATCGATGATTGGCAAATTGCATGGTTTGATGCACAGAATGAATCGGTAGTTAACGAAGAAAAGATTAAATACGCTAAAGGAAAAACATATCAATCTTCTGGTCATTGGACTGTAATGGTTGATAGTAATTCAAGTATGTGTGATATTAGAGTAAATCAGTCAGCTGGTTGGAGATTAGATCCACATGATGATAGAGAAGAAACTTGGGAATTATTAGATAATGGAAGACAAAGAGCTACTATATATTTTAGATCAGGTAATATCGATAAGTTTGCTAAACAGATGTTTGATCTTAATGATAGAACAACCTGGGGTAATAAAACAAAATTAACTGCTAAAGATTATGCAGATATTATTAGAGTTTGGATCGATATGAAGAAGGCTAATGAATCAATAGTTAATGAAGCTTCTAAAGATAAAATGATTAGACAGATTGAAAGAGCTCTTAAAGATGGTCTTTCTATATTTAAACTTCCAATGGCTACTCAGAAATATTATAACAAAAACAAAGGTGACTTTGAAGTTGTTGCTGAAAAGGGATATAACATGGAAGATATCTATGATTTAATAGCATTTCATAGATTTAATACAGATTTTAGAAAATTATCATCTAAAAATAAGGAATGGGTAGAAAATGATGCAGCAGAAAGAGGTTTTAATGAATCTTTATTAGAATCTGACATCGTTGATAAGTATTATTCTTTAATAGATGAATTATATGAAGCTAAACCAGGACCCGATGCCTATATGACTGGCCTTTCTGACAAAGAAAAGGAAGAAAAAGAAGCTAAAATGAAAAAACAAGCTGAAATGGACGATGATGATCCAGATTCTTATGAAGAATTACCAGGTGATGAAGAAGCTAGAGAATCAGGAAAGGTTAAGAAATCAAAACACACTACAGCATACAATAAAAAATTCAAAAGCGAAAGCATGAAAAACTTAAAATCATTTGACAACTTTGTCACTGAAAAAAGATCAGATTTATGGAGTCCATTTCAAAAGGCAGACATCTTAGCAGGTGACATGTTTGGAGCAATGGGTCTATATAGATTAGAAGATGATGAATTAGATCAAATTATAGATTTAAAGAAAGCTGATAAATTAGCTAAGAAAATGTTTGGTGAGTTTGGATTTAAAACTCTAGCTGCAAAAGAAATGGAAGATCTTTTAGATAATAATCCTAAATTACTTAGAGAATCTCAAGTTAATGAGTTTTATTTTGAGAATGATGAAGAAGAAAGATTACAAAAATTCGTAGATCAACTTTCTTTTGGAGATGAACTAGAATACAGAGATGGTTTTTCTACAGGTCGTGGAAGCTTTCCAAATACAAGAGAACTTAAAAAGGAATTAGATTCTAATTTTCAATTATTACTAACTCAAAAATCAGGTAGAAATTGGGATCTTTATGTTGGTAGTGATGATTTAGTTTTTATTATACAGCCAGATTTAGGTGCAAAGAATTATATGCAAATTTCAATAAGTAGTACTAAAGAACAGTGGAACGATGAGTCTAGTGTTTTTGCTAGATCTAATGGATATTCAGTATATGAATCAGTAGTTAATGAATTCGGTCCGATGACTGGTTCTGGTAATAGAAATTATAGTACTAATGATCTCGTAGACAGAATTGGAGACCTTGATGATATTTTAATGTCTGATAGAAAATCAGAAAGAGAATGGGAAGAAATGTCTCAAAACTATTTAGACGGTGAAAAAGGATCTGAATACTGGGGAGACTTAGAAGACCATGAATTACAAGATGCAATTAATGACGCTGAATCTTTAATGAAAAAATATAGAATCAAAGAATCAGTAGTTACTGAAAAGAAAAAAGAAAAAGACGAAGCTGCGGAGATAGAAGCTGAAATTGAAAGGTTAACAAAGGAAAACAAATATGGTTACGCTAAAGATATTAAAAGATTAAAGGTTAGATTATCTGCGGTTAATATGATGAAAAAGTTTAATAAGAACAATGAATCAGTAGTTACTGAAGCTAAAGCATATAAGTTAAAGGCTTCTGAATTTGGTGCAGATACTCACTCAGCAGCATACAATGTAAAAGGTGAAACTACTTGGAGAGTTCATAGTACTTATGCAATTGATCAAGTATCTGGTGAAAACAACCCAGAAGAAAGAGATGTAGTTTTCTTTGAAGCAATGCCTATTAATAATGACATATACATTAAGATTGGTGGAATCAATAACCTTAAAAGAACTAATGGTGCTACAGTAGGTAATAACTTTGGTACTACAATTGAAGAATGGAAAAAGGATCCAAAAGGAATTGCAAAAGAAGCTTCTGATTTTCTTACTGATGCAACACACCTTAAATGGATTAACAAAAAAGCAAGAAGTGAAGGTCAAGTAATTAAATGGGCTTTAAAAGATGATTATTCTAGTGTCATTGAAGATCTAGTTAATAAATCATTAGGTCTTTCTGAAGAAGTTGTATATAAAGTCAATAATCAGTCCATATTTTCTGGTATTGTTCAAGATTTTGAAGATTTTGTTAAAGAAAAGAAATCCTTAAATGAAGCTTCTAGACGTAAAGTACATAAAGCTGCAAAGCAGGGAAGTTATCCTGCTGTAATTGTAGTTGTACAAGATGGTAAGGTAATTCACCAAGAGCCAGTTTCTACACCAGATGTTGCTCCTGCTACATTCAATGTAATGCAAGAGAAATACCCTAAAGCAATATTGCATTTAGAAGATAATACTGGTAAGAGGTTATTTAGCGAATCAGTAGTTAATGAAAAACTAACAAGAGGTCTAAAACCTTTATTGACTATAGGTTCAACTATTACTAAGAAGGATGGTGAAGATGCATTATTAGATTTATCTGATAAGTTTGATAGTATAGATGATGAATATGCTGGAACTATAGCAAGTTGGTTAGATATGGCTATTGAATTAATGCAAGATGGTTATTCAGGAGATGCTACTAAAAAATTAAAGCAATTTAATAAAGCATGTAAAGATGTTCTTAACGGAAAAGAAGTTGGTTCAGCTTTTGAATCAGTTACTGAAAATAGAATGCTGAGAAAAGGTCAATTTAGATTTGGAGCAAAGTTACAATATGGAATAGAAGATGTTAATGAATCTTATGGTTTCTATGGTACTTTATTAGATCAATTCGGATTAGATGAAGTTAATGAATTATATTTAGATGGTTTTTCTGTCTTAGGAACAAACTATGACTTCACAGACCAAGCTGCATTATATTACTTAAATTCAAAAGCAGGAAGATGGGTAGCTGATCAAGTAGTAGAAAAACTAATAGGTCCAAAAAACATGTCTCCTTACTATGGACATTTAGAAGAAATCTTCGCAGAATATGCAAAGAAAGGTCAATGGAAAAAGTGGTCTAAGGAATATGATCAATTTGCTGAAGAAGACAATATGGAAGAAGGCTTAATGATTAGAGAATCTAGATCTGATAGAGATGAATACTATAGAGGATTATTAGAAGCTGAACAAACTACAAACGATCAAAGCCCTTTAGGTGATGATGGAATGGAAACAGGAATTAAGAATAAAGCTAAAGAATCTGGCGTTCCAGTTGAATTACTTAGAATTATTATGAGAAGAGGTTTAGCTGCATGGAAAACTGGTCATAGACCTGGAGCAACACAAGCTCAATGGGGTTATGCAAGAGTAAATTCATTCTTAACAAAACAACCTGGAACATGGGGTAAAGCTGATTCTGATATCGCTAAGAAGGTCAGAGACGGTGGACACGATAAAGACCTGTAAACCATAGAGATATATAGCCTATAGTGCATTACGCATTATATGCAAAAATATATCATTAAATATGTTATTTTATATTTTACTTTCTATTGCGATTATTATCGGTGGCTGGGCTGCTTATAATAAATTTGTAAAGAAAGAAGACACATGGTCCGGTTCCCCAATAGGAGGAGGCGGAGTTGATGGACAGCCATCAATAGATACTATAGCTGAAGGTGCTAATAATTATAGACCTAAGAAAATTACGAAGAAAAATACTCCAAAGGGAATTGAACTAGAAGGAGAATGGGATGTTATTGAAAAGGAAAAAAGCTTTCCAAAAAAGGATTTCGAAAAGCCAGTAAAGAAGGCAAAGAGAAAATACAAGCCTAGAAAGAAGAAATAGTATCTACTTTACGATTACAAGAGCCCAAATTTTAGAATTTGGGCTTTTTTTTCACTTTTTTTGAAAATAAACAGCTAAAAGTTTTTTTATCTCAGAATTTTTGCTTATATTAGTATAGTAATAATCAATAAAGCAAAAGATATGTCAATCAACAAAATTTTAGTTCACACACAGTATTATGAAAATTATGGTTTCCATGAAGGTAACTTTCATTGGAAGAAAAAGGGTGGCCATACCTTTCAGATCGAAATGGACGCCGATCTTCTAATGTACACTGATCCTGCTGAGGTTTTCAGTAAGATGGTAGAGTGTCAGTCTAACGATCTTGAGCGTTTCAAATACATTGATCATGAGATTCAGTTTCAATCTCCAACTCTTCTTGGAACACAGGCAGATTACATTGCTGTTAATAAATCTTTAGAAGAAGGTGATCCTACTGATATTCAAGATTTTGAAGAAGGTTTAGAGGATCTTAATCCTATTATCGGTGGAGTAGATTTTTCCGATAGTTTGGATCAATTAAATAATTTAACCATCATATCACCGACTAATAACTCAAATAAATAATTATGTTGTACACTTATAATAAGACTAAATTATCATTCGAAAGAATTTCGTTTAAGAACCTATTATACATTCTATTAATTACTTTCACCGCTTCTGCCATCTTTATGAAAATAGCATTAAACAATGCACATGATAAAGCATTCATTGAAGCATCATCTATTCCAGTTGAAGAAGGATTTTATACAGTAGAGACTGAGGCAGATACTTTCAGTAAAGAAGCCTTAGTAAAAGAGCTTAAAAGATTGAATGTTAGATTTCCTGAAATCATATTAGCACAATCTATATTGGAAACAGGACACTTCTCGAGCAGAATTTTTGTTGAGAATAATAACTTATTCGGAATGAAAGAAGCTCGAGCCAGGAGCACTACAGCGGCCGGTACACAGCTTGGGCATGCCTTTTATGACAATTGGAAACAGTCAGTTATGGATTATGCTCTCTTTCAAAATGCATATATGAATAAGTTACGAAAGGAAAAAACATACTTAAAATATCTTGAAAAGAACTATGCAGAAGCTGAAAACTATGATGTAAGATTGCTTCAAATTATCGAAAAAGAAAAATTAGCAGAGCTGTTTTTAGATTAAGTTTAGTAAAATATACGAATATTAAAAGAGACCTACAAATTAGGTCTCTTTTGGGGATATATAATACAGACTAAAAATAGATTCCGTTAATGAACAACCAAGATAAAAGTCCAAAAGAACTGATAGAAGACTTATATGATTTATTCTCTACTTTTAAGAAGAGAATGGAAGATCCTAACTATATCCAGATTGAAAATTCTATCCAAACGATGGTTAAAAATCAGGAGGAATTAAAAACTGAGGTAAAGGAACTTAAAAGACAATTATTAAATCCATTCGACGGGGTTATAGTAGAAACTAAGAAAAATACTGAACATCGTTTAGAAGGAGAGGCCGAAGAGGTGCAGAGATTATCGTTCATGGAAGAACATAAAGCTTTAGTAAGATGGAAGTCTTCTGTAACTAAGATCTCTATTGGTATTTTAACATCAATGGGTGCTGTATTAACATGGCTCTTAAGTAAATATTTCGGATAAGATTAATGATAACAGACAGAATCTCGTTAAACCTTCTATACATCTATTTGAAAAGAGTAGAGGCAAACGAAGGACCAATTAAAGACATTATTATTTCACATAGAAGTAATAGAGAAGATCTTATTGAAAAAACATTACCCAGATTTGAAAATTTAACTCAAATTTGGAATTTTATTAATAAGGAAACTTCACCAGGTGGATTTGACAATATACACTGTCTAAATTTAGGCCTATACAGATTAAAATCGTTTATAGTCGACAAAGATAAGAATGCAAAAGTTAAAGAAAAAAGTAACTTTTTAGTAAGATCTAAGGGTGATGGTAGTTTTCATACTACAGGAGATCTTAGAAAATCTACTCATCGTGATTTACTTATAGGATATAGTCCTAGATTTAAAGAAGTCGAGAAAAAATGGAAAGAATTTATCCTTAATGAGTATATTAAGGATCAAGTTAAATATATTGACTGTGGATATATTGAAGTATATTTTGAAGCAGCAATAAAGGATCTTAAAAAATTATATGATAAATATAGAGAAAATAGATCTATTATAACTAAAGAACTATATAATAAAAACATAAGAAGAAAATAATGTCACACTCAAACGAATTTTGGAACTTCGGAAATGCGGACAGAAGCGAAGATACTCCTAAGGGATATTTTAAGCCTCTATTTCCACATAATCTGGGCCGTCCTTTACACCACCCTGAACAAGACTACAATGCTCACTTAATTAGTCAAATAATTAAAGGCTACAGAGTAATTGGATCAGGTACTCATGGTGAAATGACATCAGCAGACCTTGAATTAGGTATAAAATTACATGAAGTAAATCCTGGAGATGGAACTCCTGGATCAGCTGATGCAGACTATGCACACTATATTGAAGCTGGAGCAAAAGATTATGAGTGGATCTGGGTTCCTGCAGAAATGGGAGGTATTACTTCTTCACCTCTTTCAGTTAGTGGAACAGCAGTGGACAAAAATGATTGTCAAAATCAATTACCTACTATTAATGCAGTAGCATCAGGAGGAACTCCACAATATGAATTTAGCTTACAAGCTTCAAGTGGTCTTTCATTTGGAAACATTTCAAATTGGAGCACTAGTAATGTTTTTACACAATTTAATGGTTCTAATTTAACACCTAATACTACATATTACATATATTGTAAAGATACAGTTGGTGGAAATATCATATCTAGTGGAATTACACCTACTGAAATCGTTGCCCATGCCACATCAATTGTTGTTGATAGTAATGTTTCTCAGCCAAGTGGTGATGATGGTCAGATTACAATTTCTGTTACAGGTGGAACTGGTCCTTTCGATTATGATTTATACAAAGGTTCAAACCCGAATGATCTTTCAAATGCGGTTTTAATAGAATCATCTAACGGAACACAAGCAACTACTGTTACATTCCCTATAAACGCATCAGGAACAGGAACAGTATCTTTAAATGCTGGTCCTTATTTTGCAATAGTTACAGACTCTACATCTTTATGTCAAATATCGGATGGACCTGTATCTATAACTGAACCTTCTGCATTAAATTTCTTATCAGGACCGATAAATGCTGATTGTGAAAATGGAGAACATTATCTTTTAATATATTCAATTTCAGGAGGTACTGGACCTTATGAATATAGTATAACTGATCCTAATACAGATGGTTATACATGGGTTAATGATCCTAGCTTTTCAAATATACCAGCAGGAAATACTATTGTATATCCTGCAGTAAAAGATTCTACAGGATTTATAGTAGATGGACCAATACATACATTCCAAAATCCAGCTCCTTATGCATTTGCTGTATATTCAAACGATTCTGATTGTTCTGATCAAGGTGGAAGTATCGTATTCGGTGCTTTACAGGGTGGACCTAGTCCAACTGTAGTCGGATATGAATTACCTGCAATGTGGCAATTCAGTATTGACGGTGGTAATAGCTTTTCTGCGACATGGACAGAAACAAATCAAGGAGATCAATATACATACGGTGGTTTATCATCTGGTTCTTATGACTGTGTAGTCAGAAGAGTTGATTCAGCTGAAGGTTATGCATGTTCTAGTCCTTTTCAAAATATAGGCGTTGCACAATCTCCGGATATTACTGCAACTATAACACAAACAGACGACGTAATATGTGGTATCAATGGATCCGGAAGTATAGATATTACTGGAGTCCTATCTGGTGGTCAAAATGTCAATTTAGATTATACATTAACATGGTCTATTGCCGGTAATCAATTGGGTTCTGAAGTATTATCTGTAGATTATTACAATATTAGCGGATTAGATGCTGGAACATATTCTGTAACTTTAGTAAATAACGATTCAGTGCAGTGTCAATATAATCAGCTGGTTATTATTGCAGATGTTAGTTCTAATATAACTCTTAGTTCTACATCAGTAAATACTCCTACATGTAATGGAAGTACAGACGGATCTGTATCTTTATCTGTTGCAGGTGGAACAACTGTATCATATACATATTATTATAAACTATCATCAAGCAATACTTGGATATTAATAGTGAATCAATCAGCTGAAACTTTTACTCACGATAATTTAGCAGCTGGTTCATATGATTATAAAGTAGTTGATGGTAATGAATGTGAGGATATTATTGAAGATATTATTGTAACTGAGCCTGATGAAGTAAATGCATCAATTCTGAAAAATGACGATGCAGGTTGCTTTGGAAATTCGAATGGATCTTTAACTGCAAATGCAATAGGTGGATCAGGATCTTATACTTATTTATGGGATAACGGTGAAACAACACAGACTATAGATAATCTTACCACCGGTGATTACAGTGTTGTGGTAACAGATAGTAATGGATGTGTTTCCGCTGCTGTAACCGAAAATATTAACGAATTTAATAATACTACTATCGTATTAGATAGTCAAACAAACGTAACATGTAATGGAGAAAGTACGGGTTCTGCACAGATAACTGTGACAGGTGATACACCCTTCTCATTCATGTGGGTTGATATTACAGACCCACTAAATCCGATTGTTTCAAATGATCAAAATCCAACAGGATTACATGCAGCAGAATATATTGTAACTGCAACTAGTAGCTCTGGTTGTGCAACATCAAGTAGTGCAGAAGGATGGACTTTATTAATTACAGAACCAGCTGCATTAGGAATACAAGTGCTTAACACAACTGATGAATCAATTAGTGGACAAAGTGATGGAGAAGCAAGCATTATTGTAAGCGGTGGTGTTGAGCCATATACTGTAAGTGTAATTGACAATAACAATGTGACAGTTGCTACCCTGAACGGAACACCTGGACAAACTCAATTTGATTTCAATGGACTTGCATCTGGTAATTACACAGTGGATGCTTCTGACGATTCAACATGTCCTGTATCAACGAACTTTACAATTAACGCTGGTACTGGAACTGTAATTGCTTCAAACATACAACAGTCTATTATTACATGTAATAATGGTTCTGGAAGTGTTCAGTTAACTGCAAGTGGAGGAAGCGGAAGTTATGAATTTTCAGATGATAATTTCACATGGGATGGTCCTTTCGCAGTTTCAGATCCATATACGCATACATTTGCAGGATCTTATCAAGGTGGAACAACAAATACATTCTACGTTAGAGATTCTATAACACTAGATTCAGATAGCCAATCAATATTAATGTCACACCCTTCTGTAATTTCATTTACTCATTCAACGACAGATGAAACGATCGCAGGTGCTGAAGATGGAACAATGACAATAACAAATATAGTTGGAGGAAATGGTACTTATTTTAAATTAGAATTCTTTGGCCCTGGTACAGGAAGTTTAGGAGTAATTAATAATCCTAGTGCAAGCGGACCTCATAGTATTTCTAGCTTAACTGCAGGAGACCATACCGTTAAAGTAACGGACGGAACTGATACTAATTGTTCATACACATATACAATTAATATAGGCCAAGGAGGTGCAGGTGTTTCTATAACAAGCGTAACCTCTGATCCAATATTATGTAATGGTAATGACACTGATATGACAATTAACGTAAGTGGTGGAAGCGGAACTTACAGATTTTCAAATGATGACGGAGCAAATTGGACGAATTTCCTAGCTCAAACTTCATATACATTCGTTAATATGGATGCAGGAACATACGCAATAAAGGTAGAAGATGAAGACACTTATCCTAATAATATTGTCACAGATTCACACACTATAAGTGAGCCTGCTGCAATTTCATTAGGCTATACAGCTACGAGTGAATCTATTGTCGGAGAAGATGATGGTTCAGTAACGATAGTAGTTACAGGTGGAACCCCAAATTTCGGTGTTCAAATTGTACATAATGATTCACAGGATAGTCAAACAATAAATGGTAGTGGTGGTCAAACTAGTTTTACTTTCGATAATTTAAAATCAGGAGGATTCACAGTATTAGGTGCGGATAACAATGGCTGTTCGATAAACGGTTCATTTAATATAGTACCAGGAAATCCTCAAATAAGTATAGTATCTCTAACTGGAGATGATATTGAATGTAACACTGGAAACACAGACGTTACTATGACGGTTCAAGGTGGTTCTGGAGATTATAGATATTCTACTTTCCCTTCACTGACTAATTCATATAGCGGTACGTATGAACCCGTAACGACGAGTACTACGAACACATGGAATGTAGTGTCAGGAACAAGATACTTCTTTGTAAAAGATAATGTAACTGGTACTATAGCATCACAAGCTATTACTATCTCAGAACCTACTGCAATTTCAGCAAGTGTTACTGGACAAGAATCTTATCCTGGAGCTAATGATGCTATTACAGTATTAACAGTATCCGGTGGAACGGCACCATATATTGTGACTGGTAATTCAGAAACACATACTATTAATAATTCAGGTGGATCTGTTCAATTTATAACAATAACAGGTGCTGGAACTTATAGTTTCTTAGTCGATGATGCTAATCAATGTAAGAAAACCGTAACATATACTGTTGGAAATTCTAACACATCTATTCAAATAGACAGTGTAACTGCAACACCAACATGTTTTGAAACAACAAACGGTTTGATATCCGTATCTGGATCAGGAGGAAGTGGAGACTATGGATGGTCAATTAATGGAGGTAATGATTATAGTAATAATGTTATGTCATTCAATAATCTTGCACCTGCTTCTTACAATATTTACATGAGAGATAATGTAAGTGGTCAAGAAATAGCATATACAAATAACCCGGTGGTAATAGCCGAATCTGATGAAATTCAAGTTCTTTCACATTTAGTTACTGATGGAACATGTAATTCAGCTCCTACATATTATATTAAATTTATAGGAAGTGGGTTAACAAACAATATAGTAGGAAATCAATCTGTTCAATTACAATGGATTACTGGAAACGGTGGAGCAAATATTAGTAACACTGCTAATATGTCATTACAATACGTAACAGGTTCTAATAATCAATTTGAAGGAACCTTTACAAGCAATGATTTTCTATCAATATCTAGTGCAGATGAAGAAGGATCTTTCAATGCTCTAATAACATCAGATGGTTGTACATATAGAACTACTACTTTAAGTTATTCAACTTCATCTGATATTGTATTAAATGCATCATTGGTTTCAGAACCAGCATGTCATACTGACGGATGGGTTTATAGTGTTACCGCAACAGGTGGACCTTCTAATTCTTATAATTTAAGTAGTGCCCCTGGTGGAAGTTTACTTAGCGGTTGGGATGGATCTCAAACAAACGTTACACTTGCACATGTAACAGGTGGTAGTAAAGCTCTAATCGCACAACATACTGATTATTCAGAAAATGGATGTCAAAGTAATACAATAGTAGTCGACGTAAGAAAAGTATTTGCAATGAATGTAGGTGGTAGTGTAACTGTACCTACATGTTATGACTCAAATAATAGTTCAACACTAGACTTTACTATTACGGGCGGATTATCACAATTTAATGATAATGCCTATAGATATAAAATATCTGATAACAATGGATCTACATTCGGACCTGAACAAACGTATACAGGTGCCGTTAGCATGGGAGTTGGCAATGGAACATATAAAGTCAAAGCATATAGGATTGTTAATGGAATTTCAACAGAAGGTGTATGTGATGTTACATCAACCTTTAATGGAACAGTAACAAATCCTAATCCTATCACCGGTGATGTGGTATCTACAACTCAACCTACGCAATGTGGTGAAACAGGTTCTATAACAATGTCTATCTCTGGAGGAAATGGTACTTATCAATTCTCTAGTGATGGTGGAACTAATTATCAAACACTAACGGCTGATGGAAATGGTAATTATACATTTGATTTACTCCCTGGTACGTACACTGTAGTAGGAAGAGATACTAATGGCTGTGAAGCATTTTCACTATCAAGAACACTAACTGCACCTGCGGGTCCTCAGTATGATTATACTGATTACTTCGGATGCTGGAGATTTTCAATGAATGAGCATGTTGAAATGGACGTATTTATGGTTGATATTGCTAGACAAGGTCAAGGTCTATATGAATTTACATGTGCAGCTGCCGATATACCTGTAAACTATGACGGTAAATTTACTTTTAATAATATTAATCAAGGTTCATTAGGTAATTTAAGTACACACGTTGCACAATCAGTGAATGTAAAAGATACTGAAACTTTATGTGAAATGACAATTAGTGCAAATCAACATGGATTTGTTCAAGTTGCTTATGTACAATCAACTGGATCTATTACAAATCAAGACAATCTTCCTACGACTGGAGATGTTAATGACTTTAGAGTCACTAATATAAGTGGAGGACTTGGACATCCTTATCAGGTTGAATTATACGACGGTGCAGGTAATCAATTTGGAAATACTTTAGTGGTAAATTCAGGTACAGCAACTAACTGGATAAATGATTTACCTTCAGGAGATTATACATATAAAATATACGACGCAACCGGAAACGGACAAAACTGTGGAAGAGAATACACTACGCCTATGACAGCAACAACAACGAGTATAAATGAAAGAACAATCTATTATTTCCATGGTGGACAAAGTGCGTTCCCATACGCTAATACTTATTTAACTAGTGCCTTTGCAACTTATTATACACCTGCGATTACAAATGGAAGTGCAACTCTTTCCGATGCAATGACTGAAGTAATTAATAATGGTGGAACTGATCCTTATAACGGTGGAGCAGGAGCATACACTGTAGATTCATTTGAAATGCCGGCCGGACATACTATTACTAGTGATGGAACAAATTCATACACGCAATGGACATTCGCAGCCAATGGCGTTGCAGAATATAATTATTTAGCAATTCCTGCTAACGTTGATTTCCCTGAAGATGTACGTTCAGCAAGTCCACAACACTTGAAGCAAAATAACCTTCCAACTAATGCTACTTCGGAAAGAAAGGCATTTACATATAACGGTGAAAGCTACTGGCTATATAGAATGGGTAATGGTTCAATAACTGGAAGCTCTGATTTCGGATTCAACAATTAATAATATATACAAAGTAATAAAAAACAAGATTTAAAGACAATGCCAACAAATTATAACTTACAGATATCAGGTCAATATAATTACACTAATTATTTAGGACATGCTTTTGCAGATGATACACATGGTATTTTACAATCATTTCAATTAACAGGTGGTTATCAAGAAATGCCAACCATACAGGATATGTATGAAATTCCAATTGGATTAGACGGTAGTAATGTTCCTATTGAAAATGATGGTGGATGGTCATGCGGTAGAAGAAGAATTGGTATGACAGTATTCATTATTGAAACTGGCCAATCATTTAGATTATTACCTGTAGGATATTTTGGCAATCCTGATGCTAATGGTATTAGTTTAGGAATGACAGAATGGAAAGCTCTAGAACCATACGAAAGAGCTATTTTATTAGATCCTAGTGCAACTGTTGGCTATCAAAATCCTGGATTCCCTCCTTCATACGGTACTGCGTCTGGTTCCGGAACCGCAGCAGAATGTTGGGTAGAAATTGTTGGAGGTGATGTAAAATTAGATTCTACTTCTTATGATTCTAGTACAGGTGAATTGACATTAACTATGTCAAACGGAGATACATTTGTAGAAACTATTTCTACAAAACATGTATTCGATATTAATAACTCAGGAAGTGCAGCTTATTTAATTAACGAAGAAGATTCATTTGAAGCGGCTAGCGGTGGTAATGTTAACCCAACACTGTACGTTACACGAGGTGAATCTTATGTATTTGATAATAATTCTACTGGACATCCGTTCCAGATTACTAAGACACAAGGTACAATTGACGATCCAGCTGCTGGGTCTATAATAAATAACGGCGCAGCCGGCCCGGACGGACAAGTTATATTTACAATTCCACATGATGCCCCAGATGAGTATTACTATTATTGTATTGATCATGCATCTACGATGCTTGGTACTATTAAAGTTATTTCTGAATCATCAGGTCCTCAGGGTTTCCAAGGTGATCAAGGAGAAGTTGGTGCTAAAGGTGATCAAGGTTTCCAAGGTTTTCAAGGAGATCAGGG
>Ga0233438_10002549_pt1 | contig 18013 bp, 19 predicted proteins | sample SI_123_September_FD_182720 | JGI IMG/M metagenome (GOLD analysis project Ga0233438, IMG submission 182720) | Seawater microbial communities from Saanich Inlet, British Columbia, Canada - SI_123_September2016_10_MG | ecosystem: Environmental > Aquatic > Marine > Inlet | place: Canada: British...
CCTGACTGTCCCCCCCCGCACAGCTTCGCGGCAACGGTCCGTCAACTCATGTTGTCAGTGGACGCGGTTGCGGCCGCGTGTCAGGACGCGGCGAGAGTCGCCGCCGCCTGAGCGACGACGCTGTCGATCTCGCCAGCGGGGACCCCGAGGAGGCGCAGCACCAGCCGGGCGACGGCCTGTGCCTCGCCCGGGTCGGTTTCGCCGAGGACCAGCGATCGCATCGACTGGAACGCCGTGCCGAGCACAGCGTTGACCGCGGCTGGGCCCACCGCAACATCGAAGAGCTGCGCCTCAACCCCGTCGTTGATCGCCTGGCCGACGATGGCGCGAATGCGAGCCCGGAAGTCCGGGCGGAGCGCGGCAAGCGTGACGAAGGCGGACGCTGCGGTCGGGTCGGCGTCAGCCATCTCGAGGAGTTGGAGTACCCCGATTGCGACACGTCGGCTGGGATCGTGCTCGATGTCATGCAGTGTGTCGCGCCCGATCTCGACGCCATGTGACAGATCGTCAGCAACCGCGTCGACAAAATCGTCGACGGAGGGAAAGTGGTTGTAGAAGGTTCCGACGGCGACGCCGGCGGCGGCGGCAATCTGGCCGGCGGTCACCTGTGCCGGACCGCGCTCAACGAGTACGACGGTGCCGGCGCGCAGCAGCCGGCGCCGAGTCTGGCGGCGCTTGCGCGGATATCCGGTGGCGGCCTCGGAGTCGGGTTCCTCGGCAGCGGTGGTGACCGTCATCGGAGTACTCATGTCCCCATTCTGACGGCAAGAAAATGATCGCGCAAATCAAAATTGACATTTCTTTACAAAAATGCTTACACTGTTTAAAATTGCTCCCCCCAACACCGCACCGAGGCTCCCGTGACCAACACGAAGACGACGAAAACGACGAAGAACATCACTCCCACCGCGACCCGCACCGCCACTCCCACCGCGACCCGCACCACGACCCGCACCACGTCGAACCAGACACAGGCGACCTCCGTCAACGGTGACCAGCCGGTACAGACCGACGGCGAACTCATCACCGCGACGATCGACGCCGTCACCTCAAACCTGCCGGTCGGCCTCGGCCCGACGCAGGTCTTCTCGGCCGGGTTGCGCTTCTTGCGCACCACTGCCGCGCAGCCTCAGGTTGTCGCCCGGCGCGCCGCCAAGCTCGTGACCGAGCAGGCGCGCATTGCTGCGGGCACCTCGCAGATCCAGCCAGCGCCCAAGGATCGTCGTTTCACCGACGACGCCTGGACCGAACATCCCATCTATCAACGACTCGCTCAGAGCTACCTGGCCTTCGACGAACAGGTCGACGGCCTCGTCGACGATCACGACATCGACGACAAGACCCGGCTGCGCACCCAGTTCCTCGCGGACCTGGCGACCGATGCCATCGCGCCGACCAACACGCTGCTCGGCAACCCCGCTGCACTGCGCGAGGCGCGCCGGACCAAGGGTCGGAGCCTTGTCGACGGGATGCGTCATGCACTGCACGACCTGCGTCACAACGGCGGCATGCCGTCGATGGTCGACAGCCGCCCCTTCACGCCGGGTGACACGGTGGCAGCCACACCAGGAAACGTGGTGTTCCGCAACGAGGTGCTCGAGGTCATTCAGTACACACCGACCACCGCCAAGGTCGGAAAACGGCCAATGCTCGTCATCCCGCCCCAGATCAACAAGTACTACATCCTTGACCTTGCACCTGGCCGCAGCCTGTTCGAGCATCTCGTCGGCGAGGGCCACCAGGTGTTCGCCGTCAGCTGGCGCAACCCGGGACCCGAACACCGCGACTGGAACCTCGACACTTACTGCGCCGCGATTCTCGAAGCGACCGACGCCGCGCTCGACATCACCGGATCGAGCGACCTGAACATCTTGGGCGTCTGCGCCGGTGGGATCACACAAGCGGCATTGCTCGGCCACCTTGCCGCCATCGGCGACACTCGGATCCGATCGGCCAGCTTCCTGGTGACAATCATCGATTGGAACGTGCCGTCGATGATGGGCACGATGATCTCCCGCCCCGTCGTCGAAGCCGCAACGCGTCGGAGCCAACGACAGGGCATCTTGCAGGGCGAGGACCTGAGCAAGATCTTCGCCTGGCTACGTCCAAACGACCTCGTGTGGAACTACGTGGTCAACAACTACCTGATGGGGAAGAACCCGCCGGCGTTCGACGTGCTGGCGTGGAACGGGGACTCGACCAATCTGCCAGCCGCGCTGCACGCCGACTTCATGAACATCGCGATCGACAACGCGATGACCGAGGCAGGAGCGGTCGAAGTGCTCGACACCCCGATCGACCTCGGTGCAATCGACTGTCCGAGCTTCGTGGTCGGCGCAGTCGCCGACCACATCACCCCGTGGGAAGCGTGCTACGAGACAGTCAACCTGCTCGGCGGTTCACCCGAGTTCGTCCTCAGCTCGCAGGGCCACATCCAGGCGCTCGTCAACCCGGCCGGCAACCCCAAGGGCAAGTACTTCCTCAATGCCGACCGCGCCGAGAGCGCTGCAGCCTGGCGCGCCGACGCGGTGGAACACAGCGGGAGCTGGTGGGACCACTGGACCATCTGGCTCGCACCGCACCTCGGACGCAAAGTCAATGCGCCCAGCGAGGCCGGCAGCACCACATATCGGCCGATCATGCCGGCACCAGGCGCCTACGTCCTCAACTGAGTGGTTGACTGACGCTGTGCTCGCCGCTGACACGACCATCCGAACCAAATCATCGACCGTGTCGGTCGGCATGCAGCGTCTGCGCGTCACCGTCGAGAACGCCGGCGCCGGCCGACCACTGTTACTGATCAACGGCATTGGCGCGACCGGCGACCTGTTCGGCCCGTTCCGCCAACACCTCGCCGACCGCGAAACCATCGCGTTTGACGCGCCGGGCGTCGGTGGAAGTCCCACCCCGGTGCTGCCGTACTCGATGCGCAAGATGGCCGCCATCGTCGCCGGGTTGATCGACGAGCTGGGCCACGATCAGGTCGACCTGTTGGGTCTGAGCTGGGGTGGGGCACTGGCTCAGGAGGTCGCACACTGCCATCCCGAGATGGTGCACCGGCTGATTCTCACTGCGACGATGCCAGGCGTCACGAGCATCCCGGGCCGACCCGCGGCGATGGGCATCCTGATGTCACCCGTGCGCTATTACTCACCGGAGTACCTGCGTCGCGTTGCACCGACGTTGTACGGCGGCGCAATCCGAGATCGTCCCGAATTGCTCGACGAGCACGCCAAGCAACGCGCCGCACGGCCCCCGACCGGGCTCGGCTACCTCTATCAGCTCAGTGCGATTCAGCGGTTCGCAAGCCTGCCGTGGCTCCACACGCTGCCCCAGCGCATCCTTGTACTTGCGGGTGACGAGGATCCAATCGTGCGGCTCGCCAATGGTCGATTGCTCGCCAACCGCATCCCCGATGCTCGCTTGCACGTCGTGGAAGGTGGTGGGCATCTCTTCTTGTTCACCCGCGGCAAGGAGATGGCCGCTGTGGTCGCCGACTTCTTGGACACCGGCGCCTCGAAGGCATTCCGTCAGCTGCGCCCCGCGCTCTGACCCAAAGGAACGACCACCTACGCCTTCGCCGCGCCCAGAGTGGTCTGACACGATCGGAGCCATGACCGACTTTCCGCTGCCGAACGCGTCCACCGATCTCACCGGCGAGGTCGCCCTCGTCACGGGCGCCACATCGGGTCTGGGCTGGCGCTTCGCGCAGGTGCTCGCGGCGGCAGGCGCGACGGTGGTCGCCACTGGCCGTCGTGAGGAGCGCCTCGCCGAGCTCGTGCTCGACATTGAGTCTCGCGGCGGCGTCGCTCACGGCGTGCCAATCGACATGTCCGATGCCGACAGCATCATCGCGGCAGTCGATCACGCGGAGAAGGCAGCAGGCCTCGTCACCATCCTCGTCAACAACGCGGGTGTTCCCGACGCACAGCGTGCCCACAAGATGTCCCTCGAACTGATCGACTCGGTGATCGACATCAACCTGCGCGGCCCGTACATCTTGAGCTGCGAGGTGGCCCGCCGGTTGATTGCAGCCGAACGATCCGGCCGAATGGTCAACATCTCCAGCGTTGCTGCCACGCACTACTCAGGCAATGGTGCTGCGCTGTACTCGATCACCAAGGCAGCAATCTCACGGATGAGCGAGGCCCTGGCGGTTGAGTGGAGTCGATTCAACATCAACGTCAATGGCATTGCGCCAGGTCTCTTCAAATCAGAGATGACCGACGGCATGCTCGAGCGCGTCGGTGATATCAGCCAACACTTTCCGCGCAAGCGCACCGGGCAGCCTGAACAACTCGACTCGACGTTGCTCTATCTCTGCGGGCCGGCGTCGGAGTGTGTCACCGGCACGGTGATCAAAGTCGACGACGGTCAGGGCCCCCGCTGACCATCGAGCCAGACTCACTCACCAAGGGTCGGGCGACGATGACGCTCAGCCGAGCAGCCAGCGCGCGATCGCGGTCCGGCGCGCCGCATTGCCAGCGTTGACGATCCGGAGTTCTGCCATCCGTTGCAGCACCGCCGTGACGAACACGTCACCGATTTCGTCAGCGGTCAGTGGCGTCTCAGCATCAGCGGCAGCGAACACCGTCTTCGCGACGTGATCAAGGTGACGTCGTGACAGCGGCTCACCCATCGCGCCGGCGCGGTCGCGTGCCGAACGCGTGATCTGGTTGAGCATTCGAGTCGACGACGGGCCCCCGCCGTGGCGCCGCCACGCTTCGGCGAGTTGTTCATAGATGCGGTGCCACTGGTCCGTCTCGATCAACGGGAAGCCGCGATCAATGCGCCGCAACTCTTGTGCCTCGTCGGGGATGACACCGTCGGCCGCCTCGGAGCTCGACTCCGCCGTGTCATCCGGGGTCTCCGAAGCCTCGACACTCCCATCAGCGGGAAGCAAGTAGGCCTGCGGGCCACCGGTGATCTCACCGTCGGGCACGGCGTAGGTGAGGAACCGCTTGAAGGTCCGAAATCCGAACCAGTCGTCGCTGACCTCTGCGCCGAATTCGTTCTGCAACGCCCAGGCGAGTGAAGAGAGTTCGAGTGGCCGGTCCAACGAACGCCACCGCTCGACCACGAGGTCGACAGCATCAGCACCGGGCCCACTCGTCAACGCATCGGCACCGGGTTCGGCACCCGATTCGATGACGTCGGTACCGATGACTGCCGCAGTCTCGGCGACGATCGCTTCATCAATTCGGTCAAGTTCGTTGCGGAGGTCCTCAGCAATGTCGTCAAGGGTTGCCAAGAGGTCCGCCATGCGTGCGCTGAGCACTTCGACGAGGGGCGGCAGTTCGCCGGCTTTGCTGTACGTGTCTTCGTGCGTCAACTCGCCCCAGCTGTCCTGGAGGAGGGTCCGGACTTGCAGCTCAATGGTGACCGGCGACCCTTCAAGAGCAACACCCAAGTTGACGTGCCAGCCCCGGTAACCGGACTCCTTTGGGGCGTCGACGTAGTCGCGTTCCGATGCCGGGTCGAGTGAGAGTGGACGCTTCTTACTCGCGCGCGACGGCAGGTTCTCCAGCGCTGCTTGGACCATCTCGAGGTCGCGCAGGTTGGTGCAGGTCAGACGAATACCGACGAGGTCATCGATGATTTGCGGGATGTCGTCAACAGTGACGAGCTGCTCCCGGTACCGCTGCTGGTTGACCTTGCGCCACGTGCGTCGCTTCGACTTCACGCGCCCGGAGACGCTCCGGATTCGGGCGAGATCGCGATCCGAGAGAGAGTCGTCGAGTTCGTGTTGGAGGGCGTCCATGGCTCGATCGAGGGCAGGTTCGAGCGTGGCTACTCGATGGTCGTCGTACCACTTGCCGAATTCGGCGTAGCCGAACGCCTCGTCGTTCCGGTCGCCCATGGGGCATGACCCTAGGTTCCCAGAGGAGCGCACGGGGCGTATCCTCCGCCCGATGCGGTCGCAGGCCGTTGCTCTGGCTGTCATCGTCGCCACCCTTGGTGCGTCCAGTACGACTTCGTCGCCGACAACTGACGACGAGGGCAGGTCAAGCTGCGCGTCGTGTCATACGCGAAGTGCCTGGCCGGGGTTCGCTCACGCAGTGTCGCGCTGCTGTGCTTCCCGAAAACGTTCTTGCAGCCGGACGCGCAACTCGCTGGGGTTCGCATCAACGAACTCGCGGCGTTTGCGCTGCACTGAGGACGTCCCCACGGCAATGCCGACCACTGCCGCGCCAACGACGCCTGCGAGGCCAACCCACTTCCAGATGCGCATGGATGAGTACCGTAGGTGGTGATGACCACCGAACGGCACACTGCAACACCGTTCGAGGAAGCTGCAGCGCTGGCTCGCACCGGCGATGTGTGGCTGTTCCGCGGATCATCAGCTGCCGACCGTGCAATCAGGGCAGCGACCAACAGCCCCGTCAATCATGTCGGCATGGTCATTGCCCTCGACGACCTGCCGCCTCTGCTGTGGCACGCTGAGCTCGGTCGGACAATCCCGGACGTGTGGGCAGGCATCACCCACCGAGGCACGCAGCTCCACCGACTCGCGGACGCTGCCGGCCAGTGGCACCATCGGTATGGCCAGGAGGCGTGGACGCGTCAGATCGATATCGACGTGACCACGGAGATGGAAGATTCGATCCTCCACACGATCGACGAACTCGACGGACGGACCTTTCCAGGAACCAAGGCACTCGCGACGGGCTGGATCAAAGGTCGGGTGCATCGGCGCACCAAGCCCGAGCAGTTGTTCTGCGCCGAGGTGGTGGCAATCACCTACGAGCGGATGGGACTCCTCACAGAGACTCGCCCGCCGAACTGGTACGACCCGGGCAAGTTCTGGAGCGGCGACCACCTGGAGTTGAACGGCGCCACGCTGGGCCCCGAGATCGCCGTCGACAACATCCCGCCGTTCGATTTCGAGACCTGAACCGGTCTGAGCCGCCGCTGATCGGTTCCCGGTCTCGCGGGAGCGAGCGCGCTCCGCGTCTTTCCCAGCGCGCTCGGGGCGCGACACTGCATGGAGGACGTATCGAAGGGGATCGACATGACCGAGAGCACAACCAATGTGGATGTGGTGATCGTTGGCGCCGGTTTTGCCGGGATGTACCAACTGAAGCGGATGCGTGACGCCGGGTTCTCCGCGATCGTCATCGAAGCCGGTGACGGCGTTGGTGGCACGTGGTATTGGAATCGCTACCCCGGTGCGCGCTGCGACATTCTGACGGTCGACTACTCCTACAGCTGGGATCCAGAGCTTGAGACAGAATGGACTTGGTCCGAGCGGTACGCCACCCAGCCCGAGATTCTGGAGTACGCCAACTTCGTTGCCGACAAGCACGATCTGCGGCGCGACATCCGGTTCGACACGCGAGTGGAGTCTGCATCGTGGGACGACGGCGCGAACCGCTGGACGGTCAGCACGTCGGCTGGAGACATCATCGCCAAGCACTACGTGATGGCCACCGGCTGCCTGTCAGTCCCGAAGGTGCCCGATGTGCCGGGCGCCGGCCGTTTTCAAGGCGAGGTGTACATGACCGGAAGTTGGCCGCATGAGGACGTCGACTTCACCGGCAAGCGCGTTGCCGTGATCGGCACCGGCTCGTCGGGCATCCAGTCGATCCCCATCATCGCCGAGCAGGCAGCGCAGCTCACCGTCTTCCAGCGCACGCCCAACTTCTCGATTCCGGCCCATCACGGCCCCATCGCCGAGGACCGACTGGTCGAATACCGCAAGGACCCCGCCGCATATCGGGCCGAGGCAAAGGTCTCGCGGATCGGTGTGCCGTTTGTGCCAATCTCCGAGATCAGCGCGCTCGAGGTCAGCCACGACGAGCGCATCGCGGCGTACGAAGAGACATGGGAGCGTGGCGAACTGGGCCACTTGTCGCCCTATAGCGATCTCGGCATCAACGCCGAGGCGAACGACACGATGCGGCAGTTCATCCACGGCAAGATTCGCGACATCGTCGACGATCCCACCGTCGCAGAGACGCTGTGTCCGACCAACCACTACTTCGCCACCAAGCGGCCGTGTCTCGACACCGGGTACTACGAGACTTACAACCGCGACAATGTGCGGCTCATCAATCTGCAGAGCGATCCGATCGCCACCATCACCGAGACCGGCATCGACACGAGTGAGTCGATGGAGTTTGACGCGATTGTGTTCGCTACCGGCTTCGATGCGATGACCGGAGCAATCGTCGGCGTCGACATCACCGGACGCGGCGGGGAGTCATTACGTGATGCCTGGGTTGAGGGACCCATGACGTACCTCGGGTTGATGACGGTCGGGTTCCCGAACCTGTACATGATCACGGGGCCCGGCAGCCCGTCGGTGCTGTCGAACATGATGGTGTCGATCGAGCAGCACGTTGACTGGATTTCGGACCTGATCGAACACATGCGGTCAGAAGGCTTGGATTCGATCGAGCCAACCCAGCTGGCCCAGGAGCGCTGGGTGCAGCACAGCAATGACATCGCCAACCTCACGCTGCTCCCCACGGCGAATTCCTGGTACATGGGCGCCAACGTGCCGGGCAAGCCCTCGGTCTTCCTGCCGTATCCCGGTGGCGTCGGCGCCTACCGTGCGATCTGCGACGAAGTCGTGGCGAACGGGTACTTCGGGTTCGCGCTGTCCGGAGCCGACGGGACGTCAACAAACGACGGAGTGATCCGCGGTGTGAAGCCGGACGTGGCGATGTTGCTGGCGGCGATCGCCGAACTGGAGCTGCCGCCGCTCGAGACGATGTCGGTCGCCGACGCGCGGGCCTTCATGCAGGCCTCTGCCGAACTGCGACCGCCCGGGCCCGACGTCGGCGAGATTGTCGACGGGACACTGCAGGGCGCCGACGGCGACTTGGCCTACCGGCTGTATCGACCGGCGTCGGATGGTCCGCATCCGGTGGTTGTTTACTTCCACGGTGGCGGCTGGGTGTTGGGCAGTCAGGAGTCCGACGACCCGATGTGCCGCGATCTCTGTGTGCGTTCCAACGCGGTGATCGTGTCGGTCAACTACCGCCACGCACCCGAGGCCCGCTTCCCTGCTGCCGCTGACGATGGTCTGGCTGCCGTGCAATGGGTTGCTGCGAACGCCGACGAGTTGGGTGTCCGTGCTGACCTGCTGGCCGTGGCCGGGTGGAGCGCCGGCGCGAACGTTGCTGCGGTGACGTCTCAGCAGGCAAAGTTGGCAGGCGGCCCCGCGATCATCGGGCAGGTCTTGCTCAACCCTGCTACGGACTGTGACTTCTCACGGCCGTCATACACCGAAAATGCCGATGGCTATGTGCTGACCACCGCGTTGATGCACTGGTTCTGGGACCATTACTGCGACGTCGATCAGCGGTCTGATCCGAAGGCATCACCGCTGCGTGCACCAGATCTGTCGGGCCTGCCGCGGGCGATGATCGTCACCTGTGAGTTTGACCCGCTGCGCGACGAAGGCGATGCCTATGCGCGGGCACTCGCCGCCGCTGGCGTGCCCGTCGAACACCTCCAGGCGCAGGGCCAGACGCACACATCGACCGGTGCAGTCGACGTGCTGATCACCCCGACTGCAACACGTGAGGCGATGGGCAACGCGCTTCGTGGCATGTTCGGAGCAAACGTTCACGCCTGACCGATCCTCGACGCCGCGTCGACCAACGCAGAGATCAAGCTCCGTCTGGCAGGTCTGGCACGTCCAGTGAGCAACCGGGTCGCCAGTCCGGCGGAGCCAACTCAAAATGGGTGAAGTCGAAGCCGGGCGCGACGGTGCAACCGACCAGTGTCCAATCGCCCAACGTTTCAGCCGACTGCCAACAGCCGAGTGGAACGATCACCTGCGGACGCTCACCTGACGCCAGGTCAGTGCCGAGCAGATGATCGTCCTCAGCGACGCCATCTACCGACAGGCAGAGTCGGATTGGATCGCCGGCGTAGTGATGCCACACCTCGGCGGCGTGGTGGACCCGATGCCAATGCGAACGTTCACCGCGAGCAAGGAGAAAGTAGATCGCTGTCGAAGGCACTGTGCCATCGGCACCCACATCGCGGAAGGTCTGACGGAACCAACCGCCCTCGGGGTGTGGTTCCAGCTCGAAATGATCGATGATCTCGCGGGCCCGGCCCGGAAGGTCAGTGATTCGGACTTCTCTGTGGTGTTCCATGCTGTTCTCCTCGGCTCTCTCCCCCGAACACCGCGTCTCGTCGCCGGAGTGGACTGACGTGTCACCCCGAACGATTCACAGACCTGCCGCGTCGAGTTCGGCAACGTACTGCTCGAGCTTCGCGAGAGCTGGCTCGGCGTCGTCGAGTGCCCCCATCATCACGGCTGTCAGTTCGTCACTCGGCGGCTCAGCTGTACTGAAGCCATCGAGTCGGCTACCAGCAAGCCACGCCTGCAGGTCAGCGTCGGCATTCCACTGCGCTCCATTGAGCGAGTTACCGAGGGCCGTGCGAATCCAGTCGGTCGCACTGTCCGGGTGGGGCACGACACCGCACAGATTGTTCTTCGCCACCTCAGTGCCATAGGCAACCTCGCAGTGCGCGATGAACGCTGCGCTGAACACCTGCTGGCAGTGACGAACGGTCTGCAGCGTGATGCGGTTGCCGTCGAAGACCGGCACGGCCGGGCGACGCTCGAGACCGTCTGCAGTGCAGTCGATATGCGCCGTGCTGGTGGTGGTCGGCACGGTGCCACCGTCGAGCACCATCTCTGTCGCGTCAATGCGTTGCACCCGCCCGAGCCGTGTGACGTTCGCAATCCGTCGGAGCTGCTCGAGTTCGGCTTGCGTCATGGTTGAGCAGCGATACATCGTCGGCGTGATGTCGGTGGTCAGACGATGGAGGATCCCGTCGCTCTCAAGTCGCCGGAACAGATCAGCGATCGAGTCCGACTCGGCAATATGGCGAAATTGAGCGATGAAGCGTTCGGCGGTACGTTCGAAGAACTGGCCGGGCTGGATTCCCGCCCGATCGATGTACCACGAGTCGCGCGGCATGACCCAGCGAATGTCGTCGGGATCGACGCCGTTCTTGAGCAGCCAGAGGCAGGCATCTGCGCCAGTCTTGCCGGCACCAATCACGACGTACCCGTCAGCCGGCCGAGCGATGTTCGGCAGGTCGTTCAGTGGCGCGCAGTGCACACCATCGGCCACCGCGTAGGAGGGCGGCCGCTGCGACGGAACGCTGACCTTCATGTAGCTGGCATCGACGAGCGTGGCGGCATCTATGGTCGTGCGCTCACCGGTGGTGAGCGAGACGATGTCATCGCTCGCAGGGTCGTATTCGCTCATCGGTACGTACCTCACCCGCCCAGAGGGGAGGAAGTCACGGTGCATCAGGTGGTCGTAGTACGTGAGCACCTCGGCCCCTGAGGCAAGTTCGTACATCCCTGCGTTCCAGCCAACGACGTCGATGCGATCGTCGCCGAGCGGACGTGAGTTGACGCCATAGAACGCTGACGGCTGATGGAGGCGAACGAACGGGTAGGCGTCATTCCAGTGCCCGCCGGGCCGGGCGTGTTTGTCGACGATCGTGACGGTGGCTTCTTCGGTCTCGTTGAGGATTGTGTCGGCGAACGCCATTCCCATCGCACCAGCGCCGACGATCAAGTAGTCCGTGTCCATGTGCCAGTGTCGCGTGCCGATGTCGAGGGATCAACCGACGATCTGCCTGAGGCCTCTCGTCTCGGCGGCCACGACAAGGGAACAAAACGGGTGCCGATCTACGCTTCGCTCGTGGCTGAACCCAATGCGTTTCCTGACTTCGTCTGGTCGATCGGCGAAGAAGGATCTGACCCGATCGTGATGCGCCAGGGTGAGCGGTATCGACAGGACCAGTTCGCCGAGTCGGGACATGACGAGCACATGGAGGCCGATCTCGCCGCGATCGCAGATCTCGGTGTACAGGTTGTGCGGTACGGGACGCCGTGGCGGCTCGCCGAACCCGAGCCCGGTGTCTACGACTGGTCGCTCTGGGATCGGGCGTTCGCGGCATGTGCGGCCGCCGGCCTTGAACCGATCGTCGAGTTCCTCCATTTTGGACTCCCCGATCACCACCCAGGCTTCGTCGACCGCGCGTGGATCGACAGTTTCGTGCGATACGTCACAGCATTTCTCGATCGATACCCCGTGCCACGCTGGTTCACGCCGATCAACGAGCCGGGCATCACCGCGCGCCTGTCAGCTCGGTTCGGCATTTGGAACGACATGGCTGCAACGTCTGAGGCGCACGCCCAGGCGCTCGCCAACATCGTGCAGGCCAACCTCGAGGCAATGGCCCTCATCCGCACCGATCGCAGCGGGTGGTGGGTTGGTTCAGAGGGCTTCGACATCCCGGTCGCCATGAACGACTCCCCCGAGGCAGCGGCGGATGTCGACCGCATCCGCACGCTCGGTTGGCTCGTCTGGGACCTTCACTTCGGCCACGAACCAGCCGTCGACGGCTACTTCGATGGCCTCGACACGGCTCAGCTTGCGCGCATCCGATCGCTGGCTCAACACGACCGCCTCGTCGCCGGGCTCGACATCTACCCGATCTCAGTCATGCCGGTCGGAGGTGACCGGCCGGCATGGACGCCGCGTGAACTGATCAGCCTCGCCATGGCCGAGATCGAGCGGTGGCACGACCGCTACGAGCAGCCCTTCTGGATCGCGGAGACGTCAAACCTCACACTGCCACTCGACCAGCAGGTCCCCTGGCTCAACGAGTTCTCCGCGGGGCTCGCTCGGCTGCGCGTTGACGGACGGCCCGCACGCGGGCTCTGCTGGTACAGCCGCGGTGACCAGTTCGATTGGCAAACGGCATTAACTGAACCAACAGGCGCCGTGACCGAAGTCGGGCTGTACGACACCGAACGGCGCGCTCGGCCGGTCGCTGCTCGCTTCAAGGAGTTGGCCGACGGCGGCGCTCCTCAACTGCAGGTCAATTGACCCGTGCCGACTCAAGCACATCTGCTGACTCGTTGATCCAGGGGCCGACGCCACTGAGCCGCTCGACCGCGATGCGAACCACCACGGCACTGGGCGAGTCACGCATTGCCAACGGATGACGTCGCAAGCTCGTGTACTTCCTCGCCAGGCGATCCATCAGCTCAGGGTTTGGCCCCGGCTCGATCGTTGCGCGGCCCCGGATGACCAGGTGGCGCTGAAAGCCCCGTTCATTGCGCTCGACATCTTCGATCGACAAGATGACCCGACTGTCGCGACGAAGGTTCTTGGCCTTCTCGCTGTTTACATCGGTGCCGAAAAGAATCTCGTCGCCCTGAGCAACGACCCACACGACCGACACCTGCGGACTCCCGTCAGCATTGTTGGTCCACACGTGCGCCACTGCGTCCGTGCCAAGCATCGCCTGAGCAGTTGCTGGAATGGTGGACATCGGCGACCTCCTTGGGTGCCTCATCCAAGTTAGTGCATTTGTGAATGATGCGCTAGTGGCCAACGATTTCGACGTCGCCAGGCTTCCACGAGTGATCAAACCACGGCTCAAGCGGGCCGTACAGGCGGATCACAGTGAACCATCCCTTGCCGGCAACAGTCTGGATCCAGTTGTTCTGCAGCTCAGCGGGCTGCTCCGGCCCAAAGAGCAGGTCGACTGAACCGTCGGCGTTCATTTCAAGGTCGCCCTTCTGGCTGTTGCGACTCGGGAACGGTTGCCCCGTCTGCAGTTCTGAACGCGTCTGCGGGTCGTACGCAACGATTGACCAGAAGTTCTTGGCTGGGACGTTGGCTGGGAGGCGCAGCCGGTACTGCTTGGATCCGTCGAAGTAGTTGCCATCGGCGTCCTTGTCGGTTCCCGCGTACTGCGAACCCGCGCCGACCATCTCCAACGCCATCGCCGGGGTGTTCACCGTTGCGACATAGAAGAACAATGTGCGGGCATCAAGATGTCGACCGCCTCGTCCCTCGTCACGCAGCCACTCGTAGTCGCCGCCGATGAAGAATGTGTGCCACCGTCGGTCGTCGTAGAGCAAGAAGTCATCTTCACGCCACCTGAAGTAGATCGCTCGAGCAGTTCCGTTCGCGACCTCAGCAGCCTCGGTGAGAATCGCGCTCATCCGTGCATCCGGAGCGAACGGCTTGTCCTTGTGGATCCCGATCGCTGCCAAAAGTCCCCGCGTTTCGGCATCAATCATCTCGATTGGCTCACGATGAATGACCGGCGCGAGCTCATCGAAGAACTCGACATTGTTCGCGTGAATCGTGTTGAACAACTGTCCGGACGTGGCGGTGAACTCCATCTGCGGTGGATCGTCCGCCTGTGACATCGGGTAGACCTTCACACCTTCGCGGAACATCGCTGCGGCAGCATCGGGTCGTCCATCCACCAGGAATCCGCGGAGAATGATCCAATTGCTGTAGCTGGTCGACTCCGCGACGAAGTAACCGTCAGGCACGTCACCGTCGTAGCCGGGCGGAAGAATCAGATACTTGCCGCCCTGCCCTCGATCGGGCCCGGGGCCACCCATATCGATGACAAATCGGAACCAGGCATCGTTGACGGTGCCAGGCCCGCAACCCGGTGGAATTTCGACGACGACAGGTCCATCGCGTTCCAGGTCAAAGAACCCACCGCAGTACACCGTGTCGGTGTTTCCCGTGAGGAAGAGCGGGCCCGAGTCCAACAACTCGTCCATGATCACCAGCTTGTGACATGCATCCGCCCCCATACCGAGAAATCCGAGACGCATCGCCTCGATCGATGCTGCCGGGATGCAACTCAGAAAGACCTCGACGCCCCGGAGAAAATCGAGGTGATCGAACAGGCGGGCCGAGGTGTCAGCGGTCGGCACGCCGTCGACGAAATCCAACGGGCCGATTCTCGAATCGACGTGATCAGGGGTGAGGACCTTCGACGGAATGGGCGTGTTGAAGCCGGGTTGGACTGATTCGTCGTTCATTGGAAGATCCTCACTGGGGCGACTGGTACGAACCAAAAACTATCAGCGGCGTCGTGACTCGGGCACTCGCGGCAGGCTTGAACGAGTCGGTCTCCATCACGGCGACCGACCTCAACCAACCGATGCTCGATCACGCCGAGGCCATGGGCACCGCCGGTCCGGTCGAGTGGCAGCAGGCGGACGTGATGAACCTCCCGTTCCCCGATGCCTCGTTCGACGTCGTCGTGTGCCAGTTCGGCGTGATGTTCTTCCCCGACAAGGTCGCAGCACACGCCGAGGTCGCACGCGTACTCCGGCCGGGTGGCACCTACCTTTTCACTGTCTGGGATGCGATCGAGCAGAACGAGTTCGTGCATGTCGTCGAGCGGTCCCTTGCAGAGTTGTTCCCATCGGATCCGCCGAGGTTTATGTCACGCACACCACACGGCTATCACGACGACGCCGTGCTCCGCGCTGACCTCGCGATGTGCGGAGGATTCGCATCAGTCACGATCGACACCGTCAACGCCCACAGCCGAGCAGCGACGTGTCACATTCCGGCGAGGGCATACCTCGAGGGCACACCGCTGCGAGCCGAAGTCGAAGCGCTCGACCCGAACGGCCTTGCTGTGGCACTCGAAGTGTCGGCTGCCGCTCTGACGCAGCGATTCGGTTCCGTCGACCCCGTCGGCAAGATCCGCGGTTTCGTTGTGACGGCTACGAAATCTGGACTGCTCCCAACGGTTCAATCAGGTTTCCTCTCGGACATCGAGCCGCGAGAATGACCAGATGAACACGACTGTCGAAGTCTTCGCCGACATCACCTGTCCATTCACGCACGTCGGTCTGAAACGGGTCATCGAACACGTCTCGATCCTCGACCATCCTGTCGACGTCGTCGTTCGAGCGTGGCCGCTCGAGTGGGTGAACGGCAGCGCGCTCGATGTTGCCCCCGTCCAGGTCAAGGCCGCCGCGCTGAGTGAACAGCTCGGCGTGGATGATTTTGCTGGGCTGCGGCCCGACCATTGGCCATCCACCACCCTGCCCGCACTCGAGCTGGCAGCAGCTGCATACGGCGTCGACGCCGCGACGGGCATGGCTGTGAGCCTGGCATTGCGCGTGGCGCTCTTCGAGCAGGGCCGTGACGTTGGCGACCTCAACGTCCTGGCTGAGATCGCTGCCGAACACGGTGTCACCCCGCACGACGAGAGCATTGCAGTGCGCGCCGACTACGAGGACGGACTGGCCCGTGGGGTCAGCGGTTCACCGCACTTCTGGGTGGGCGACACCAACTTCTTCTGCCCGGCACTGGACCTCGGACACGATGCCGAGAACCACCTCACCGCGCGGTTCGACCCCGACAGCCTCGCTCAGTTCTTCGCCACCATCGACGACTGAACCTCAGCAGCGCATCGCCTGCGACGATCCATCACGACCAGCGCGGCGTCGAGCGGCTCCGAACGATGTCACTACTGTTCGTACATGAGCAGCATCGACGAAGCGCAGCGTTCGGCGACCGAGGCGATTGCCAGTCCCGGTGATTGGTTGACCGGCGCACAGCGCATCGGCGTGTGGCGAGAAGCGCGAGCAGCCGATACCAACGAGCTCGATCAAAAGCGGCGACGGGCACTGTCGCCAAACGCGATCAGCGGTTCACACGCAAGCACCGCTGAACTTTCAGCACCAGCGATGGAGGTCGTGCACCGCACAGCGTCAGATCCAGGTCGGCTCACACGGTCGTGGGCCGCCGAACAGATCGCTGCACTCGGCGAAGAGACCTACACGGAGCTGATCGGCGTCACGGCGATCGTCACGGTCATCGACCGGTTCCAGCGGGCCATGGGTCGCCCTGAACTGCCGCTCCCAACACCCGCCGCTGGCGAGCCAACGCAGGTACGTCCTGACGACGTCGGCGATATCGGCGCCTGGGTCAGCCAGACAGTCGGGCCGACCACGGCCAACGTCAGCCGGACACTCAGCCTCGTGCCGGTGACCAATCAGGCGTGGCGGCAACTCGTTGACACGCACTACTCACACGGCGCCGAGTTCATGAACATGCAGTGGGACTTCCCGCTCTCCCGGCCGCAGGCCGAGCTGGTGGCGACACGATCGACTGCGCTCAACGAGTGCTTCTATTGAACGACCTCGCACACCACGCTGCTCCGTGTGAGTGGCGAAGCGAACGGACTGCACATCGACCTCGAAGGAGCGCTCGATGCCGACCACATCGGTGACGTCGGCGTCCCCGCCAGTGCAGAGCTGCTGGCGTTCACGAACGCTGTCGAGCTGGGCCGCGGCGACATCGACCAGACACGCGCCGCGCTCGCCGCAGCGATCGGGGCCGAGGCAACAACCGAAGCGGCAGCGATCATCGCGATCTTCAACGGACTGGTGCGCGTCGCCGACGGCACCGGCATCCAGCTCGACGACGGTGTTTTCACCGCATCGATCACTGAGCGCGAATCCCTCGACATCAACCGCTTCGCCGGCGCGGCGAACTCAGCCGACCTCCAGCCGGCACCAAGCATGCCGACCGCAGTGCACCAACTCTTCGGCTGACAACTCGTCACCCGCGGTCAGTAAGTTCGCGCACCATGAGCGACGAGGCGGACAGCACCAGCGCACCAAGTTTTCCGCTGCAGGAATACCTCGGCATGGAGCTGTCCAGTACCGAAATGGGCGCCGGAACCGCAACGCTGCACCTCGACGATCAGCACGCCAACCCGAACGGTGTGGCTCACGGCGCCGTGCTCTTCGCACTGGTCGACACAGCGATGGGCAAGGCGACAATGAGCGTGATCGACGACAATCTGTACTGCGCGAGCGTCGAGCTGTCACTTCGTTTTATCCGGCCAGCATCGGAGGGTGAACTGATTGCCGAGGCCACGGTCGTGAAACGCGGTCGCAGCATCGTGCACCTCGAAGCGCGAGTGCACGACGGCGATCACCGGCTCGTCGCCACCAGTTCGGGCACCTTTGCCATCCTCGGCGGCTGATGGCAACACCGGCGTCGCAGCGAAAGCGGCTCCATCGGCGACTCGAGTGCGAGTCGGGCAGCTCCACGGCAGGCTGCAGCCATGACCGATGACGCCTCACCCGAGATCGACACCGAATCCGACGCGCCATCGACCGACGATCTCGATGACGTGATCGAATCGGACGCGGCAGAACGACTCGCGATGC
>Ga0233438_10002559_pt1 | contig 17911 bp, 14 predicted proteins | sample SI_123_September_FD_182720 | JGI IMG/M metagenome (GOLD analysis project Ga0233438, IMG submission 182720) | Seawater microbial communities from Saanich Inlet, British Columbia, Canada - SI_123_September2016_10_MG | ecosystem: Environmental > Aquatic > Marine > Inlet | place: Canada: British...
CGCACCCTCGAGGAGAACTCGGATGGAATAAGGTAGGTGATGGGTTGGAAGGCCGTTTGCGTCAAGGGCATCCAAAGCAAAATATTCTCCGCCTACATCAAGTGGGCGTCGAGCGTTGAAGGGGTCCAAGGTGGCCATGATTCCTTCCAAAACGCACGCGTCTATGAAGAAATCCCTCTTCTCATCTGCTGACCCAATTCCGGTTCAAGTGAGTTTCACCAGAATTTGTACCAAGGTGAGTATTCGCCGGCTACTTCAACAGTAACCAAGGTAATGTCATTGCCTGGCTTATCGTACTCGCAGCCTCCATCGCAGACACTCGACATCGCATCAATGTGCTCAAATCCACTGGTGACTTGTCCAAATACAGTGTGTACGCCATCAAGGTGAGGGGTTCCCGGTGTTCCGTCTGCGCCTGTTGCATCGGGGTCAACAATGAAGAATTGTGAGCCACCGGTGTGAGGGGCACTTGTTTTTGCCATCGAGAGGTGATACGGGCTGTGGACTCGTCCGTTATCAGCCTCATCTTCAATCGTGTATGATTCCTTATCGCATTCGCTTGATGAGGCCGCTTCTTGGCCGTTACAATACCCAAAGAATTTCCCTGCATGGCCTCCAGTTCCGTCTTCGTTAGTGAAGTCTCCACCTTGCATCATGAAATTCGATATGACGCGATGGAAGATGACACCGTCATACTCCTCATCATTCGCCAAGAGTGCAAAATTTTCAACGTGTATGGGGGCGTCCGCTGCAAACAGTTCAACCATCACATCTCCGCTTCCTGAACTTCCATCCACATTGGTCCATGTAAAGGAAAGTGTGGCTTCCGTCGGTAGTCCTTCTTGACTTGAAGTTGATGCGACGTTAATGCCGGCGAGAAGCAACAGTCCAGCGATAAAAATCGCTGCGATACCCGCAGGAGTTGGTGTGCCATCATTGAGCAAGCGAGGAAACGTAGTCTCACGGAACCCCTTATCTTGCATCTCATTGAGTAGATCGTTGTAAGTGCTGTCCGCTTTCTTATCGCGTGGAGCCTTTTTTACGGCGTCGCGAAGCAATACAGCAGCCTTGCGATACTCGGAGCGGCTATTTCGTGATTTGGCGTTCAACCATGTCGCATGGCCTGCAAGGCGGAGTGTGGTTGGTTCGCTTCCATCGGCGTCAACTTCTCTCAAAATCTTGAGCGCAGACTCGCCTTTTCCTTTGATGATTGCCTTCTCGGCTTTCTGCCATGCAGTCGTGAGTGCTTCGTCCGCCATAACCCGTGCGACGGGCCTCTCTGTTTTGAGTATCACCCTCAAGGTGAAATTTCATTCGCAAGACAGGAATTAGCGGAATGAGAAGGCAACATGTTGAAAGGGTGCGTGCTAACCCCAAGGAACCAAGAGGAACGGGTCTCCGACTCCATACCTCGCAGGGGAACAACAACCATGGACAAAATCATCAACGATTTCACCATCAACATTGCCACAGCCAACGGGACAGGTTCACAGTCTGCAAATCTCATTTTACTGCAGTCTCTCTTCGACATGGGAGTACCTGTAAGCGGAAAAAACCTCTTCCCATCAAACATTTCGGGCCTACCGACATGGTACATTGTCCGTCTATCCGACTTGGGATATCAGGCGCCTGGTGACCGTACGCACATCCAAATTCTTGTCAATCCTGCCACGTGGGACGAAGATTTGGCTGCAGCCGAACCAGGAACCGTCATCATTTGGAACAGCGATACCAAAAAGAAGACTGTGGAGCGTGAAGACATTATTTCGTATCCGGTCCCGATGAGTTCACTCGCTCGAAAGATCAATCCAAAAATTGCGAAACTGGTGACCAACATTGTCTATGTCGGTGTCTTGGCTGAACTTTTGGACATTGACCAAGCCTGTTTGGAATCTGCCGTCGCACGTCAATTCAAGGGCAAAGAAAGCGCCATCGAACTCAACATCACTGCGTTGGGTCTCGGACGAGATTACTGTAAAGAGAATCTCACGAAAACAGACCCTTACACAACGGAGTCCCGTGAGGTAGACCGTCCTCAATTTTTCATAGAAGGAAACGAAGCAGCGGCACTTGGAGCCCATTATGGCGGTGTTCAACTTCTCGCTTGGTATCCGATTACGCCTTCTTCCTCAATGGCTGAAAACATCATTGCCTACATCCCCCGACTTCGGTCAAACGATGAAGGCGAGGCAACGTGCGCTGTCATCCAAGCTGAGGACGAACTAGCAGCAGCAGGTATGGTTCTCGGCGCTGGCTGGGCAGGTGGTCGTGGAATGACTGCAACGTCTGGCCCAGGTATTTCGCTCATGCAGGAATTCATTGGTTTGGCTTACTTTGCTGAAGTCCCGTCCGTATTCTGGGACGTCACTCGTGTTGGCCCTTCAACAGGACTTCCTACTCGTACTCAACAGTCGGACATCGCCATGCTCTACGAGGGCAGTCACGGAGATACACAACACATTGTTCTCATTCCCGGAACGGTTGAGGAGTGTTTTGAATACGGCTGGCGAGCATTTGACTATTCCGAGCGATTCCAAACTCCCGTGTTTGGGATGAGCGATCTTGATTTGGGTATGAACCGCTGGGCTTGTGAAGGATTCACCTACCCCGATATCCCCATGGACCGAGGAAAGGTAGTTCGTGAGCGAGAAGCCTTCGAAGCCTTCGAGACCTTCGGGCGATATCTTGATGTTGACGGAGACGGTATCCCATACCGAACTCTACCAGGTTCAGGAATGGCTCCAATTCTCTACCGTGGAACAGGGCACAACCCCATGGGGGTCTATTCTGAAAAGCCAGAAGATTACTTCAATCTCATGGCGCGACTCAAAATGAAAATCGACGGTGCTCGCGATGAATTACCCGCTCCACTGCTCCGTGAAGAAGAAGAGTGTGAAGTCGGTATCGTATTCCTGGGAAGCATGGAAAACTCAATTCAAGAAATTGACGACATCCTCGAGCAGACCGGAATGAAAGTCAGCCAATGCCGAATCCGAGCCCTACCTCTTCACTCCGAAGTCGAGAACTTTATTCGCCGACATGAAACTGTTATTGTCTTAGAAATCAACCGAGACGGCCAACTTTATGGTATTCTTCGGCGCGAACTGCCAAATGATTTGGTCACGAAGGTCCATTCGGTCGCTTACAGCGATGGAATGCCCCCAAGAGCCAGAATCTATGCGGAACTCATCCAAGAGAAACTCAAGGAGGTGTCCCAATGAGCGATAAACCAGCCCGAGCGGTCAAATTGAACGTTCTTAACGAACCCAAAGACAGTTACACAGGCGGACCATCCTCACTTTGTCCTGGATGTGGTCACGACCAAATTTCCAGCGTCATCATTAATGCAGCATGGGAAAATGGAATTCAACCACATCGTATTGCTAAGATGTCTGGTATCGGATGTTCGTCCAAAACACCAGCATACTATCTTGGACAATCTCACGGGTTTAACACCGTTCACGGAAGAATGCCTTCGGTAACAACTGGAGCATACGCCATCAACAAGGATCTCCTTTACCTCGGAGTTTCAGGGGACGGAGATTCTGCATCCATTGGAATCGGTCAACTGATTCACGCCATCCGCCGGAACATGGACATGGTTTACATCGTTGAGAATAACGGTGTTTACGGGCTTACCAAAGGTCAGTATTCTGCAACAGCAGATGTTGGTTCCAAAAAGAAGAAGGGAACTGTGAACGAAACGCAACCCATTGACTTGTGTGCGCTTGCTATCAATTTGGGATGTACCTTCGTAGCACGTTCCTTCTCAGGTTCAAAGAAACAACTCGGCTCTCTGATTAAAGCAGCAATGTCCCACAAAGGATTCGCTCTTATTGACGTCATTTCACCCTGTGTTACCTTCAACAATAACGATGAATCCATGCGTTCTTACGGTTACGTTAAGGAAAACGAAATCACCTTGCATATGGCGGATTATATTCCTCACTTCAATCCAGTAGAAGAGGTAGATGTCCCCGAAGGACACTTCCGGGATATTACATTGCACGATGGCTCAACGATTCGTTTGGAAACCATTTCTGAACAGCATGACCCATCGAGTCCAATGGCCGCTCTATCGGCCCTGCATGATGCAGAGGTCAATGCCAAGCACGTTACAGGCCTTCTGTACTTTGATGCGACTAAACCATCGCTTGCTGAAGACCTTGGATTGGTCGATGAGCCTCTTCTGGATGTCCCAGATGAGACACTGCGTCCTTCTCAAGCATCTTTAGACGCACTAAATGCTGAATTTTTGGCGTGAGTATCCCACCGCATCTCCCAAATAGGAGTAGAAGAGTGTTCTGTCAATGGTTGAACCAATTACAGTAGGGGCTGGATTCGTACTCGGCTCTGGAGGAATGCTCTATGGTTTTCGTGCGTGGAAACGGCGAAATGAGCGTCTTCGAGCCCTAGCGTTAGCTGAAAAGTACAGTACTTCCACCCGTTTGCGTAGCACTACTGGTGGAGGCATGAGATTGGTCATCAACTTGCCTCAAATTTCTCAAATGCCTCAGCATGAGCAAGAATCTTGGAGAGTTCGTGATAACTTCCGAGATCAAAATCACATGGAACTCGGTTTGATTCAACCAGAAGTACCCGAACCCGACCCTGATGCGGATGAGGAACAGGGTCGCATCACTGAAGTTGAACAACGAAGGCATTGGATTGATTCGCATGCTTTACCTTTGGTACAGCACGCTGCTTTAGTGTCAGAGGAGCACATTGGTAGCGGTATCGTTGCAGTTGAAGAGGATGAAGAACAGGAGGTCAATATTGACGAACGACTTCAACGTGAAGGCGGTGAATCCGGTGTGGTTCAAATCTCTCTTGCTTGGGACGATTACAATGACCTCGACCTTCACGTGTTCACTCCGTCAGGGGAACGAATTTACTTTAACAATAAAATGAGTGATTGTGACGGAATTCTTGACGTTGATATGAACGTCCGTCCAGTGTCTAACACTCCGGTTGAAAATGTAGTTTGGAAAGAACAGGCCCCGCTTGGAACCTACAAAATCGGTGTCCACTTTTACAAACATCACCGTAAGCGCCGAACTAAGAAAAAGTGTAAATTCCGTTTGCGGGTGATCACCCACGGGAAAACCAAAGAGTATGTTGGTCAAATGAAATACGGTCAAGCAATGCAGATGGTCACTTCATTCACACTCTCTGAGTTGACCAAAGAGGGATCAGGGTTTTGATGAAAGCGTTGAGCAAAATGCTGCACCCAACGCTCCTGCCGTATGAGCATGAGTTGCTGGAAGAAGACGACATGGTGCGTGGAGCAGATGTCTTAGTTCATCCCAATGTTCCATGATTCCTCCGTAAAGTACGATACGGTCGGGATTGAATTCTTCATACAGGTGGTCAAGGCCTTCTTGAAATCGTTGAGCCCACTGAATTAATGTGAGGTCAAACACCATTCTAGCGCGTCCCGATATATGTTCTTCCAGTGTTCCTTTCCGTGTTGGGTGAGGGGCCAGACCATACTCCAAGTTCGGGAGAAGGACCCCTTTTTCATGAACTGTCGTTCCCAAACCAGTGCCTATGGTCAGAGTGAGTAATCTGCCATGTTCACCACGGCCCGACCCAAACTTGACTTCAGCAATAGCGACCGCATCTGCGTCGTTTATGAGCGCAACAGGGCCTCCACAGCACTCCTCTAGAGTTTCGATAACCCTCGCATCAAGCCATTCTTTGCCAATGTTTGGTGCGGTCATCAAGGTACGTTCTCCTACAGCACCGGGGAACCCAAGTCCAATCGGGCCTTTCCAGCGCAGCCCCTCCAAGACTGAACATATTTTTGGGAGGACTGCATCGGGATGGGGTGATTCATCATGGTCCATTTCGATGAAATCTTCCACGAGTGACCCGGTTTCACAATCAAATATCCCGATTCGAAATCCGCTTCCACCGAGGTCAATCCCCAGCATCTTACGGTGATTCATAAACGTCAACTCAAGGCTATTTTTGCATCGATGATAGCATCAACAAGTGGACCAAAGGTGTCACCATGGGGGAGTGGGGAAACGACATCAGCGGCGTCCTTGACTACGTCAAATGCACCACCAACAGCGACAGACCAGTGGCAGAATTCAAACATTGAAAGGTCGTTTGGGGCATCGCCAACACACAACATTTGCTCCCTGTCCCAATTGACTCTCTGGCACATTTCATCCAAGCCTTGGCCTTTACTGACTGCGGGGTCCATCAAGTGAATCGCGAAGCCAGTACGAACGACCGAGAGGTGAGACCATTCACTTTTCTCAATGGCTTCCTCAATTTTTTCAAGATCTTCGTAGGGGAATAAACACCATTCGCTCTCCCTCCATTTATTGGATTCAATACCATCTGCATCAAGACCATCAATCTGCGTTGCCAGCCATCTTGCTGCATCATGAGCTTCATTGCCTGACGCACGAATTAAAGGTTCATTCCACTTTGAATGCCATATTACTCCTCCGTTTTCGCAACAAATAGGGCCGCTGAGTCCTAAAAACCTCCAGAGGCCGTATGCTACGGGACGCACATTTCCTGTTGACAGGACAACGGGAATGCCATGCTCTTCTAATCGTCGTAGGGAGTTGATGGCAACGGTTGACAGTTGCTTGTTTTCATCGGTAAGCGTTCCGTCAATATCAACGGCGACAACACGGGGGTACCAGCCATCGGGTAACCATTGCATGAGTTAGGCGAAGGAATCCAGTGGAAAGAAGATTCGCCCTTAATCGGATGGTTTGTGTGGTACCAATGGGAGCATTGATGAATGCAAGGCGATTAGTATTTTTTATGGCGGGAGACTCCAAAGATGAAGTCTTCATGTCCCTTGAAGATGATGAACCGATTTCAAAGGTCAAAACTTCTTCAAAAAAGAAAGATGCGGAGCCTGTAAACATTCAGCAGGATGAACCCGTCTTGATGGGCGAAATCGTGGATTCAACCATAGTGGAGAGCCTTTCCGGAAGTTTCTCTGTCAGTTGGCCGCTGCTTGGAATGGATTGTCCAGATTGTGCTTCAAAAGCCATGGGAGCACTTTCTCACATGAAACAGGTAAGTTCACCGCATGTATCCGCTACTTCGGGTGAGGTCCGTTTTGACGTGCAGTTGGAGCACGGCCCTCTTGCGGACGTCTCATCCGTACTTCGCTCACTTGGACATGCTCCGGCTGTTGAGCATCACGAACTGGTTGGTGTACGAGGGAAGTCTGTCGCTCACCGTAACTCCGTCCCTGTCCAAAAACTGGTCCGCCTGTTCAGGCAACAACCCGGTGTTCTCGACGTGGAAGTAAGTGACGACGACAGAATTCTCATCCAACTTGTCGCTAATGCATCTCATGAATTGGTTGAGGCTAGAGACCGAGCCCTCAATCATGTTACTGGCGTTGAACCACGTTTTGCAGTGGCCCGTTCAAACCGCCTCCGTCCGGACCAGTGGAGGCTGATTGGAGGAGGAATCGCTCTTCCAATTCTAGGATTGGTGATATTGGCTGAATTCATTGGGTTGAATCACTATGTCGTTGGTGCTATTGCGCTTCCAGGAGTTTTCTTAGGCGGACTCCAGATGTTCAAAGAGGCGCTTGCCTCTCTCAAAAACCGGCAAATGGGCTTCCAAGTTCTCACGAGTTTGGCAGTCATTGGTGCCGGCATTCTCGGCATGTGGGAAGAAGCGCTGATCGTTGCAATTCTTGTTGCCTTTACGGCTCATCTTGAGGGTGATGCACTGCTCAAGGCTCGAGAAGCAATGCAAGGTGGTTTAGACCGATTGCCTCGTACTGCACGTAAACTTACGGCTGACAAGGTGTGCATTGACCCCGACGCCATCGCTACAGCCACTGGATTTTCTCTTCCAATGGCGAGTTCCGGGTTTTCCCTTGCTATGGCTGCAACTCCTGTCCAGGCCAGTCAAGATTCCGAAATCGTCCCCATCGATTTGGTTCACCCCGGTGATCAAATTGAAATTAGAAGCGGGGAATTGATTCCAGCAGACGGTCGAATCATCGAAGGAAAAGGCGCTTTGGACAAGGCACCACTCACTGGTGAATCGGTTCCAGTCGATGTTGGTGTTGGTGACGAAATCGAAGCAGGGTTGGTTTTGGCTCGGGGTCCAGTAATTTGCGAAGTCATCGCAGTAGGTACTGAAACGCGTCTTTCTGGTTTGATTGATGCAGTCCATTCCTTCCGTGAAGCCCCACCCCGTCTGCAGAGTGGAATAGAGAAATTCACGGCAATTTGGGTTCCTTTCGTATTGTTTGGAGCCTTTGCTGTGTGGCATTTCATCTATCCAGACGACTGGAAAATCATCCTCCTACTTTGGGTTGTTTCATGCCCCTGCGCTCTCCTTCTCGCAACTCCAGTTCCTCACGCAGCGGCGCTTTCAAACGCAGCACACAAGGGAGTCATTGTTCGTGGTGGAGATGCTTTAGAACGAATGGCTCGGGTGAATTCAGTCCTGCTTGACAAAACGGGCACCCTCACCTCTGGCCGTCCGACCGTTGGTTCAATTGTAATGGGTAAAAACCGTCGTAAGAATTCAGCATTGCAACTGATGATGGGCCTTGAAGCTCGTTCATCCCATCCGTATGCTCTTGCTATGATTGCCCACTGCGAGGCAGAAGGTGCCAAGGCAGCAAGTCTGAGTGAGTTGAACGATATTGATGCTGGTGTTGAAGGGATACACAAGGGTGCAAAGGTCGCTTTCATACGGCCCGACAAGGCAAAAAGCATGGGGATTGAAGTTGAAGATTCCTTGGCTACCGCCTTCAAAACCGCCCAATCAAAGGGTTACGGGGCTAGCCTTCTGACAAAAGACGGTGTTGCCATCGCTCTTGCTACATTCATTCACGATGATACCCGCCAAGGTTCCGATAAGCTCATTGCATCCTTGAACAGCAGGAACATTCGTGTGGAAATTTTGTCCGGTGACCATCAAGAGGCCGTATCACAATTTGCTCGTTCGGTAGGTCTACCGGAGTCTGCCGCTCATGGCGGACTTAGTCCTGAAGAAAAGGTCAACTGGGTTCGTAATCGGTCCAAATCCAGCGTAACGATGATGGTAGGAGATGGATTCAATGACGCAGCGGCTCTTGCTGTTGCAGATGTTGGGGTTGCAGTGGGTACCGGAGAGTCGGTGAACCTAGAAGCTGCGGACATTCTCATTCCCGGAGATGACCCTAGCATGCTTACAGATATGATTGACCTTGCAAGGAGGGCACAACGGACATTGATGCAGAATCTCTTTTTCTCCGTGGCCATCACGCTGACGTTGGTTTTTGCAGTTGTGCAGCAGTGGTACGACCAACTCTGGGTTGGTGTTCTCATTCACGAAGCCTCTGTCATTCTTGTCATTCTTAATGGGGCTCGGCTTGCTCAAAATGGAGAAGCATTGGTGCTGCTAAAAGAAACACTACGCACGATGATTGCCGATACAAAGGAAGCATTTTCTTGCTTCAAACAACGGTATTTCAGTCCGAAGCAGAGTGTTACTTCGGTTTGACTGACGCGACATCTTCAAACCCTAAGAGCCAATCTGCGACTTAGGTGGGACGATGGGACGAGTACGAGGGGACCCAATTACGACCGCTCTGGCCCACCCTACACGCCGAGCCGTCTACATCGAACTGGCCTCTGCCGAAGAACGCAGCACTGTGCAGTTGCAAAAGGCAGTCGGAGTTGATCGATACAATCTCTATCACCACCTGAAAAAGTTGGCTTCTCTTGATCTGGTAGAGAATCATCGCGACCAAGGAAGAGCCCGATGGTGGCGAATTAACCAACGAGTTGACCTTCCTGAATTGCTCAATGTGACAGAGGGAACCCAACCAGTACCAGCCCCAACTCCCGCACTTCCGGCCCCAGCATCACCCGTTGCCACCATGGCGTCATTGGCTATTGATGAAGAAGGTAGAGAAGTTATTGTCCTCGACCTTGAAGGTTCACGAGACCAAGTGAGTGCAAAACAATTGATCGCACGTCTTTCGAATGAATTCGGTTTGACATTGGATATTCCATGGAATTTCATTCCTGAACGCTTGGTGTTGTACTCCAAGAAACGCTGATCTCCAAGGTGTTCACATGTCCGAAGAGTTCGTAATTGAATCCAAAGTTTCGCCTCCTCCCCTCTCTTGCCCCAAATGCAAAGGCATGCTGCCGATGAAATTGGGAGAAATCAATTGTACTCTCTGTGATGCAAAGGTGCGTATTGAACACCCTGTCACTCGCCGGAAATGGATGGAAGAAAAGGTCAGCTGTCCTGAATGCTCCAAAGTACTCGTTGCTGGCGTAGACACACGTCCTGCAGAACTGAAGTGTGGTATGTGTGATACCTACTTTACGCTTGTAGAACAGACGCCAAGGGTTGAGATTTCGTGCCCAGGATGCAATCGCCAACTTCGTATGAAGCGTCGGCCCGGCAAACGAGAGATTGAATGCCCTGCCTGTGACACGGAATTCACCGTTCGCTTCTGATTTACGCCTCGGCGCGGTAAAATTAGGTGTTGAAAGCGCTCCCTCATGCACCGGTTTCGTCGCGCTCCTTATCTATGAAGAGAAGTCCATGAAGAAGTGGATGGGATTCCAATGACAGTGAGCGAAAGCCACGACAACGAGGCCGTGAAGGCTGCGCAGATGCGTCGAGAGAATACGGAACGCGTTACGCTTGCATCGCTTCGTTCCCAATTCACCTCAAGTTCAACCTCAAGCCTTGATGAGGCGCTGGGGACTCAAGCACGGTTTCGGCAAGAAGAGCGACTGCGCGCTGATTTGCGTCGTGAACGTCGCCTTCGTCAACAAGCGATTACCGAGCGAGTCAACGCCATGCAGGAAGCAGTAAGCAAAGACCTAGCAACTCAACATGAAATGACGCTTGATGCTCTTGAGCATGAATTGCGAAACAACATGGAGCAGGAACTTGAACAATTGGAACGAGATGCATTGGCTCAAGAAGAATCAAGAATGCGTCAGGAGTTAGACCTCCGTCTCCATCGTCAGGTAAGTTCCCTGAAAGATCAGCATGAAGTTGAGCAGGACAAACTCCTTGAACAAAGGAAACAAGACATCAAATCAACGATTGAGACTCAGTTGCATGAAGAACATGAACGCCGTCTTTCAATCCAAAAGGAACGTCTTTCCCTTGAATACAACCAAGAATTACAACATCGGCTCCGGGATATTGAAGCAACGCTTACCCAAGAAATGGAAGAGCGGTTTGTGGAAATGGAAGAGCGAGAAATATCTCGCTTAGAAGAAGGACACGCGGCTCTTCTCTCCGAACGAGAGGACCAATTACGCCGCGGTATTCGCACCCGTCTTGAACAACAACTCCGACAACGCCTCAAGCAACGAGAGGCGCGCTTAAAGGTTGAATTTGAGCGACGCAGTTTGCGCCTTGAAGAAGATATTGCTCAACAACTTCAATCAGATATTGAACACCAACTCCGAAAGGAAACTGATAATCTAGAAGAGCGAATGCGCGAGGATGTAGAGTTGGCCATTGCAAAACGAAGAGGCGATCTACGTGTCGAAATCGAGCAAGAGCTTGACGGCCAACAATCGACCAAACTAGCAGAGAGGAAATCTCGATTGAAGGCCAAGTATGACCTTACATTCAGTAAAGCAGTGGATGATATTTCCCGCTCACTCCAAGATGAGATTGAAGCGGAACTTGAACACCGCATGGAACATGAATTCCAAACCTACCGTAATGCACGTGAGGCTGAGATTCAAAACCGTCTCTCACGGTATCGTTACGAGCGGGAAGCGGAGCTTAGAGACCAACTTGAGGCCCAATATGGAGCAAATAAGAACGATTGGACCGAGCGTCTCGACCTGGAATATCAATCCCGAGAAGCGGCTGCCCGTAAGGCGATTATGTCTGAAGTCGATGCGCAATTGCGCAACGAGCGGCTCACTTATGAAACAGATTTGGACCTCCTAAAGGAAGAAACTACTCTTGAGTTGGAAGTTGAAATGGAAGAGCGGCTCCGTGACTTCAAGACCCGTAAGGAAGAAGAAGTCGCGACTCAACTTGAACGTCAACTCGACAAGCGAGAAGAAATCATGCGAAACAAGGCTCTCATCGATGTTCGCAAGCGAGAATCTCAAATCCGTGCGGAAATTGAAGGCCAACTCGGCTTGAAACGTGCTGAAATCCGTGATCGCTTGAAAGGACTCTCTGAGAAGATGGACTCGTTCAAGGAAATGGCAGAAGAAAAGATGCGTGATGCGGTCAATCAACAAATCCAGTCCGAAATTGACATGGATGAAACCGAACTTCAAACCCGAGAAAAGGAATTCAATGCCTTGCAATCAACCGATACACGAGCAGAAAAGCGCCAAAAGTGGATGCAATCAATCTCAGGCCAAGCACCAGCAGCGTTTGGTGCGGGAGCCATGGACCCCTCAGCACTTGGAGCCCGTCCAGACGGTCTTGGAGCAGCAGCAGGGCGACCTATGCGTGGAATCATGGGTCAGCAAGATCAGCCTGAATCTCGATTGGGCCTTGGTGGAATGAGGGCGCCGTCAACCAGTGCGAAGCCCTTGGTAAGCGCCCAGCCGATTGTTCAACCGATTCGTAATGTCCGCCAGCCAATGGCGCAACCCGTCCGTAATGTTCGCCAACCCATCGGTCAACCTCCCGCAGCGATAACTCCGCAAGAAGATATTGCGATGGAGGAAGCCGAGGTAGTGCATGATATCGTTCAACCTATGGTTGAGCCTAGCGCAGTTGAGGAGCCGCCTCTTGTTGAAGAACCGATTCCAGTCGCTGATCCTGTGGCAGAGCCCGAGACCGAACTCCCAACCGAGGACATCACTCCTGACGTGGTGCCTGAAGTAGAATCTGACATCGAGCAATCATCTGAGGTGTCTGAAGAAGTAACGGCCCTCGCAGAAGAACTTCTCGAAGAAACAATTCTTCGTCCTATTGGTGGGGTTCTGACTCCTGTTCAAGACAGAGCCGAAACTGCTGTTATTACCCCGGTTGGCCATATGCTCATGCCTGCTAAGAAGCGAGGAGCCCCTCCTTCAACATCAGTTGGTCGGCCTACAGCGGCATTACGTCCAGTGAAAGGGACATTGACTCCAGTCACCAAAAAACCGGTGAAGAAAATGGTTCCAGAGGACGATGAAGAGCAGGATTGACTCTAGCCCCGACGTTCACAAACATACGCGCTTTTCATATCATACGGAGACCTCCGTACATCATGAAGCGCGCATATGCAGTTGTTGCAGTCTTTATTTTGTGCCTTCAAAGTGCAACCCTAGGTCTCGCAAGCGCCGAACTACCCAACATTACTGATGCTGGACAAACCGATGAACTTGACCGAAGTTTAGTTCTGTGGTCGGTTCTTGATGATGGTAAAATTTTGACCGTTGATGCGTATGGGAACATTAGTGTAAATGCGCTTACCAACGGAGTTCTTTCTGCACAGTGGTCACTTTTCCTAGATGTTGATGCACAAAAAGCCCGGCTCGACGATGCCAAGGAATTGGTTGCTATTGCGCATCAAAGCGGAGCATATGTTGTTCAATTGAGCACAGAATCAATTACAGAAAACATCACTCTTCCTGACCCCGTTAATGATGTAGAATGGGATCATCAAGGCGACCTATGGCTTGCTCAGTACGCAGGTAAACGTCGGGCTGAGGAATATTCAGCATCCACGCCAACAGGAATCGGTTCAACCATAATTTCTTCTGGAATAAGTGCGTTTGAAATATTAACAGATGGGCGCCTCGCTATCGCATCTTATGATAAGAAAATCTACATTCACGATAATGGGGGCACCCTCATCAATACCATCACGGATTCAACAGGAATTATCTCTTCGCTTGTTGAGACATCAAACGGAACGCTTCTAGCGGGGACAACAGGAGGAACCGTCTACAAATTTGATACGGATTCGTGGGATGTCGACACGCTTATCCTTCCACATACAAAGCAAATCACCTTCATGTCACTGAATGGGGATATGTTTGCAATTGGGGCAAAGCAGGGCCAATTTTCACTGGTGAATTCAACCGATTTCACAGAATTGGAAACCTATATTGGAACAGGTGACGTCATTGGTTTCAAAGGCACGTTTTCAGGCCAACTGTTCATTGCAGGAACAACTCCAACCTTTTCGGCAATCCAATTTTATGATTTGGATTCTGACATGGACGGAATCAACGACCTCAACGACGACTTTCCAAACGATTCAACCCAATCCAGTGACTCCGACGGGGACGGTTATGGGGACAATGCTAACGGTTTCAACCCGGACTCATTCCCAGCCGATGGAACTCAGTGGGAGGACCTTGATGGAGATGGCTACGGAGATAACCCCACGGGAACATCACCCGATTTGTTCCCAAATAACGCCGAACAGTGGAGCGATTTAGATGGGGATGGCTACGGTGATAATTCAAACGGTCAAGATGGGGATGTTTTCCCAGAAGAAGCGACCCAATGGAGTGATTCCGACCTTGATGGCTATGGAGACAATCTTGAAGGGTTCAGGCCCGACAGTTGCCCCACAATAAACGGATTTTCTACGAAAGACCGCTTTGGTTGTCCTGATGGTGACTTTGACGGCTATTCCAACCCTGATTCAGAGTGGACAGCACTCGACGGAGCAGACGCATTGCCCTCACAGGGGACCCAATGGGAAGACCAAGACGGCGACGGCTATGGGGACAACGGGGATGGTGAAATTCCCGACACGTGTCCTTGGGAATATGGGACCTCAACGAAAGCATGGGAAATTGATTCTGAAACCACCATTGGATACGTTCAAACACCATCCTATGGATGTCTGGATGTCGATGGTGACGGATGGGTTGACCGAACAGAATCTCCATTGATGGATAAGGACCCCAACGAACACTACGATGGAGACGGTGATGGAGTCGGTTCAAATGCTGATTATGATGATACAAGTCCAAACATTGCAACAGAACAAGATTACTGCCTGAACAATAAAAACGACACTTCTGAACGTTGCACTGGCTGGAATAACCCTGCATATCAAGCCTATAGGAATGGGTTAGTCAATGAAACTGAGTTGGGATTCTATGCATGGAATACCTCTCTTCAAGATGATGCGGGTGGCAATTCTGCACTCAATGTTGATGAGGATACTCTAAATCAAGTCATTAAATTCGGTCTTGCTGTTTTTGCTGGATTAACTGTTGTTATCCTCCTCGTTGCCTTCCTGGTCAACAAACGAAAACAAAACAGTTCACAGAAGGTATACGGTGGAGTCACCGCTTCTCAATCAACAAACGCCTCCAAGGAGGCTTTGGAAGGAAAAGGAGGAATGTCTGCTGAGGGGGGAATCATTTCGGATGACATTTGGGATGATGATGTTAAGCAACTTGACTTCCAACCTGAAAAGAATGGCTTTGATGATATGGAACTCAAGTCCGGTGAAACAGTTACGGAAGCCAAGAGCATGACCTACGATGAAGAAAGCATCGAATCCATTGCGGGTATGCCTTCACAAGCTGCACCAGCAGAACCAGAGGCAGTACCTGAAGCGTCCATTCCCGATGAAGCTCCTCCTCTCCCAGAGGGTGGATTACCTGACGGTTGGACTGCCGATCAATGGCGTTGGTATGGCCATGAATGGTTAGCAAAGTATGGGGACAATTAGACCCAGACAATAGGAAGGCTTTCTTTCAAAGAACCGAGCTCAGAACCCGAATACATGGGTTTGCCGTCAATCTTGAACGTATTCATTACGAGCCACAGAAATCCATTCCAAGCCGTGGAGTCTGCGAACAATTCGACCTTTCCGTAAATGGCAGCCATCAATAACTTGGATTCATCGGTATCTTCGCCACAAAGAGCCTTTACCAATTCTTTCGCAGTAAAGCGATAACCAGGTGGGCGCCACAGCATCATGGCAATCACACATTAAAGGGAGCAAGATTCAAGCGTTCTGCAAGGTGGTCAACATCAACATCTACAGCCATCTTCATCCGTTCTCGGAGTGTGTCAATTTCGCCCTTCATCTTCAGCATTTTATGCGTTCGAATCATTTCGTTGAGGAGATCGTTAACACTTCGGTGTCCTCCCGTTGTTCGTATGGTGTTCAATTGTCTACGAATCTCATAGCTCACACTAACTGAAGTCATCCCTTCGCCTGTCATGAAGATACCCAATAGACCCTTGAATTGGCTGCCTACTTAACCTGTGCGAAGCCCAGGTGGGTTACGAGCATGATTTGAGCTGCATTTTTTGAGCGTCGAAGGCACGATTAACGAATGCTGCGCTCTTTACGAAGACGGGATTCTTCAACCACTCCGAATTCACGGCGCATGGATTGGACTCGCTGATGAACTTCTTTTGCTAGGGTCCAATATTCCAAACTTCCAGCACCAGCACCCGAGTTGGTTGGTTTGTTCAGGATAACTGTCGGCGCTCCACTCCAAGGTGCCTCAGCAACCTTTGCTAAGCGACGAACCGTAGTGTTGAACAGTTTATTTGGCATCTTCTTATTCACTTGGTCACACACATAAGTGCTCAATTTTGAGCGTGCGTCAACCATTGTCATGACGATTCCAAAGATTTTCAGATTCCGATTAATGCGACGTTGAATCATCTTGATTGAATTCATGAGCATGCTGAAGCCCTCTAAGGCGTAATACTCCGCTTGTACGGGGACCATGACCCAGTTGGCTGCGCACATGGCGTTGATTGAAAGCAGACCAAGAGAGGGGGGAGTGTCGATGATAATGTAATCAAATTCATCAACGATTGGAAGAAGAGCCTCTTGCAAACGTGTTTCCCGTCCAATTTTGTGGCTCAATTCAATTTCTGCACCTGAAAGATGGATGTCACTAGGAAGCAGCCATAGGTCACCAGCGTTTATTGAATCGGGGATTTTTTTCCCGCCGTTTCGGTTTGACCAAGCCTCCCGCATTGAACGCGTGATCTCTTCTGGTGGAATCAGATATTCGTCCATCAACGGAAGTTCTTCACCTGAGTCATTGGCGAGTAAATCATAGACAGTTTTCTTTATTTTCTTCTTTTCAAGGCCGAATGATGTTGCACAGTTGCCCTGTGGGTCGAGGTCAATGAGCAGTACTTTGGCCGGAGGTAGACCTTGGCGGCGAGACCCTTTAGCAAGGGCAGCTGCGATGTTCACAGCGGTCGTCGTCTTCGCACAACCACCTTTTTGATTGGCTACTGCCATGACCATCTTGTAAGGGTTCATCACATAGTCACCTCCCATACAGAAGTCTAGGAAAGCCCTCCCCTTTCAATGCAAGCCTTGTGAGGCGAGTATCAAGCAGGTTGGATGACCGGAACAGGTACTTCCGAGAGAATCTTACGAACGATGTGCATTCCGGTAATTCCTCGGATCTTTGCCTCAGGTTTCATGTTGATACGATGGGAAATAATCTGCAAAGCGATTCCCTTGATGTCATCTGGGATGACATAATTACGCCCAGCAACCGCTGCAGCGGCCCGTCCAGTCTTGAACAGTGCCTGACTTGCACGCGGTGATGCTCCGTTTGTGACACGGTGGTCCTCACGAGTTCGCTGAACGATTTCAATAATGTAGGATAGAATGGCTGGGTCCACGTGAACGGTCTCAAGGGCTTTCTGCATAGCAACGACCTTCTTTGGAGAAGTGATTTGTTCAACCTCATGCTCGTCCTTTCCTCGGAGTTTACGGCGAGCGAGAATAGCTTTTTCTTCAGCACGGTCAGGATATCCCATACTCATCTTCATTAAGAAGCGGTCCATTTGTGCTTCAGGAAGTGGATAGGTTCCTTCCTGTTCAATTGGGTTTTGAGTTGCGATAACAACGAAGGGAGCTGGAAGTTTGTGGGTAATTCCTTCGATGGTGACTTGCTTCTCTTCCATTGCTTCAAGCAATGCTGCCTGGGTCTTGGGAGGAGCCCGGTTAATCTCGTCAGCC
>Ga0233438_10002569_pt1 | contig 17862 bp, 15 predicted proteins | sample SI_123_September_FD_182720 | JGI IMG/M metagenome (GOLD analysis project Ga0233438, IMG submission 182720) | Seawater microbial communities from Saanich Inlet, British Columbia, Canada - SI_123_September2016_10_MG | ecosystem: Environmental > Aquatic > Marine > Inlet | place: Canada: British...
ACGAGCACACCAATGGTCTAGTTCGTCAGTACATTCCTAAATCAACTCACTTTGATACGGTCAACGATGAGTTGATCAACCGTATCGAAAATGACCTTAACAATCGCCCTAGAAAAGTGCTAGGATTCAGGTCACCAAACGAGGTGATGCAAAAACACTTACGTCGATTGGGTGTCGCACTTCAGAGTTGAATGGGCGTCATAAAAAACTTGGGTAATATAATTGATAACAAGATATCTTGATAAATTGTTGAGTCGATGAATAGATCGTCTAAGTGTTTTATGTAATTGATTGGTGGTGCCCTTTTTTTGCAGATGAAAGAAGGTTTTTTTTAGGTTCGTCCAGTTATTTAAACTAAATAGATAGGTCTCAATAGGGTGAAATATTGGTACGTACCGCTGTACTAACCAACCAGTATTTAACGTTTTAGTGGATGAGTTTTGATTTGGGTCAAATGAATGATAACTACTTTGACTATTTTTCATTATCAACGTTGAGTTATCATGTTTGAGAGATCCACTATTGAGTCTAGCTTTCCATTGACTTTTAATATGGTTTTGTGCTCGATGTTCTTCATCATGATCCTCAATATAATCAATAGCTGTGAGAACTTCTTTTATTTGATCACCTGTTAGCTCAGATGTATATGTATCGAGTCTTTTCTGAAAATTTGTATCGATCCAACTGTCATCGCCAACGGGTTTGTTGATTAATTCCTTGATGTCTTTAAGATCACTTTTTACATTTTTAATTTTTTGAAGCAGTGCTTTTTTCTGTTCTTGATGATCTAAATTGAAGTTGCATAACCGTTTTGACAGTTCAGCTAATTTATCTAGACCTAATTCATTTTTATTAAATAAAGGTCGAACTAATTTTTTGACGGCATCATTTTCAATGATTTGAGCAAGTTTATTCTGTAGATTTTCTGATAAATCATCAGTTGCTATGGCTGCACCATCATTCGTACTTTTGAGAATCTCATTATCAAACAGAACACCCTGTCCGATCAGTGTAACTTCTCTATCTTCAAACTTACCGTTGATGTTTTTTGTGTGTTGAATGATGAAATATGGTTGGTTTGGCTGCTCTGGGTTATACGCTAGAGAGATACTAAAGCCATTAAACCCTTCACTTGTGTCATAACAAAAGCTGATTGATTTATCGCTAGTGGCCATATACTCATTTCCTGGATCTTGATCTTGATCTTGATCTTGATTTATTTTACTTACCACTAGTATTGATTGTAGAGTCCCTGCAAAATTATTACCGGTTAGATCTCCCTGACAGAAACCATCTTTCCAATTTTTTTGTATTTTTGACTTTGCTTGTTCAACAGTTGTGTTACTCATGATAAAATTTGTTCTAGCTAAATCTTTATTTAAATCGACTGTCAATGTTTCTTGACCCTGAACTTCTGACATTTTTTTAAACAAAGGTTCTTGAGTAAGTTCATGATATTCTTTTTGAAGGACTTTTAATGGCATCTTTGATCCCTGTTTCAGTTACTGCTACTTTATGGGCGTGTTGAAAAATACGAAAAATTCGACGAATCAGAAAATGAAATCTTGAAAAAAAAAGACCTCTCAAACGACAAAAGCTCGGAAAAATCAATTAATCAACACTCCCATTATGGTATCACCTTTACAGCTGATAAAATTATAGGTGATAAATTTAATATCACGGCGTATTTGATCATTGGATGAGGTGATTGATAAGGTCTTTTTGTCAATCTGAAATGCGAGTATGATACATTTTCTTAAAAGTATGGATCTTATTAGGATGCCGGTCGCCATTAGGGTTTGTTTGTTGTTATTGCTGGCCAGTATGGCTAGGGCGGCTACAGGTGGTGAAACTCTAGCTTCACTGATTCATTTGGCTTGGCAGAACAACGCTGACATCAAGAAATTGAAGTGGCAAAAACGTGGAGATCTTTTTACCACTAATGCTCAGCTTAAGCAATATGATGCAAAGTATCATCTTGGTTTAAATCCATCACTACAAACAGCAGGTTTAGATTCGAGTGGTCATCAAAGGCAATTGGGTCTTCAGACAGGTGTGTCACGACAGTGGCTTTCTGGTTTAAAGACGACTTATGATTGGGATGGGCAGACTTCAACCTTGGGGTTTAGTCAGCCAATAATGAGAGGTTTTGGTCGTCAGGTAGCTGGCTATGACTATGACCAAGCACTGATCCAAGATAAATTGAATCGGTGGTCTCGCCAATCACAGCAAATGGATATACTGTCATCAATCATTTCAGCTTACTGGGGGCTGGTAGAAGCGGATGTGAGTTGGAAGATCAGTCTTAATGCGTATTTGGAATCTAAACATCTTTATAGAACCTATCAAATCAAGCTTCGAATGGGGGAGTTGCCTGAATCTGATTTAATTAACCAGCAGGTGCAAGTTGATGCTTTACTCATCAGTATGAAGCAGGCTAAAGATAAAATCATAGAGGCTGAACGTTTACTTTTAGAGCAACTAGGTAATGAAAAGAACAAACCATCAGTGATTACAGTTAATCTTAATTTGACTGATCAATATTTTCATTTGCCTGGTTTGCAACAAGTGCTTAAATTAGGCAAACAGTATGATTTAGTCGGACAACAGAAAAAGCTGACCTTAAAGTCGCTTAAGCAAGCTTGGTTAAAAGCAAAAGATGCCTGTCGGCCTGAACTAAATTTGTATGGAAATATCGATCAACATGGCCATAAAGCAGTAGGATTGAACATTGATGTGCCGATACAGGATCACCTGTGCCAGCAAAGCCAGTTACAAGCAAAAGTAGCCTACGAGCAGGCGTTAGTCGACTATGATCAATATGAAAATAGTTGGAATAGACAGATTCACTCACAATGGCTACAGTGTGGCTCATTACTCAAGCAGCAACAATTACTTGAAAAAAAAATGAATCAAAATAAAAAAATATTTTATATGACCCAGCGTCGTTTTAAATATGGGATGGCTACCATTTCAGATGTAGTAACTAAGCAGAATGATTACATTGATGATCGCCAGCAGCTGGTTATTCTTAAAATAAATTATTTTAATGCTGTCGTGCAGCTACAGAAAATGATGGGATATTTACTGCAGGTTTGGGGATTAGAAGATGCGTAAATGGCTATTCACTTTGCTTGGATTAATTTGCCTATTTACTATTTTTAAGTTGTTAGTGCCTACACAGGAAGCTGACAGTGCAGGAGGGACAATAACTTTTACCTTAAAAAAGACAAAAAAACAGATTGTGTTTCAGCTTTCTGGTACTGCTTCGCCGATTGAAAATTCTACGATCACGGCGCCAGTCGATGGAAACGTGAGTCGAGTTATCAAGTCCTTTGGCGCGCCAGTATTAAAAGGTCAAACGTTGATAGAATTATCTTCGCCTAAAACCAATCAGGATTGGAAAGATCATTTGGTTGGGTTAATTAAAAAGCGCAATCATTTTGAGTCAAATAAAACACATTTTTGGGGCCTCAAAGAAATGTACAGCGAGGGTATTATCTCTCAGTATGATTTTCAAAAGGCGAAAAGCGATTTATTGGATGATTACCTTGAATACAAGCAATCACTTGCAATGGTTGAAAAAGAGAGCCGTTGGTTGCATTTTGACATTCATGAGATAGAGTCGCTCCCTAAAAAACTGGTTCGACTGAGTGAACTGTTGTCGATGTACCATCCAGTCTATGTCGATGCAATAAATACAGGGCTTTGGTTGCCATCAGTCGCTGACAAGGATGCTAAAAAGTCTTTGGCAATTGGCACAAAAGTAAAACAAGGTGACTTACTTGGCATGATTGTATCTAAGCAAGGTTTTAAAGTAAATGTATTGGTTGATGTTCAGCACAGCCAGTTGATTAAAGAGAAAGATAAAGTGAGCATTACAGTGCCTATGTACCCAGATGTGCATTGGCAAGGTTACGTCAAGCAAATAAGCATATTTGATGTTGTTCGCCAAGACGAAGGGCGTAAGTTATTATTTCCAGTTGAAATAAGGGTTGATCATTTGACTAAGGAAGATGCTAAGAAGCTTCACTTTGGACTATCTCTCACCTGTGATTTTGCTTATCAGGATCAAGCAGGTTTTTGGGTGCCGGTAAAAGCGCTAACACAAAATGGTGACGCCTATTTTGTTCAGGTGATGTCTCCAATTGATCGGTCAACAAAGCTGGTGCCGGTTAAAGTCATTGATACTGAGTTGCATGAAGCTAAAATCAGTGGTTTGGTTAAAACGGGGGAAGTCATTCTTGTCTCTGATTGAGTGCCGTGACATCCATCAATCTTATCAAACTCCTGCAGGTCAGGTGCAAGTGCTCAGGCATGCCGGCTTATCAGTGGAAAAAGGAGAAAGCGTTTCAATCTTGGGCCGATCTGGCTCAGGCAAATCAACACTCCTTTACTTGCTTGGCTTATTGATGCCTTTACAGCAAGGATCATACGTATTTGAGGGAAAGTCAGTAGCTAATTGGTCAGAGCGTGAGCGTACCTATCATCGTAATCATGACATTGGTTTTGTGTTTCAGCAATTTTTTTTGCTTTCCAAGTTAACAGTGGCAGAAAATATTGCTTTACCATTATGCTATCAGGGTGATTCCAGTCAGCAAGCAGGTGACAAAGCAAAGGAGTTGCTCGATTCAATTGGGTTGCTAGAATTGGCCGATCGGTTGCCAGCGCAAATATCAGGAGGGCAAAAACAACGTGTGGCATTAGCGCGTGCTTTGGTAACGCATCCAAAAATAATTTTAGCAGATGAGCCAACTGGCTCGCTGGACGAGGAAAATAGTTCAAAGATGTTAGATTTTATGCTCGAAAGGTGCCGTGAGCATCAAGTCAGCTTGATCTGTATTACGCATGATCATGCCGTTGCTCAACGCTGCCAGCGAATGATGAAGCTAGAGTTGGGTGAGTTGTCCCATGTAGCGCATACCTCATGAATTACTCAGCGTTATGGCGGCAGTCGGTTTGGCAATTGCTTAGAAATTGGCAAAGATCTTGCCTTGCTTGGTTTTCTATCTGGGTTGGGGTTACGTCTATGGTGACCTTACTCATTTGTAGTGACCTGGGTTCAAAAGCTGCCATTTTACCATTCAAGCATATGGAAAAAGTCATCCGAGTGATTTTTTTTAACCAGCCTGGTGAGCATGGTGCTAGTATTATAGATCAAAATATTCAAGCATGGGATCGTCAACTAAATGTCAAGCAGTCAACCATTCGCATTCGTTATCTCTACGGCGCTTCTGTTTACTTTAAGCACAATGCGTTATCAGCCAATGTCATTTTAGCGTCTTCAGGTTTGTTTCAATTATTTCGCGATTCATTAGCCTCTGGTCGCTTTTTTTTTTCTTCAGAGCAGCAGTACTTTTGCTTAGTGGGCAGTCAAGTAAATGCATCACTGGTATCAGATATCAAGGTAGTTAATCAGGCACAATGGCTAGATGTTAATGGCAGTGGTTATCGGAAGCTGGGGGTGTTGCGTGATATTGACAGTGGTTTATTTATGGGTGCAGAATTAAATCACAGCGTGATTATCAATTGGCCAAATTGGCAAACAGATCAGCCCGTTGATGAATGGATTATTCCTATTGAGCATCAGCAAGATTTTGCAAAGATGCTGATAAAGGTGCAATCGTTACTGCCTAAAAAGCCGTTTCATTTAATCCGTAGTTCGGAGGATCTGATTAAGAAAGTGAATGATCAAAGGCATGTGCTGATGCAGCTATTGATGACAGTTGGTGGATTGACCTTATGTGTGGGTGGACTAGGGGTGATGAATGTGATGTGGGTGTCGGTGATTGAGCGAACAAGTGAAATCGGTTTGCGGCGAGCGATAGGGTCAAGCAAAAAAAACATTGCAGTGCTTTTTCTGTTTGATGCTTTATGTTTAACTATGACAGCTGGCATTTTTGGCAGTATATCGGCTCAGGTGATCGCTTATGGCTTGACCCGATATTTAGGTTGGCCATTTGCCTGGATGTGGTTGCCGATGATGCTTGGTTTTGTGGTAGCGATGGCGATGGGGATTATATTTGGCGCGTATCCAGCTTATCAAGCTGCCAAGCTAGACCCTATTGAAGCACTCAATCGACACGCTATTTAGTTGGCGTTAATGAGAATGTATGTATGAAAAATCATCAGACGTTATTGATTGCGCTCAGCGATGACTTGTCCGCTCAATTAATTGAGGTGGCTGAAGCTTATTACCATTTATCACTGCCCAGTGACCTCAAGCATGCCCGTCTAGTCGAGTTCAATCGTCACCCACAGTTTGGACACCTAACTTCCAATATTGCTATGCGTTTAGCACGAATTTGCAAGTTATCACCGATGGTGATTGCGCAGGCAATCGTGGATCACATGCCACGCCCCAAAAGTACAGCTAAATGCGAGGTAAAAGCACCTGGCTATATCAACTTTTATCTTGCTGATTCCTACATTCAGGACTTTCTTATCAAGATTCATCAGCAACATTTTCAAACGATCTTGCCCTCAGCTCCATGGAAAAAAGTGCACTTAGAGTATGTGTCAGCTAATCCAACTGGCCCGATTCATGTTGGTCATGGTCGAGGTGCTGCAGCGGGTGCGTCACTGGCTGCTTTGTTGCAAGCGGTGGGCTGCCAGGTGCATCAAGAATATTATGTCAACAATGTTGGTCGGCAAATGCAGGTGTTGGCTTTGAGTGTATGGCTGAGGTATCTAGCACAGGTGGGTCAGCCAGTTGATTTGCCAGCAGGATGCTACCAAGGCCAGTATATTGACGTGATTGCTCAGAAAATGGCTTCAGACTATAAAGAACGGTTTTTCCAGCCGCATGCTAAATCAATCGCGCTGATGATTAATCAGTTGTCAGGTAGCTCATTAGCAGGTGAAGATTTATTGGGTCAATGGATTTTAAGGGTCATGGATATACTCGGTGATGAATTGAGTGTCATCAGACAATTTTGTTGTGACCAAGTGCTTAGCGGTATTCGTCAAGATCTAGAGTCATTTGGGGTGCAGCAGCATTGGTTTTTAGAGCATCAGTTACATGACCAAGGAAAGATTCAGGCATTTATTGGCCAGCTGGAAAAAGAAAATTTAGTCTTTGAGCAAGATGGCGCGTTGTGGTTCAATTCTAAGCAATTGGGTGATGAAAAGAATCGGGTACTTAGGCGCCAAGATGGCACATATACTTATTTTGCAGCAGATACTGCTTACCATGTAGAAAAACTTTCAGCTGATTATGATTTATGTATTGCTGTATTTGGTGCAGATCATCATGGTCATGCTGACAAGATGCATCGGATTTTGAAGTCTTTGTTGGGGGATACGTCTACTTTAAAGTTTAAGTTGGTTCAGTTTGTTTCTCTTATTCAAAATAGTGAGCGGGTGGCTATGTCGACTCGGGCTGATCAGTTTATTACCCTCAAGTCGCTGTACTCTGAAGTTGGTGTGGACGCTGCCCGCTTTTTTTATGTGGCGCGTCGTCTTGATCAACACGTTGATTTTGACTTGGATTTGGCTAAGTCTCAGTCTATGGATAATCCTGTATACTACATTCAGTATGCTCATGCTCGCATTCATCAAATTTTATCATCGGTGGGTGTGTCAAAAGATAGAGAGAAGTTATGTGATGATTGGCTTGCTCAGCTCACACATCCCAAAGAGCTAGCGCTTATACATCATAGTCTGAAGTTACCGTGGGTGATTGAGCAGTCTGTACGTGATCTTGAAGTGCATGCACTGGCCCACTATCTCATTGACTTGGCTAAGCTGTTTCATCAATTTTATGCACAATGTCCAGTATTAGTTGACTCGCCAAAGCAAAAGCAGGCCAGGATTGCTTTGATTATTTGTGTGGCACGTGTCATTGCATTTGGGCTTAGTATTTTAGGTGTGTCAGCGCCCAAGAAAATGTAGCATGCCAAAAGATTTTGCCAAGCCTGGCATCGATGGGAAGGCGCCAATTAGGCACCCATCTAGAAAAAAAAGGTGGATTGAATTAGGCCTGCTCATGGTAGTGGGTTTTGAATTATTTTGGCTATTTGCTCATGATTTGCCGGTAGTTCAAAAAAAGGTATTGCCACTATCGGCTGCCTTAGTAACAACAGATCCGCATTATTTTTTGAGTAAGCAGCTTGAAAAAGGCTATTACATCTGGGCGAAATCCAAAAAACCTTGCTTGCCTTGGTCATTCAATAAAAAATGGCAAGCCTTCAAGGTATCTCAGGTTAATCATCAATCTCATTGTTTAGCCTTGATTGGGCCTATGAATACTATAGATATAGCTTTTAAAGCATTGCACGATTTGAGTGCAACATGCCATTTGGAAGATGTACAGATCAAAATCGTGGCTTAGCAAGCATCCAGGGTTTTGACAATTGTGGAAAACAGTGCTTGCATCTGCTTTTTTGTTTTATTATATTTTAGCCATTGATGCGGGGTGGAGCAGTCTGGCAGCTCGTCGGGCTCATAACCCGAAGGTCGCAGGTTCAAATCCTGCCCCCGCTACCAAGAAAATTCAGTCTGTGTCAAGCCATAGAAAAACGGCAGAAATAATAGTGCAAGAAACGAATGATCTATCAAAGCTGGTTATGCAGTCTGTTCAAGCAGTCGGTCTTGCCATTTGGTCAACGCAAATTACGCATCTTGAAGGTGTGGTGCGTGTTATTGTTCTGTTACATGGGCAGAGGCCTGTAACAATTGATGATTGTGTTATGGCCGACAAGCAAATTCGTCACCAGCTGGCTATAGCTACCATTCGGCCAGAGCAGCTTCAGCTGGAAGTATCTTCTCCAGGGCTTAATCGTCCACTCACTGAAGCTTGGCATTTTCAATGGGCAAAAGGTCAGTGCATCCAATTAAAGTTAAAAAAGGCATTGGCAGGTGTTCGATCTTTTTCTGGTCAAATTATCGATGTTGTCCGCGAGAGCTTGCAGCTTGATTTGACTGATGGTGGCCAACAATCATTCCAATTAGGTGATATTCGGCAAGCCCGTTTAGATTCAATAGGTAATAAACTATGAGCCAAGAAATATTAGATACAGTAGAAATGTTAGCTAATGAAAAGGATTTAAGTCGCGAGACTGTCTTTCAAGCAATGGAGGTGTCCATGGGCGCAGCCATTGAATCCACAAGGATTGATCCGATTTGTGTTGAAGCTGACATAGACCGTTCGACGGGGTCTTATTGCTTTTTTCAAGTTCACACCGTTATTGAAGATGATGCTTATGATCAGTTGCCTTTAGCAGAAAAGTATGCAATGCAATCATTGGCTGAAGCAAAAAAACTAGATGCGAATGTCCAGGTGAATGATGTGATACGTCAGCCACTTAAAGAGGAGCAAAGCCGGATGTTTGCCTTTCGTATGCGCCAAAATTTGAATAAAGCGTTACGCAAAGCAGAGCGCCAGAAGCTTGCTGAGAAGATGGGAAGTTTGGTCGGTTCGCTATTGACTTGTCAGGTCAAGCGAGTGACCCGTGAAGCTATTTTTGTCGAATTTCCTGACTACCGAGACATCACTGGCTGCTTACCAAGAACTGAGTGCCTTAACAGAGATATTTTTAGAATTAATGATGTGATTAAAGCTTGTGTCCTAAAAGTCAACGCTGAAGACCAAGGTCCACTCATTGGCTTGAGTCGAATATGTGATCAAATGTTAGTCGAGCTATTTGCGCTTGAAGTGCCGGAGATTAAAGAGGGCATCATTGAAGTGAAAGGTTGTGCTAGATTAGATGATCGATACAAGCTTGCTGTAAAAAGTAGTGATTCCAGAATTGACCCAGTAGGTGCTTGCGTTGGAATGCGTGGCTCAAGAGTTCAGGCTGTTTCTTCAGAGTTGGGTAGTGATCGGATCGAGATTATTTTATGGGATTCTGAGCCATCGAAATACGTCATGAATGCCCTATCGCCGCTATTGCCTGCAGAGATCAAGTTCATTGAAGTTGATGAATTAGATCAAAGAATGACAGTTTATGTGACTCAAGAACACTGCGACAAAGCTATAGGCTACCAAGGTCAAAATGTTCGGTTGGCATCCATGTTAACTGGCTGGCATCTTAAAATCCTGCCAGAAGATCAGTGCAAAACAGATCAAGTTAGTGAGGCGGGATTAAGTGACCTCAGCCTAGATGATGAAATTCTTGAAATCTTTCAGCAAGCTGGTTATACCAAGCTATCTGATTTTAAAAACATAACCTTAGAGGACTTGCAAAAGTTTGATGCATTTGATGATGAAATTGCCCAGCAAATTCATGATCAAATAAAAGAAGTTTTCTTTATGCGAGCGCTTTCACAAGTCGCCCAAGAGGAATCTCCCGAAGCTTTGTCAAACTTGCCAAGTATGACAGACCAGATTCAACAGCAATTTGAGGCGTCTTCTATCAAATCACTGAGAGATTTGGCAGATTGCTCAGTTGTAGATTTGGTTGATGAAACAAACATTGATGATAAATTAGCTGGCAAGCTTATTATGGAAGCTCGTCGCGAGTTGGATCATTAAAGATGCTTAATTTAACTTATAACTGTGATGCATTATGCCTATTACGATCATAGATCTGGCTGCCCGCCTAAACGAGAGGCCGGAAGATTTAATGGCTCGATTGAATCTGATAAAGCGTCAAGCTGAAAAAAATTTTATCCCAATTGATGACGTGAATTCAGCGGTTGATTCTCGATTATTGTCCAGTTTACTTAGTCAGAAGGCGCCGAAAAAGAAAATCAGCTTGAAAGCTAAAGTGGTTCAAAGATCAGAGCCGGTCGTTGATCCTGAAGCTCAGTCACCCGGCGTTGAAAAAGCACAAGACTTAAATCAATCTTCTGATAAAACAGCTGAGCCATCATCTGCCAAAAAGGCAGCTAATCAGAAAGAGGGAAGTGTAGCCAAGGCGACGTCAGTTAATCGGGCTAAAGTAGCTGACATAGCTCAGCCTGTAACTCAGTCCAAGTTTGAGCTAGAAAATTTAAAAAATGAAAAGCGATCAAAAGATCTAGCGGAAATTGAAGCCCAGAGATCAAGAAAAGTGCTGATAGAAAGTAAGCAGCGCATGAGCCAAACATTTTCAAAGCCTGTGGATCAGGTTGCTAAAAAATTAAAAATCGCAGAGACCACGAGCATTTCAGATTTAGCGAATAAACTGTCAACAAAAGTAAATGACTTGATAAAGAAAATGCATCTGATGGGGATTGAGGCCCACCGTAACCAAATGATTGATCAAGATACAGCCTGCTTGGTTGTTGAAGAGCTTGGTCATATTGCTCAGCCAGTAAAAGATGGCCGTGACTTTGAATTTATTGAGCAAATTGTGAGCCAGCAAAGTCAGCCTAAAAAACGACCGCCAGTGGTTACGATCATGGGGCACGTGGATCATGGAAAAACAACTTTATTAGATGCTGTCAGAAAAAGCCAAGTCGTCGATGGTGAGTCAGGTGGTATTACCCAACATTTGGGGGCTTACCAGGTTAAAACCTCAAAAGGCGTCATTACCTTTTTGGATACACCGGGTCACCAGGCTTTCACAGAAATGAGATCCAGGGGCGCTAAGCTGACTGATATTGTTGTATTAGTTGTTGCAGCGGATGATGGCGTTAAGCCACAAACTGAAGAAGCTATTCGGCATGCGCAAGCTGCTGAAGTGCCTATTATTGTGGCAGTCAATAAAATTGATAAAGAAGGCGCAAAGGCCGATCAAGTGAAGCGGGAGCTTTCTGACCTTGGTTTAGTAGCAGAAGATTGGGGGGGCGAAGTTCTTTTTCAAGAAATTTCTGCTAAAAAAAATACAGGCATCGATCATTTACTTGATTCGATTTTATTGCAATCAGAAATGCTGAGCCTTGAGGTCATGTCTAAAGGTCCTGCAAAAGGGATTGTATTAGAGTCAAAGCTAAGTAAGCAACAGGGTGTTATTACAAGCCTTTTGGTTCAGTCGGGTGCATTGAAGCAGGGTGATGTGATTTTAGCTGGTCAAGAGTATGGAAAAATTAGGGCGATGAGTGATGATCATGGTAATCGCCTCAAGCAAGCTGGTCCATCGATGCCAGTAGAAGTGCTAGGTCTTTCTGGCATTCCAAGTGCTGGTGACATCATGCTCGTCATCAAAAACGAAAAACAGGCCAAGGATATTGCGGTATTTCATCAACAAAAAAATCAAAACCTGAAGCGTTCTAAGATGAAAACCATGTCTTTTGAAGAAGTTATCGAAAGTCAGAAGAAAGACAAGCCTATACTGAATATTGTTTTCAAGGCAGATGCGCATGGTAGTGTAGAGGCTATTCGGCATTCACTTAACCAGCTTGACCAAGCAGACGTTGAGGTTAATTTGGTCATGGATCGGGTTGGTGGTATTTCAACATCAGATGTCAATTTGGCAGTGGTATCCAATGCGTTGTTAGTGGGCTTTAATGTTCGTGCAGACTCAGGTGCGAAAAAAATGATTCAAGATCATGGCCTTAAGGTTTATTACTTCAGCATTATTTATGATTTAATTGAGATGTTAGAAAGTTCTATCAAAGGTTTAACGCCAACGAAGTTCAAAGAGTCGATCATAGGTTTGGCAGAAGTCAGGCAAGTATTTCGCGCCTCTAAGTTTGGTGTGGTGTCAGGTGCATTTGTTCAGGAAGGTCTGATTAAAGCTTCTGCGAGTGTCAGGGTTTTGAGAGATAATCGGGTGATTCATGAGGGAAAAATTGATTCACTTCGAAGGGTCAAAGATGAGGTCAGCGAAGTAAAAAGCGGCACCGATTGCGGGATTGGCATTATTAATTACAAAGACATTCAAGTTGGCGATCAAATAGAAGCTTTTATTAGTGAACAAGTCTAAATGCTTGCCCTTTTATGAGTACGGTATTTGCTAAAAAAAGAGAAAGATTGATCTTCAACGCCATTTTAAAAATCTTTCAACAATATCTATCTAGCGAATTACAAGCAAAAATACGCTTCACTCGTTTCAGCCTTGCCAAAGGCTTACGTCATGGCCATATTTTCTTTTGTTATTTGGATACTTCTTCTCAATTCACTCGGTCTGACTTAACCAAGATCGCTAGTCAAATCCATTACCATTTAGCTTCATCATTGTCTCACGTTCGGCGTGTGCCTAATCTTTCGTTAGTAGAAGATGATCAGGTGCGTAACTTAAATGAGGTGTTGTCTTTGTTAGATCAAGAGACAATTGAATAAATGCATGGTATTTTGCTATTAGATAAGCCAACTAGTATTGGGTCACGTTCGGCACTAAATCAGATTATTCGCCATTTTAAACCTACAAAAGCTGGCTACATTGGCACGTTAGATCCACTAGCATCTGGGATGCTGCCACTTGTTTTTGGAGAGGCAACTAAGTTTGCCGATTATATTGTCAGCCAGAAAAAAAGCTATCAGGTAACGATGAAGTTTGGCTTTCAAACAAACACTGGCGATGCACAAGGAGCGGTTATAGCTAATGCGCTTAACTATTCTCCAATCTTAGCTGGCCATCTCAATCAAGTGCTCGAGAATTTTAAGGGTCAGTATAGCCAGATTCCGCCGTATTATTCATCATTACGAACCAACGGCCAAAGATGGCATAAAATTGCTCGTGCAGGTGGTTATATTCGACGCCAAGCACGTCCAGTTGTGATTAATGAGATATGCCTCAAATCATATCATTGGCCGTATTTATCATTTCAGGTGTCCTGCTCCAAAGGGACCTACATGCGGGTGCTTAGCGAAGATATTGCACATCAATGTAAGACAGTGGGCACGATGCTAACCCTTCGGCGTTTATGGCAAGCACCCTTTGAGCATGGTTCGATGTTGCCCCTAGATACTGCGCTTGGCATGTCATGCTCAGAGCTTTTGAAGGCACCAGCTTGGCTACCGTTAAATTCCTGCTTGTCATCATTTCCAGAGGCGGTATTGAAGCGGCCTAATCTAAGGGACTTTCCGATGTCTGGTTACGAACACGACATTAAGCCAGGATCATATCATCGCGTTGTGACTCGCCATGGTGACTTTTTGGGAGTGATTGAAGTTGATGATAACCATAGGGTATTATCTAGCCGATGGGTGAAAGATTTGATGATTAAGAAATATTTTGAAGAAAGTCATGAAGTGTGATATCGTAACGAATAGCTCGAAATATCGTTTATACAATGAGTAAAATCTATGTCAAGTACTAAGAATACGGGATCTTCCGAATATCAAATTAAAGCATTAACAAAAAAAATAAAAACCCTTACTGAACATTTAAAAACTTACTGTAAAGATAACTCTGCTCGTCACGGCTTATTAATGTCAGTAGCCAAACGCGCTAAACATCTAAAATACCTTAAACGTACAGACACAAAAACTTACTTCGGTATTATTGGTGCATTGGGTATTAGAGATAAAGCCTACTAAGGATTCTTATGTCAATAAATCATATGGTATCCCATGAAATTAACATGGGTGGTCAGACAATTTCATTTAAAACAGGTGACAAAGCTTTTCAAGCAACTGGATGTGTCACCGTGCAAGTTGGTGATACGGTGGTCATGGCAACTTTGGTTGCTTGTCCAAAATCATCGCCTGCTGACTTTTTACCATTGATGGTGGATTATCGTGAGCCTGTTCATTCAGCTGGTCGTATACCAGGTGGTTATATTAAACGGGAGGGTCGTCCTTCAGAAAGAGAGACGCTTGTATCCAGGCTAATTGATCGATCTATTCGACCATTGTTCCCCAAAGATTTTCGTGATGAAGTACAAGTGCTCACTAAAGTGTTGTCACTTGACCCTCAGCTTGACCCAGTCATTCCAGCGATGCTATCGGTCGCTGCAGTGCTGCGTACTGCTGGTATGCCGATTGACCAGACCATTGGTATGGCCCATGTTGCACACACCAAAGATCAGCAGCTAGTGGTTAACCCAAGCAATGAACAAAAGCTCGAATGTGATGATCTGGATCTCATAGTGGCAGCATCTAAAGAAGCTATTTTGATGGTAGAGTCTTCTGCCAACGAACTATCTGACCAGCAGATGCTTGATGCACTTAATTTTGCTAAAACAGAAATCCAGCAAGTTGTAGAAGGCATTGATGCGTTTGTAGCAAAGACTTCAGTCACGCCATATATTTATCAACAATCAGAGCACGCTGAAATTGATTCATCAATCACTTCCATACTAGAACAACAAGCTAGTAGCTATTGCCCAGAAGTATTTAATGTAAGTGAGAAAAAAGAACGCAAACTAGCCATTTCAAAGGCGCGTGAGCAAGCGACCGAAAAAGCTCTTGCTGGACAAGATGCTGAATCTATTAACCTTGGTGATTTGACCAATTGGCTTGCTGATTTTGAAAAAAATTATTACCGAACGAGCATTTTAGAAGGTAATCAACGGATGGATGGTCGAGATCATCAAACTGTTCGGCCTATCCAGGCAGAAACCTCAGTCTTACCAAGATCTCATGGTTCAGCGTTGTTTCAACGTGGTGAAACGCAGGCACTAGCAACAGTCACATTGGGTGGCGGTAAAGATACTCAATCACTAGATGGTATTTACGGTGAAGAAAAACAGCCCTTCATGCTGCACTACAACTTCCCAGCTTACTCTGTTGGCGAAGTAGGTTTTGCAATGGGCCCAAAAAGAAGAGAGATTGGTCACGGACGTCTAGCATGGCGTGCATTGCAGGCGGTTATGCCTGATTTGGTAAATCAGTTCCCTTATGTGATTAGAGCAGTCTCTGACATTCTGTCATGTAACGGTTCTAGCTCCATGGCAACGGTATGTGCCACTTCACTAGCGCTGATGGATGCTGGTGTTCCTCTAAAAGCCCCTGTGGCTGGTATTGCGATGGGTTTGATTAAGCAAGGTGATAAGTATCGTGTGTTAACCGATATCCTTGGTGATGAGGACCACGTCGGTGATATGGACTTTAAAGTAGCTGGTACGTCAAAAGGTATCACTGCTCTACAAATGGATATTAAAGTTTCTGGGATCTCAGATGCTATTTTGACCGAAGCACTGACCGCTGCAAATAAAGCGCGTATGACGATACTTGAGACGATGAATCAGAACTTACCGCAAGCTAGAGCAGAGATTTCTGAATATGCACCACAGTTTGAAACCTTGAAAATTAAAACATCTCGTATCAAAGATGTCATTGGTAAAGGCGGCGCTACCATTCGTGAAATCATTGATAAGTTTGGTGTAGAAATTGATATTTCTGATGATGGTCTGGTCAAGATTCAAGCATTCGAAAAGTCAGCCTTGCAGAAAGCTAAAGCACACATTGAAGTGCTCACCAAAGAAATAGAAGTAGATGAGATATTTCGTGGTAAGGTGATGCGAGTGATTGATGCTGGTGCTTTTGTATCACTGGTCCCAGGTAAAGATGGCTTCTTGCACATTTCTCAGATAACTCATGAGCGAGTAAATAACATTCATGACTATATTAAAGAGGGTGATGAAGTGACCGTTCGAGTGATTGAGCTAGATCGACAAGGTAGAATCCGTGTGACCAAGAAGGATGTGCCACAAACTTGACCAGATTGCTGATACCATATAGGATGCTGATCAAATTTTACAATAAAGTGGTATGAGCTACTTTCATAATCATCATTTATATGGTCTATTATTTCGGTCGAGTTCTAGTTTTAATATCATTAGACTAGTGCTACTAGGGGTGTTTTCATTCTCCCCAGCCATGTATTCCCTTCCCGCAACCCTTGCAGTCATTGCGGGACTACTACTGGTTGCATTTATCTGGGATTATTATTTTTATGCTGGTTATCGGCCGATTTCGGTATTAGAGAAGCTAGTGACTAATCTAGACCATCTATATAAAGGGAGTGTTGCAGAATTCAAAAAAACTAAGAGATTAGAAAATAAAAAAAATACTCCTGTTTATATACAACAAATACAGTCTTTCCTTGGTTTAGAAACTAATTTTACTGATAAAATTTTAAACATTCAGGTCAAAAAAAAAATAAATGACACTTCTCTTGATTGGTGGAAAATAGTCGCCCTTCTTACTGATTTCTTGTTTATATTTGGTGTCTTGCTGTCTTTTTATCGCGGTTTGCAGCAATGCTTTCATTTTAGCTTAAGTTCTAATCTACTGTTTTATCAAATTATAGCAGGATTATTGGTTGTATCGCTAATATTACTGTACTTTCGCTATCGGATCTTGAAGGAAGAGCAGTGGTGCTTAGACACAATGATTGGAATATTTATCGATTATGATTCTTTTGATGAAGAAAAAGCATTAGTGAAAGGTTTTAAAGATATTGAATACAAGCTAGGTCAAGAGCGAGGATCATACTGGTATTTGCTAGCTATTTTTCTTTTACCACCGCTTGTTTATGGTGTTTTTCAGATGAGTATTCCAGGTATGACGCTGATGGGTGATCCACATTGGTTGTCGCTGGGTGCTGGTGGGGTGATCTTTGTATTTTTTGTGTGTCACATGATTAATTTTGAGATACGCAAATCTATTCAGCGTTATGCAAATTGGCTAATTAACTTTTCATTCTTTTATTACACAACACAAATTTTTTCAACTATGGCCTTGCAAACAACCTTTGGTGCGTTGTTTTATAATCCATGGGGATTTCTAGTGTTATTATTAGGTGGTGCAGTTCCAGCGACGATAGTATTTTTCAATGAAAAATATCATGAGGGTGAAACTATGCGTGTTGAGTGTTTAGCGAAGATGGAATTGCCTCCTAAAATCCGTGTAGAGGCATTTGAGCATCCTTCTATTAAGAATCTAAAAATAACTTGGAATAATGACCAAGAAAAATACATCATCACCCAAGAAAACCAAAATACATGATAAAGCAACATCCTTTCTGTAAATTAGCATTTACTCTTTTTCTCAATCACTAAAATCTCAAATATTTTGCATTTGTTTCCCACTCTTGACTAACTTCCATC
>Ga0233438_10002574_pt1 | contig 17840 bp, 16 predicted proteins | sample SI_123_September_FD_182720 | JGI IMG/M metagenome (GOLD analysis project Ga0233438, IMG submission 182720) | Seawater microbial communities from Saanich Inlet, British Columbia, Canada - SI_123_September2016_10_MG | ecosystem: Environmental > Aquatic > Marine > Inlet | place: Canada: British...
TAAGAGGCTGGTTAAATGATGTTGCGCTTCTAAACATTCCATCCATATCAGTAACAGTACTAACGGTCCAAGAATTTATATTATAGTTAAAGTCTAAAGCATTAAAAAAAGTTTGTTGCATATTAACTACAGCACTAGTATCCCAATTGGATAAATCTTGATTAAATACACTCGCTCCTCTAAACATATCCTCCATAGTAGTGACCCCACTCGTATCCCAATTAGAAATATCATCATTAAATGTGACTCTACCACTAAACATAGCTTTCATATTGGTTATTTGCGAGGTACACACGCAACTTAAATCAGTCGGAGATACTACAGTTGAGCCTACAGTAAAAAAGCCGGAATCGAGGATGGATGTGATAGCCGAAGCATCAGCCACGTAATACGTTTTACCCGATATAGTAGAACTAGCTCCTATGGATGCTACTGGACATTGTACGGTCCCATCTCCATCAATAGTTATACTTTGTGAAAAAGAAGAAAATCCACAAAAAATTAAGACTAAAAAAAGTAGTAAACAATTTTTTTTTGATGGGGAAAAAAAATAAACTGCTTTAGAAAAATCAGAAGTTTGTTTAAAAGATGATATAAAATTACAGATAACTTAATATTCTATGTTCACTGCAAATTTCCTGATATAAAAATCTAAAAAAGATTATCTTTACGTTTTGAGTAGTCAAATATTAATTTATTACTGATTTTTAGGAATGGAAATATATCCAGTCTATCTTTTACTAATCATCACTTTTATAGTGATTTTAAGGCTTTATCGAAATCTTAATGTTGAAAATGAGTATCAATTAAAGTATCTTATATATCATTACACATTTCAGCTTTTAACAATGACAAATCTATCTATTCACCTTACGTTTAATAAACAACTTCCCATAATTGCAGTAGCTTCTGGACGATTTATTTCTCTTGTATTCTTCTATTTATTCTTAAAATCTATTTTTGAAAATAAAAGGGCTAGACTTAAATTTATTTATTTTATGCCTTTATTAATTATAATATTAGTTGACTTTCTAAACAAATCAGGTAAAATATTATTCTCATTTATAAACGAGCAAATTATCAAAGAAAACTTATTGGGGTTTTATAGTTATGATTTTATTGGAAAAGATGATGTTTATTGGCTATGCATTATAAATGCAGTTTTTTTTAATCTATTAATTTTTAATAAGTTCTTTCAAATTTTAAGGAGTAAAATTATAACAGAAAAAATCCAAAAGAATATAATTACCCTTTTTAAATTTTATTACATCCCTATTACAATTGCAAGTTTTTCTACACTTATATGTCTTGGTTTATTTTTAATTAACATTGAGTCATCAATTATGACTATTCTAACAAAATTGATTGGAATTTTTACCTTATTAACTTTAGTAATAATACCGGAAATATTGTCAAAAATCTCAAGGATTAAAAATCTAGATGAATCCAATGAAGGCCTAAAAAAAATATTTGAACAAATTGAATCTTTCATAACAGAAAATCATAGTTATATTAATTCGAATTATACGTCAGCCAGTATTTCTGTAGAAACTGGTATCCGAAATGAGTTGGTTAGGAATAGTATAAAGGCATCTTCTAATATGAGCGTTCCGATGTTTATTAATTCACATAGGATAGAGTATGCAATTAAATTAATTAATGACGGATACTTACAAAACTATTCTATTGAAGCACTTGCGGAAAAATCTGGATTTAGTTCACAAGAAAATTTCAATAGAGTTTTTAAGTTGTTAAAAAAAGTTACACCATCAGAATTCCGAAATTCTCAAGATTAAAACTTTACATATTGTTCTCCAATGCATATGGATTTCTATATGTTTCCCTGATTTTTACCTAAAAACGTGTTTTGCATCTATTTGGGAAGTAATTATAATCCTACATTTATTTAACTAAATGTAAAATAGATATTTAAAGTTTAGAGAATATTTGATCTATCCCAAGGGCAAGATTAAAATCTTTATCAGTGATGCCATTAAAATCATGAGTTGTCAAATATATCTGAACTTTATTGTAAAGATTCGTCCATTTTGGATGGTGATTTTGAATTTCTGCAAGCTCCCCAACTTGATTCATAAAGCTTAATGCTTCCTTAAAATCATTAAATATAAATTCTTTATAAATTCCGTTATTTTTATATTCCCAATTTAAATTAAGTGATTTAACTTTTATTTTAAAATCTTCAAGATGATACATTTTCATATTAAATCATTTTAGATTGAGAAACAAGATAGTGAAAACAAGATTTTAAAAGAGTTTTGAAATAGCATTAATAAGTTTATAAAATCAAAGAAAAAAAATCGTTGTACTTTTATAAAGTGAAATAATTTAAATTTCCCCTCAAATTAGGAATGGCAAAATTACCAAAAGAATATCAATTTATAGATTTGTCTGATTACGGTCGCCCAGCAGGCCAATGGATTGCGAATAAATTTCAGCACACCAATTTCACCCCAATTGATGTTACCACCATGTTTATTATCTCTGGTTTTACTGCAATTGGTTTATTGTTAAATGGTTATCTCTTTTCCTCTGCATTTTTTATAATATTGAAATCCATTTTAGACGCTGCAGATGGTGAATTATCACGTTTAAAAAAACAGCCTTCTTATGTTGGAAGATATTACGATTCAATAGCAGATTTAATCCTTAACTTTTGTTTTTTATTAACTTTTTGGCACATCACAAATACTTCAATAATCTTAATGTTGATAGCATTTTTAGGAATTCAACTTCAAGGTACTCTTTACAACTACTATTATGTTATTTTACGAAATTCTGTTCAGGGTGACTCGACCAGTAGAGTTTTTGAAAATACCAGGCCAAAAGCTTTTAAGGGAGAGAATCAGAAGACAGTAAATTTATTCCATAAAATTTACACTGTTTTATATGTTTGTTTTGACAAAATCATATACGTAATAGATAAAAATGCAAGTTACTCCAAACCATTCCCAAAGTGGTTTATGACTCTAATTTCTCTTTATGGCCTTGGCTTTCAACTTCTACTGATGGCAATTATGATAGTGTTTGAACTTGAGAGGTTCGTAATACCCTTTTTTATTGGATATACAGCTTTAATTTTAGTGTTTGTGTTCATAAGAAAAGTAATATTAAACTAAGTCTAAACTTGAAGTAATAAGCTTAAAAACTCATTATGAGTATCCGTTTCTTTGAAAGCTTCCCTAAAGCCAGATGTGGTAGTGGTGAAGTTTTATTTCTGTACTCCTCTCATCATCATACGCCTTGTAAAAACTTCAACAACTCTGAGTATTTTACTCAGTCCAATAATTTTACCATTAGGAATATAGGCAATATGTATTTTTCCAAAAAAAGGTAGCAAATGATGTTCACAAAGTGAATAAAGTTAGATGTCTTTAACTATTACCATTTCTTTATATTATTTTTCAAACATGGAGCTTTCAAGAATTTGTTTTGAATCTGTTTCATAGCCAAAAGTTAAAAATTCATTGCTATAGATAAGCGCTCAAGAGTTTTATAAAACCTTCACGATTTATATTTTCATCTAAAAGATTGATGATTTCAAAAAACCCCTCTTATTATCTTAAATTTATTGATTAGTAAAGCTTATGGGACTTTTTATTGTCTTGTGATACATCTTTTAAAATATCTTCTGCATAAGCTACAATTTTTTGACCCTCAGCATCTAAAACAAAATCATTGGCTGTTAATTTTGCAAATTCTTGGGTAACAATTACGTTTCTTTTGAGCTGTCCCAAAAGCAACTCTCTTTTAACATCTTTAATTATTTTTTCTTTGCTTTTGTCAGAATTTAAAATATCAATTAAATTATCAAAGTGTTCCGCCTCTTTATCGAGTCGTTTCTTAAGCTCTCTTAATTTTTCTGTGGTTTTATTCATTCTCAAATATAAAAATTGCTTAAAGATATTTAAAAATTTAATGCGCATAATTCTAAAGAAAACTCAAAACTACATCTACTTGTTTTATTCAATAGAAATTAATCCCCAAAGAAATAATTTACACCAAAACCAATTCCACGTTTAGAATAAAAAAATTCTGATATAAATTTATCAAACCTATACATTATACCAAACTTTGTGTAAAACAACAAATTAGTGTCGTTTGTTTCCTGGTGAAAAACAGATAAGTATGAATTACTGTCTTGTGCATGATACTCCTTAAACTCATTGAGACTTTCTACACCAGTCCCCACAACTACATATAATTTTTCATTAAAAATAAACCCACCTCTAACAGAGTAAATGGTTGAGTTGTAAATGAGTCTTCTAAAATTTCCGACATCACCAATTTCTTGATTTTGAGTAGGAATAAAGATTGAAGAGGATCGATTATTAATGTTTTTTGTAAAATCTAAACCAACCAAAAAACGACGATTAAAATCGAAATACATTGCATTAAACACTAATGATCCTCCAGGAACTCTATACTTTTCAAGAGTATTTTGATTAAAACCTACACCAACAGAAATATCTGGAAGTCTTGCACTTCTGGCAAAAGGATCCTTGTTTATTTGGGCTTTTACAGGGAAAGAAAACAAAAGTATAAAAAAAATAATATGGAATTGAACAATCAAATTCAAGTTATATATTTTAAAAAATCAAAAATATAAAAGTTAAAGAAAACCACAGTGTATTTTCACTGGAACTCTATTAGAATTTAGTAGAAAAGAATTTTTTTGTTTTGACGATGCTCTCTGGTAATACAATATTTTTTTCACCTCTCTGCTCTAAATTTAATTGTAATATCAAGACAATCTCAATAAACTCATAAAAAACAATTGTTTACATCATATAGTTTTAATTGTAAAAAGCAATTAATTAGTGATATTTATATATATTTATTCTACTAACCATAAATTAATTAAAATGGAAAATCTTTAACTATCAATTTCTTATTTGCATCACTATTCATCTTTTCAATAAACGCTCAGACCAATCCAAATTGGGAATATTGGATTACAGGAAAGGTTGAAGTTAAAAGGGGAATGTCTAAAGAATTCGAAAAAGCAGCATCCGAAAAGACAAGAAAATACAATAAAACCCGCGAGACGGCAATTACAACATACAAAATAATGGATGGAGAAAATCAGGGAAAGTATGAGAGAATTCAGGGTTACAAAGATATTAGTTGGTTCAACGACAATATGAAATCTAATGCAGGTACTCAATATTGGATGGAAAATGTTTTTAAATATATAGAAAATTATGAGGGGAGAAAAGTATGGTGGAGGATAAAAAATCTAAGCTACAATTGGGATCCTGAATCAGCTCCAAAAAAACATATCCATAAATTAATTAGAATCATAAAGCCTGGTAAACTGGGAGATTTTTGGAGGTTTTCGAATCGAATTGTTCAAGTTTATAAAAAGAATAATTATACAGGCGTGCAGGGGGTTTTTAAAATTGCGTCTGGGGGGAATATGAACGAAATTATTTTTGTCGATGCCTTTGATGATTTTACCGATCAAGGGAAATTCCCCAATACCGACAAGTCATTAAAAGAATTATACAATGAAATGTACAACGGTTCTTACGACAAAGATTTGGAAATATACAATGAAGCCATCGAAATGTGGGGTAGACAAAACGAAAGAATGTCAATCAAATCAGAATTGACAACAAAACTATAGTTGAATCAAAATGATATAAACCTTAAACAAAAAAACCTCCAGAATCTGGAGGTTTTTTGATTGTACTGATCCAATTCACACCCTAGAGGCGAAGTTGGTCAATAAATAAAGATCAAGCTTAGTTATTATCGGGAAGTTTACCCCAAATTCCAACTATAAACATCATGGATATTGTAGCGTACATAATTAAATAAGGAAGGTCGGGAGCTAATGAAGCTGGACCATCAGCAAAGGTATAACCAACATTAGTGATGTAAGATTCTGCAACCGTTGAAATTGGGGTACCCATTTCTTTGAGTTCCGATAATTGAAACGAAGTGTTTTTTTGATTTAGCGAAAAATACGAAGCTACTTCAAGTCCAAAAAAGATTGGAAAAGTACAAAATAAGGTAAGAATTGCTTTTCCATAAACAGGAAAATTAAGTTCTCTAGATCTTCTAATCAAATAAAAAGACAGTGCAGTCATTAATATCACTGCTATGGTGTAAATAGCATTATTAATGTAGATTTGGTTTGAGAGTTGGAAAATTTCAAATTCAGTCATAACAATAGTTTAAATTAGTTTCTTAAATTTAAAGAATAATTTTGACTCTAAGGGAGTTATCGTCCCTGTTCAAGAAAATAAATTTATTTCTTAATTCTAAAAATTTCAATCCCTTTTTTCGCGACCCATTGCGTCAGGAATACCTTTGTAGTATCTGAATCTTTCTAAAGGAATATTGTTTTGATATTTTATTCTTCTTTTAAGCCTATTAAAAACAGAATCTTTTTCCCCAATCGGGTAGTCATTTAGATCGGAGCCCAAATAATTATTCCATCCACTTGACCACTGAGACAAGTATTTTGAACCTGCTAATATTTTTTTGTCTAGATATTCTGTAATGTCTACTTCAAAATTTTTATCCTTAATATTACCTCCATAAAAAAGAAATTCTGGAACCGAATAAGCATTCAGATTTTGATGAATTATTTGTCCTTCATACATCAAACGCCATTCTGCTGCTCTGACGGCATCAGCTGTTAAATAAGCTGCTGCCCTATGATCACTTTTATGCCAGACTGGATAGTTAAAACCTGGATCAAATGACATCAAAACATCAGGTCTGATTTTTCTAATGTGATAAACAATTTTTCCAATTATTTCTTCTTTATCTGCAAATTCAACCCTACCGTCATCATATCCCAAATTAATGTATTGTTGCTCTGAAAGACCTATTGCTTTCATCGCCTCAATTTGTTCTTGTCTTCTTATTTTTGACAAATCATTCTTGTTCATTTTGGGATCCCTAGTCCCAACGTTTCCAGTAGTTAAGGTGAGAATGAAGATTTTATTTTTATTGTTTTTTAGCAAAGCCAATGTCCCATGAGATTGATAATCATCATCGGGATGCGCTGCAATAAGTAAGATTGTTTTTCCTTCCCATTGTTCTATGGGTGTTGAGGGTTGTGAATGAATAATTTCTGGATTTGCAAAAGCAATAAGAAAAATCATAATTCCGATTATTTTTTTCATAAATAGTTCATTTAAATTAGTATGAATCATTTCATTATTAGGCTAAATTTATTTCTTTAATTCAAGGCAACTAGTCCTCTAATTCACGGATTTTAATGTTCTTAAAGTAAGACTTCCCGGGATGATCTTGAAAGCAAATATATCCCTCAGAAAACTTTGCAAAATCATACCAGCGTTTGCCTCCCAAATAGGGGTAATCATCTGACTTACTAAATTTACTTTGGCTGTACAAAACATTCCATTGGTCCCCTCTTAATTCAAATGCGTTAATCAGGGAATCATTTAATTTCACAAAGCCATAATTGTTTTTTTGGTCAATCTTAATGTGATATGTATTCCATTGACCTGCTGGATTCGGCGGGCTTTTAATTGTAGGAGCATATAAATCATAAACAGCACCCAAATAATGCTTTCTTTCATCCAAATCCCTCAGGATATTATTAAGTTCAATTTCCCCACCTAATATTTGCTCAGGTGTTTCATAAGCAGCAACATCAATGATTTGAATTTCTTGTCCAGTTTGATAAGGAAATTTATAGGCTGTATCTTCTCTAACCCCCCACATAAATCCGCTGTTTCCTCCTTTCTCAATTTTCCAATCAAAAATAATTTCAAAACTAGAATACATTTCATTGGATAGTATACTGGCATCCGCTTGTCCTGATTCTAAACTTGAAACAGTATCGAAGATCATAATATTATCCTTAACACTCCATCCTTTTTTTGTGCCATCGTCCTGGAAAATATGCCATCCATCCAATGAGTTATTGATGATTAAATTCTTCCATTTTTTATCTTTTGGGCTGCAACTAATGAAAATAAGTGAAATTAAGAATAGTTTTTTCATGGTAGTGTTTTAAAATATACTACAAGATATAAAAACCTTCTGAAAGAGATAAAACCACTGATTAACTGATCTACAAATGTCTGTTATAACTTATGGCTAATCTTGAATGCGACTCCTTTTGGGTAAAATAAAAAATATAAAAGCCAATCAAATAGATTTACTCAAATGTCCAAAAAAAACGTTTTTTCTTTTGAACCTCAAAATCAATTATCTGGCATTTTTGGTCTTTTTTAGTGTTTTATTAGGTTTTTTGTTAAAAATGAAAACAGTGAATTATTTTCAAAAAGTAAAAATATACAAGCGGGATAACACCTTCAAATTGATGAATTAGGCGGGAAAAATTCTTCAACAAACAAAATCAAAAAAAGTAAACGGACCTTGAATCTAATATTATTTGCAAAAAGCAAGTAAAATTTTTATGTTTGATTATTATTAATCACAAAACAATTAAGATGAAAAAAATAATGTTTGCAGTAGCTTTATTGTCAACCCTTGTATTATCGGCTCAAACTATGGCATTTACAGCTGTAGAAGTTCGAGTAAAAGAACACACTCAAAAAGACATAGAAGAAGCCTTTGACAAGGTTTTTGAAGATGTTGAAATGAATCAAGGAGGGGTAGTATTGGAACGTATTTGGAATGGTCGAACAAATGGAATGACCCATAGGCTTGTATGGATGTATACTCTAGGGGTTGACTTAGTTAATGATGGTGCCATTAGTCCCGACAGAAACGATGCATTCTGGGCTAAGATGAATAATTACATTGAAGAATGGGGCTCTGGGTATTCTGGAAGAATTTTAAGTTGGCAAGAAGGGGATACAACCAAAAATCCTGCAATTCATATTTGGGATATAAAGGTTGAAAACCAAAACCAATTTAAGAAAGGTCATGACAAAATTGTAAAAGAATTTAAAGCTGATTTTAAAGGAAGAGTAGTTGGCTTTGGAACATACGACATAGGAAGACCCAATGGAGCAACTCACTGGGTTGGTGTATCTGGTAAAAACAGAGTGGATCACCTGATGCTTTTAGACAAATTACAAAAGTCATCTAAATTTATAACGCTTCTTCAGGAAAGAGGAAAGACTGAAGACGTTAAAGACTATGAATTAGAAATTTTAAGAAGAAAACAATAGGTTTATCTTTTTAACATCCAATTAGGTTATGCTTCTAAAGACAAAAGCATAACCTTTTTTTTTGCGATGTTTTTAGCAATCAGGACAAGATTTTTAAAAATGACTCTACTTCTCAAAAAAATAGTGAATTTTAATCTCACAATAATAAATAAGACTTGAACTGAAAGTATTATACATTCAAAAATTAATTTTCATCTCGAATTCGATCTTCTTCTTGGGTAGAATCGCGGTCTGTTTTTTCTTTTCCAAATTTTGATCCAAAGCTGTAAATTAATCGCAATTGAACATTTTGTCTCGATCCATTGGATTCAACTTGGGCGGTTCCGTTTCCATAATCAATTGTTCCGTTAAAACCCCTGTTGAGTAATTGACTGAACCCTAAATTGACTTTTAATTTATCGTCCAAGAACTTTTTCCCGAAGGAGAAATCCAGTTCGGAAATCCAGTCCACTTCAATTTGCCCCTCCAAAGCACCTGTCCCATAATTTCCACTTATTTCAAAATTCACATCCCACGGTAATTCATAACTTACTTGGACAAACCAAAATAAATACCATTTGTTTAAAAACACATCATAGGTTTGGGATTGATAGTCGGTATTTACCAATATAAAACCTGTAAATCCATCAAGTCCTTCTACAAAACTGAGAGGGGCAAACAATCTAAAATTCCAATTTGAATTCTGTTCAACATTCACCTCTCGCTGTCTTATTTGAGCTGTACTATTATCTTGTTGAATCAATTCGAAAATATCATCCTCAGTTTCGCTATAACCAATGGCAAAAAATGGCTGACCCTCATAAGTCAAATTGAATTGATATTTATTTACATAAGCAGGAGATAAGTTCGGGTTTCCTTGACTTGCAGAAAAAGGGTCCAAAAATTCAGCAAAAGAATTTAGACTGTTGTAAGAAGGTCGTTGAATCCTGTAACTATAAGAAAGGCTCATTCCCAAAACATCTGATAGTTCTCTGCTAATCGATGCGCTCGGGAATATTTTCTGAATCGGTCTTTCTTTTAACTCTGATTTAGGGTTTCCATTGTTAGTAAATCTAGAAATACCACTTGTATTACTGTCTTCATAACGCAAACCTCCAGAAAAAGTCCATTTACCAGAAGTAAGGTTTATTTTGGAATAAATGGCAAAGATGGTTTCATCGATCAAAAATCGACTGCTTTCGCTTTCAATAAAATTGAAATTACCCCTATTGTCCAGATAAGATTGTAAATCATTGTCTGTATTGACATTTGCATATCTAGATCCCAGACTCAAATTAAAGCTGTCAGAAAACTTTTTTGTGTAGTCCAATTTATAGGTTTTGATGTTGTACTTACCATTTTGAATATATTTTCGGTCTGTAAAAGGAAGTGTACTTCCCTCAATCCCCGACAAAATATTGGTATTGTCGTTTTTGAATTTTATGTAGTTAAAATCAATCAGTAATTTATCGGTTTCTGTTTTATATTCGTAATAGGGATTGATATTAAAATCGCTTCGATCTCTGTCAAAACTATTTTCTGAAAATAAGGTATTTGTTATACTGGGGTTCGAAACAATAGTTTTGCTGGTTGCTACACGTTGTGATATTCTGTTATTCCAACGCCCACCAATTCCTATGGAGTGTTTTTCGTTTAAATAATAATCGATAGCTCCAGAAATCCTAAAATTATTTGGACTGTAAGGTTCTATAGTCGTCTGATCATAGGTTTCATTGCCTACAGTTCTTACCAAAAACAAATCATCTCTCCAAGTTGGTTTGGAGTGGTTGATACTGGCTTGCCAATTCAATTTGTTTTTATAACTCGAAATAGATGCTCCAGTTCCATACTCAAACCCTTGATCTTCTCCGACCCAAGTATTTATGCTTCCATGAGTCCCAAGACGTACATTTTTCTTTAAAATAATGTTGATGATTGCTCCAGTACCCGATGCCTCATATTCAGCCCCAGGCTGTTCTATTACTTCAATTTTGGCAATATTATCTGCAGGTAAATCTCTCAACAAAGTCTCAACATCCATATACTCAGTTGTCTTTCCATTGATGAGGATCCTAACCCCCCTGTTTCCTGCAACCGAAATTCCATTATTGGTAACCAAGACTCCAGGGACTTTTCGCATAACATCTTGCAAATTGGTGTTAATCATTTCTGATTTTTCTAGATCAACAACAAGTTTTTCTGCTGTTTGTCTGATTACGGGTCGAATACTCTTTACAATTACTTCGTCTAAAGTTTGTGCTTCTTCCTCCAAACTAAAATTGAAAACCAGATTTGATGATAGCTCAAATTCTTCAGACTTTTTTGATTCAAAACCCAAAACAGAAATTTCGATCTGATAAGTACCTTTTAAAATATTTTCAAAAACATAAGCCCCTTCATCATCAGAAATAACCCCTTTAAAATTAATTTCTGATCCTTTTTCTTGAAGGATCACATTGGCAAAAGGAATCGAGTTACCCAAATTATCTGCAATTTCTCCACGGATTGAATGTTGAGCTGTAACTGAAAATAATCCCAAAATGAATAGGGCAAAATAATTGTGTAGATAATTCATCTTATTTTGATAAAATAATGTAAGATTAAAAATTATTGGGTTTTTGAAAAACTCTTCCGGTAAATAAGATGTCAAAACCACTAAAATGTTACAAAAAATATCAATTATTTTTTTTCCTAAAAAGTTAGGATTATGCAAGTGCCTTATTTAGATAGAATTAAACTTATTTTGAATGTAAAGATTCGTGTTGATTTACTTTTAATGAATCTATTTTCAAATCATCAAGCCCCCTTTGATCAAAAGGATTTTCGATGTAGTCTTGAACATTATACAAGGCCATAAGTACAAAACTAACTACCAAAGAAAAAGACAATGATATTAAGGTTGTTAAAAAATCATCTTGCAAGTTTAATATCGACTGAGAGGCATAAAGAAATGGAGAAAAGTAAATGAATACTAAACAATATTTTTTTAGGGAAATGGGAGTTCCATGAATTTTAATTCCTCGGATTTTTTCAGCAGAAAGAAACAATTCATTTTTAACGCGAATCAAACTATCCTTTTCTCTTTCATTAAAAAGTTTTTTATGAGAATCAATGATCAAAAGAACTTCTTTTCTTTTCTCTCTAATTTCATCAAATAATTTCTCTGCATCATTTTCGGTCAAATATTTAATGAGAAGGTTTTGTACCTGCTGTAAACTGTCAAATAATTTGATGTAATGTTTCTCTTTTACATTTTCAACAGCATAAAAGATATTGGTCAAATCGATGATTTTATTCCTAAATTCAAGATATAAAGCAATTGCATCTTGCCTTCTTTGGTAAGCACTGGTAATTGAAAAAACAAGAGGAAAGATAATTGCAATGCTCATGATGGTGTAGTCAACCTTGATGTTTATTTTATAAGCATCATAAACAAAAAAAATGGCTACAGTTTGAACAAGGATTATAAATAACCTAGGATTGAAAACTGATAAAATTGCGTTTAAATTTGATTGATTTGAACTCATTATTGTGTTTTAAATAATTATTGAATAAAACTAGAATTGCCTAATAACAAACCAATAATTATACCAATTAACAATATGATAAAGTTTTTTATTTTGAATACTAGACCTAATTTTTTCTCCCAGGAATCGGGGATATTATTTTTGTTTTCGTCTTTTGATAATCCTGATTTGATTGACTGTTTTGCAAACCAGAAAAAAAACAATAATATTACTGCAACACTGCATGAAATGATTAGAAATATATCGGTCATTATATTGTATTTTTTTGCAAAATTACATTTTTGAGTTAAATAGTCCAAGTTTTATGTACTTCAATTGTACTGCTCTGAAATTTTAAGTGATTTATAAAACTCCAGAGAATTTATAAAGGATTCAAACCTTTGATTTGTTAATTAACAATTTTATACCTTTGGCAAGGTTCTAAATCAATAATCACTTTTAGGTATAACAGAGCCATGTGGGTCTAGGGTTGCATCTCCCAAAATCTCTCGCATTCTATTAAAGAATTTAGAGTTTTCGATATGCTCTATTTCTTCAGCTATTTCATGAACTTCATCCAATTTAAAATTCATTTTATTTACTAAATAGAGCTCGATCAAACGATGCTTAGAAATAATTTCAATTGCTTTTGTTTTTCCCAATTTGGTTAATACTATAGGCCTGTAAGGCTTGGTATTAACTAATCCCATTACAACAAGCTTTTTCAACATATTGGACACCGTTGATTTACTTACCTTAAAGTAATCGCTGAGTGCAGTAACTGTGATTTCGTTATTTTTCTCTTCAAGCTTATACAAGGCTTTCAGATAATTTTCTTTTTCAATTGTTTTTTTCATAGCTATGTTTTGTAGTGTAAAACTTTTTATTAGTTTTGCAGTATAAAACTTTTTTATGTTGCTTCGTCTTTTATTAGTGGTCGGTTTTTTACAAATGTCTCATGCCCAAAAAAACATGGTTAAAGGCGTTGTTTTTTCTAAAGGTAAAATCTTAGAGGGTGCCTCTGTTATTGTTTATGGTTCAAAAATTGGAACAATAACCGATGCATCCGGTAATTTTGAATTACATCTATCGAATATAAAAAATCCTAGGATAATCATTTCATATTTGGGTCATAAATCTTTCATTAAAAAAATTAATGCAAAGGAACAAAACTTAGGGAACATCGTATTAGAGATTGATGATCAACTTGAAGAAGTAGTAGTCTCAGGAACTTTGAAGCCAGTTTCAAAACTCGACAGTCCGGTTCCAGTTGAAGTATATGCCCAAACTTTTTTTAAAGCCAACCCCACCTCTTCAGTATTTGAAGCCCTAGAAATAGTAAACGGCATTCGTCCTCAACTCAATTGCAATGTTTGTAACACTGGAGACATTCACATCAACGGTCAAGAAGGGAGTTATACCATGGTTTTGATTGATGGATTACCCATTGTTAGCGGTCTTTCTACTGTTTATGGTCTTTCTGGCATCCCACAATCATTAATTGAACGGGTTGAAATTGTTAAAGGTCCAGCATCGACATTGTATGGGTCAGAGGCAATAGGAGGAGTAATTAATTTGATTACTAAAATACCCGAAAACACAAACAAAGTATCTTATGACACTTTTGTTTCTGGTTGGGGAGAACTAAATACAGATTTAGGTTATAAATACAAACTAACAAACCAATCAACTGGCTTACTCGGAGTAAATTATTTTAACTATTCTAACCCAATCGATAATAATGGTGACGGATTTACTGATTTAACACTTCAGGATCGAGTGTCAATTTTCAACAAATTTAATATTGGAAAAAAATTATCACTTGCAACTCGCTATGTTTACGAAGATCGATGGGGGGGTCAAATCGATTGGAATTCAAGTTACAGAGGTGGAGATCAAATCTATGGTGAGAGTATATATACCAATAGAATAGAGTTTTTTGGAAATTATAAATTCAATGAAAAATTTTCTTTCCAGTTTAGCCTCAACGATCACAATCAAAATTCAGCTTATGGCACTACAATTTTTAATGCAAATCAAACCATTGGATTTGGGCAATTTATCTGGAATAAAAGTGTGAGGGAAAATGATATCTTAATCGGCTTGGCATACAGATACACTTTTTATGACGATGATACAACAGCTACTTTTGATGATATCAACTTAAAAAATAAAGCCGAAAAAACACATCTCCCAGGGATATTTGTTCAAGATGAAATTAAGATTGATAAACAAAATATACTTTTGTTGGGTGTGCGCTATGACTATAATTCTATTTATGGAAGTATTTTTACTCCGCGACTAAACTTTAAAACATCCAATAAAGAACAATCTTCAATTTTTCGTTTCAGCATGGGCTCTGGATACCGAGTAACTCAAGTTTTTACCGAAGATCATGCCGCACTTACTGGCGCAAGAGATGTAGTCTTTTTAAACGATCTTAAACCCGAAAGATCATGGAATATTAACCTCAATTATGTAAGAAAAATATACTTCACCCAAGGTCATATAATCGATTTTGATTCTAGCATTTTCAGAACAGTATTCTCAAATAAAATTATTCCAAATTATGACAGCAACCCCAATCAAATAATTTATGATAACTTGAGTGGAACATCAGTTACCCAAGGTGCATCCATTAATATAAATGCATTGTTTCAAAACAGTTTGAGGATTAATTTGGGCATCACCTATATTGATTCTTTTGTGGAAGAAGAGGGAGTAAAATCCTTTCCATACTTGACCGAAAGTTTTCAAGGAGTCTGGAGAGTAGAGAAAAAGATCAATCGGCATGGCCTTAACCTTGATTTGACGGGAAGTGTCACGGGCCCCTTAAAATTACCCCTTTTGGGGGATCTAGACCCAAGAGCACCTTTTTCACCCACCTTTAGTATCATCAATTTTCAACTGACCAAAAGATGGAACAACACTACAGAATTCTATATTGGGGTCAAAAATATACTTGACTTTACTCCTGACAAAAGCAGTATTGCTCGAGCAAACGACCCCTTTGATCAAAATCTTCTCAATGACAACCCTTATAATTTAACCTTTGACCCATCCTATGTGTATACCTCAAATCAAGGAATTAGATTTTTCTTTGGGCTTAGATGGAATCTTTTCTAAAAGCTTTACAAACAATCATAAATTGCTACAATCTCTCCATCAACTTTTCTAACCTCAACAATTTTGTTGTAATCTCTTAATTTCAAAAAAGCAAAATCCGTATTGTCAAAAACAAAGGTATGAGGGAAAAAGTAATTCGTATTGTAAATGATGTAGTCTCCAACACTAGGCTCAGGGTTAGCTCCAGAGTGATATGAAATATTATAATTTGAAAAAGAATTGGTTAAAGAACACAAAAACTCTTCTTTAGAAGCATCAATATTGTTTGGAACAGTGGATGTTTTATAATTATTACTGATATAAATTGACCACGGGCATCCATTCAATGCAACAACCCCTTTAGCATAAGGACAACTATCAACGGGATCTAAAAAGCCGTCAACATCTGTATCTGGTGGACACAAATCTACTGCGATTAAATCAGAATCAAGGAATTCTAATGGTTCTCCTGGACAACTGATAAACCCTCGAATCAAATAACTTCCACCTAAAGTAGGTGTTATGGTAGTCTGATTGGTACTCCCCGGTACCGTTGAGTATCCTGATCCACTGCTGTACTGCCACTCAAAGCTTGTAAAAAGATCCATGTTTCCAGTCTCAAGATTCAAGTAGGGAGCACAATATCCATACAAGCCAGGTCCATCATTTTGTACAGGAATGTCTGGAGGAGAAGAAAATCCTGAGTAAAAGGCACCCGAAGAAGCTGAACCACTCTGATTGAAATAAGAACAATAGAGCTCATCATTACTGATTATGGATACATTCCCACTAAGGTTTGAAATTGTATAAGAAACATAGTTGGCATTTCCTATTACATTAAACGGTCCCGATGTATTCGCTATATTCAATGCTGAAATGGGTTGGTTGGCGTTGTTCTGATCCGAAATTGTAATCACTGCACCTACTTTACTTATGATATTTAAATTACCAGTATAATTAGTTGCCCCAATATTATTGATCTCTGGAATGTTGTCTACATCTCCTACACTTGAACATTTCAATGGAGGTACAAAAAACAATCCCTGATTGGCTTCACTACCTCCAAATCCAATCCCTTGAAAAGCAAAAACTGGAGCTGATGATTGAACATACATATTGCCATCTGCAGAATACAAATCCCCTTCTATCAAAAAATATTCCCCTGCATCAATACTTGCACTTGCTATCGCTGGACTGGCTGAGGATACATTCACTCCCTTTCCATGAACAATACCGTTACTCACACCAAGTCCATTGATTGTTATTGTTGTTGCATCGGTATGAGCCACCAAAAGAACATTTTCCCATGCATCTGATCCTGTCCCTTTAACAAATATATATTCTGAACCTACTTTACTGTAATCTACAATTTGATCGAAACCGTAATCGCGGCCGCTTCCAGTACCAAAACTCCCGTTCATAGATCCTGAATTCACTACAACGGGTTTATTTGAATTGACATAAGCTCCGATCAATCCATCCGAATTTACAGTCTGTGTAGTCTCTACTTCAAGTGGAGCAGCTACGTCTATACTTTGATCCGATCGAGTAACCATCGTGTAACTCTCTCCTCGATTTAAGGTGATGATTATATCGTTTAATTTACCAGAAGTTGCCCCTATTGTTGCTTCATTAAAATCTAAAATATCAATATCCTCACTAATATTATTTATGGTTACTAAGGTTGTGTTCTCGGTTGCCATTACCGATAGAAAGGTCGAATAATTGGATTGAGGGTTGTAATTGGTAAAAGCTCCTATTCTAAAGTCTGTACCCAAAGCTGCACCTCCTTTACTTACCAATGCACCCGCTTGAGCATCCTGACCAATTCTCAGAGCTACATATATTTCTGAGGTTGCTTCAACTATGTATCCTTTATTACTTATAACTTGACTCGTTGTTATAGCTACATCATCATTAGCTGCAATGGCAACTTGGGAGTCGTCTGCTCCTCCTGGGGCATCTACAACAAAAACACGAGGGATTGAGTTAGATACCTCAAGACTAGTTGTGGCTCCACCTATTGCAATTACATTGACCGTAACCGAGCTTGTGCTGGGTGTTGAAATATACAAATAGTGACCTTGGTTAGGAATTGCATTAC
>Ga0233438_10002577_pt1 | contig 17834 bp, 17 predicted proteins | sample SI_123_September_FD_182720 | JGI IMG/M metagenome (GOLD analysis project Ga0233438, IMG submission 182720) | Seawater microbial communities from Saanich Inlet, British Columbia, Canada - SI_123_September2016_10_MG | ecosystem: Environmental > Aquatic > Marine > Inlet | place: Canada: British...
TGTTTCTTCGGTCAATACGATATCTCTATCCAATACAACTTCGTTTCTTTCAATTGAAACTACTTCTCCAGTATCTTCATCAACGAAATCTTCAACCCAAGTTTTAAGAACTCTAGCAGCTAATTTAGATCCAACTAATTTTTTCTTAGCTGATTTACTAACGCTCACTTCATGAGCAAGGTCAAAAATTTCTAAGATATCTTTATCTGTTTCAAATCCAATTGCTCTCAAAAGAGTAGTTACAGGAAGCTTTTTCTTTCTATCAATATATGCATACAAGATATCATTGATATCAGTTGCGAATTCTATCCAGGAACCTTTGAAAGGTATAACTCTGGCAGAATATAATTTTGTACCATTAGCGTGAGTGCTATGTCCAAAGAAAACACCAGGTGACCTATGCAATTGTGATACGATTACACGCTCCGCTCCATTTATGATAAATGAACCTTTTGGAGACATGTAAGGAATTGTTCCTAAATATACATCCTGAACAATGGTTTCAAAATCTTCGTGTTCTGGATCAGTACAATATAATTTTAGTTTTGCTTTAAGAGGAACACTATAAGTTAATCCTCTATCGATACACTCAGTAATAGAGTAACGTGGTGGATCCACGAAATAATCGATAAATTCCAGTACGAATTGATTTCTTGTATCCGTAATTGGGAAATTTTCACTAAACACCTTAAATAGACCTTCGTCCGCTCTTCTGTCGGGTGCTGTTTCTAGTTGAAAAAAGTTTGTAAATGATTCCAATTGAATTTCTAAGAAATCCGGGTAATCAAATTTATTGTGATTCGAAGAGAAGTTTACTCTTATTGGGTCGAACTTTATATTAGCCATGTAAAATTGTTGATTTAAATCCTTTTATTCTAAATCTTGCTGATCAAACTCTTAGCTTAATCACTGGTTATAAGTTGCTTAAAACCAGTTTACCATTTATTGTTACTCTCTATAAAAAAATGGTTCTTATAGAAACAACAAAAGGTTTAGATGCATAAAGCACCTAAACCATTAGTGTTTTGAAGTAACTTATTACTTAACTTCAACTTCAGCTCCAGCTTCTTCAAGAGAAGTTTTAAGACCTTCAGCTTCGTCTTTAGAAATTCCTTCTTTGATAGTATTTGGTGCACCATCAACGATATCTTTCGCTTCTTTCAATCCTAAACCAGTTAATTCTTTAACTAATTTTACTACTGCTAACTTAGAACCTCCAGCCGCTTTCAAGATTACATCGAATTCAGTTTTTTCTTCTGCTGCATCAGCTCCACCTGCTGCTGGTCCTGCAACTACTGCTGCTGCCGCTGCTGGCTCAATGTTGTACTCATCTTTCAAGATTGTTGCCAATTCTTGAACGTCTTTTACAGTTAAGTTTACTAATTCTTCTGCTAATTTTGCTAAATCTGCCATTTTTTATTTTTTTATTGTGTGTTATTCTATTTATTTAATCATTCTTGAGAGAAGCATCCGTTACAACTAACAGAACTCAAGAAACTTTCTTTTTAACGTTCTCCTAAAGTTTTTACTAAACCTGCAATTGTACTTCCTCCCGAATTAAGGGCAGAAATAACGTTCTTAGCAGGTGATTGAAGAAGTGTAATGATTTCTCCAATAAGTTCCTCTTTAGATTTAAGAGCTACTAAGGTATCGATTTGATCATCTCCTACAAAGATTGCTTCTTCTACAAAAGCACCTTTTAAAATAGGTCTATCACTTTTCTTTCTAAACTCTTTAATGATTTTTGCAGGCTCATTTCCTTTTTCACTTACCATCAAAGAAGTTTGACCCTTCAATAAATCATAAAATGGAGACATGTCCTTTCCTTCAATGTTTTCAAGAGCCTTTTTTACCAAAGTATTTTTAACTACTTCTAAAGAAACTTCTCCTTTAAAACATCTTCTTCTCAATTTACTTGTTTCATCAGCACTTAATTCTGATGTATCAGCCAAATAAAAGATACTTGCATTACTTATCTTGTCAGTTAAGTATGCTATTTGTTTGCTTTTTTCGTCTTTATTCATTGCTGTTTTTTTTAAATAGAACTTACGTCCACATTAATACTCGGACTCATTGTAGATGACATGAAAATGCTCTTTACATACTGCCCTTTTGCAGATGCTGGCTTTAACTTTACAATTGTATCTATCAATTCTTGTGCATTTCCAAAGATATTATCTCCAGAAAAAGATGCTTTTCCTATTAGAGTATGAATAATTCCAAACTTATCAACTTTGAAATCAATTTTTCCTCCTTTTGAATCCTTTACGGCTTTAGCAACATCCATAGTTACAGTTCCTGTCTTTGGATTTGGCATTAAATTTCTTGGTCCTAGGATTCTTCCTAAAGCACCAATTTTACCCATTACGTTCGGAGTAGAAATGATTACATCTACGTCTGTCCAGCCTCCTTTGATTTTTTCGATGTACTCGTCCAATCCTACGAAATCTGCACCAGCTTCTTTAGCTTCTGCTTCTTTGTCAGGAGTACACAATACCAAAACTTTCATATCTTTCCCAGTTCCATTTGGTAGAGAAACACTTCCTCTTACCATTTGATCTGCTTTTCTTGGGTCAACATTAAGCCTGATTGCTACATCTACAGTTGCATCAAATTTTACTGTCGTAATTTCCTTAATTAAATTACTCGCATCTTTTAAAGAATAAGACTTTTCCAAGTCATATTTCTCCAAAATTGCTCTTTTTGCTTTTGACATTTGTTATTATTTATTATTAATTATTGCTCCATGGTGGAGTCCCTTGTACTGTTAATCCCATGCTTCTTGCCGTTCCAGCTACCATTCTCATTGCTGATTCAATTACGAAACAGTTCAAATCAGGCATTTTGTCTTCTGCAATAGCTTTCACTTGATCCCAAGTTACTTTTCCAACTTTCACTCTGTTTGGCTCTGCTGAACCAGATTTAAGCTTAGCTGCTTCTAATAATTGTACAGCTGCTGGTGGAGTTTTAATTACAAAATCGAAAGACTTATCCGAATATACTGTAATAACTGCAGGAAGTACTTTCCCTGGTTTATCTTGTGTTCTAGCATTAAACTGCTTACAGAACTCCATGATGTTCACACCTTTTGCACCTAGTGCAGGTCCAACTGGTGGTGAAGGATTTGCAGCTCCTCCTTTGATTTGTAGTTTAATTAAACCACTTACTTCTTTAGCCATCTTTTAATTAATTATTGCTTTTCTACTTGCATGTAATTCAATTCAACAGGAGTCTTCCTACCAAATATCTTTATCATGATTTTTAATTTTTTCTTTTCTTCGTTAACTTCCTCAATAATTCCATCAAACTTATTGAATGGACCATCAGTTACTGTTACACTTTCTCCAACTTGGAAATCAATTGTTGCTTGATCCTCCAGATCAATTGAATCATCAGCATGACCCAAAATTCTGTTAACTTCACTTTCTCTCAATGCAGATGGGTCACCTCCTTTTTCAAGTCCGAGAAACCCCATTACATTTGGGATACTTTTTATAAGGTGCTTTACTTCACCCTGAAGATTTGTCTGAACCATTATACAACCCGGCAACAAACTTTTTTCTTTTACTATTTTTTTTCCGTCTTTAATTTGAACAACTCTTTCCATCGGAACAATTACTTGACCAATGTATGATGACATATTCAATCTTTCGATTTCAATATCTAAATATTCTTTTGACTTCTTTTCTTTACCTGTTACGGTCTTTACTATATACCACTTCATAAGGTTATCCAATAAATTGGTAAATAAATCCTAATACACCTTTCCAACCTCCAACGTTTATTCCGAAAGTAAAATCCATTAACCAAACAAGAACAGATACTATCGCTGAAGCGATAAGCACAACGAACGCACTGTTTTGAAGTTCTGACCAAGTTGGCCATGTTACTTTTTCAAATAGTTCAGAAACTACTTCTTGTATGTATGTTCTAATTTTAACCATTTCTTATTTGTTAAACTATTTCTAGTCTGTTATTGTGAATAAACACATTATTCAGTTTAAATCGAAGAAACATCCTTGTCCTAAAGATTTACTTCTTGTCTTCGTACTTCATTATTTCAAATAAACATTAAAGTTTATTTCAACTTTATCTCTTTCATTAGCACGGGTGGAGAGACTCGAACTCCCGGCACCTGGTTTTGGAGACCAGTGCTCTACCAGCTGAGCTACACCCGTAAAAATAGCAAAACAATTCCAGCCTTATATAAGACTGGAATTGTCAACTATTATATTGGTATAATTCTTAATCTAGAATCTCAGTAACCTGACCTGCTCCTACTGTTCTTCCTCCTTCTCTGATTGCAAATCTAAGTCCTTTAGACATTGCAACTGGAACGATCAAATCAACAGTGATTGTTACGTTATCACCAGGCATTACCATTTCTCTTCCTGCTTCTAGAGAAATTTCTCCAGTTACGTCAGTAGTTCTTAGGTAAAACTGTGGTCTGTATTTGTTTTGGAATGGAGTATGTCTTCCTCCTTCTTCTTTCTTCAATACATAAATCTCTGCTTTGAATTTTTTGTGAGGCTTAATTGTACCTGGTCTTGTAATAACCATACCTCTTTTGATTGCAGATTTTTCAACCCCTCTCAATAAAAGTCCTACGTTATCTCCAGCTTCTCCTCTATCCAAAATCTTTCTAAACATCTCAACTCCTGTTACAGTAGATTTCAATGGAGTTTCAATCATTCCAGAAATTTCAACTTCATCTCCAGAGTTAATAACTCCAGTTTCAATTCTTCCCGTAGCAACAGTTCCTCTTCCAGTAATTGAGAATACATCTTCAACTGGCATCAAGAAATCTTTATCTACATCTCTTGGAGGCAATTCGATCCAAGTATCAACAGCTTCCATCAATTCGTTTACAGTAGCAACCCACTTCTCCTCTCCGTTAAGAGCTCCAAGTGCAGATCCAGCGATAACTGGTCCGTTATCACCATCATATTGATAGAAAGACAATAATTCTCTGATTTCCATTTCAACTAGTTCTAACAACTCTTCGTCATCAACCATATCCACTTTATTCATGAATACAACCATTCTTGGAACACCTACTTGTCTTCCTAATAAGATGTGCTCTCTAGTTTGAGGCATTGGTCCATCAGTTGCAGCAACAACCAAGATAGCTCCATCCATTTGCGCAGCACCCGTTACCATGTTCTTAACGTAATCCGCGTGACCTGGACAATCTACGTGAGCGTAGTGCCTGTTTGCTGTTTGGTATTCAATGTGTGAAGTGTTGATCGTAATCCCTCTTTCTTTTTCTTCAGGGGCATTATCAATTGAACTAAAATCTCTGTTCTCAGCTAATCCCTGAGAAGCAAGCACACTAGAAATAGCGGCTGTTAAAGTAGTTTTTCCGTGATCTACGTGACCAATTGTACCGATGTTTACGTGCGGTTTTGATCTGTCGAATGTTTCTTTAGCCATGGCTATGTTGTTTTTTTGTTGTTATTATTAATTTATATTATAAGTAGTTTAATTAGAGCTAATGACGGGAATTGAACCCGTGACCTCTTCCTTACCAAGGAAGTGCTCTACCCCTGAGCTACATCAGCAAAATAATGAGCGGGAGACGGGGCTCAAACCCGCGACCCTCAGCTTGGAAGGCTGACGCTCTATCAACTGAGCTACTCCCGCTTATAATCTTACTAATTTATTCTTGTGGGGAGAGCAGGATTCGAACCTGCGAAGACGTAGTCAGCAGATTTACAGTCTGCCCTCGTTGGCCGCTTGAGTATCTCCCCAAATGAATTATATTTCAAAAAACTTAAGGCCTACATGAAGGCTTTATAACATGAAAAAATCATGCTTATTTTCAAACAAAAGAGCCGATAGAGGGACTCGAACCCACGACCTGCTGATTACAAATCAGCTGCTCTAGCCAGCTGAGCTATATCGGCTTTTATTCCCCTGTGTGTTTTAGGGTTTGCAAATTTAGAAAAGATATTTTACTAATCAAACATTTTTAATAAAAATATTTACTTTTTTTTATCTTCCTTATTTATTCACTTTTTACTGCCTGAAAATAAGCGATTTTTTAAACAAAAAAAAAGCCCTGTCGCGATTGACAGGGCCCAAAATTAATATATTTTTTATTAATTTCTACTTTTGTGTTTACTAATTTGTCTTCGTAGTGCTTCCACAGCTTCATCTGTGGCTTCTTCAAACGTTTTACACTGTTTTTTTGCAAACAAATCTTTTCCTGGGATTGCTAATTTAATTTCTGCTACTTTATTTTCTTTATCCGCTGGCTCTAATTTTAAAAATACATCCCCTCCTATTATTTTGTCGTAGTATTGATTTAGTTTTTCCAATTTCTCCTCTACGAATTTAATGAGTTTTTGATCTGCATCGAAATGAATTGATTGAACTTTGATTTCCATAATTCTTGTTTTTTAATGTTAATACTAATTTTCTTTCGGATGAAACTTCTTATATGCATCCTTTAATCTTTCTATTGAGTTGTGGGTGTATACCTGAGTTGCTGACAGATTTGCATGCCCTAATATCTCTTTAATTGTGTGGAGCTGAGCACCATTGTTTAGCATGTTTGTGGCAAACGAATGCCTCATGGTGTGAGGACTCTTTTTCTTTTCATTGGTAACTAATCCAAGATAATGATTTACCAATCGATACACAAACTTTTCGTACAGTTTGTTCCCCTTATTTGTTATGAGTAAAAAACCTGATTCGCCTGAGAATACGTTCGCTTTTTCTTCCTTATATAAATGAATAAGAGTTTGGATATTTTGGGTAATGGGTACTATTCTTTCTTTATTCCCTTTCCCTAGAACCTTTATTTGATCTTTCTCGATATCCGATTCTTTGATTTGAATTAATTCTGACAGCCTAATTCCTGTTCCTGAAAGTAACTCTAGTACCAACACATCTCTTAAACCGTTGAAATCTCCTGAAAAAACCTTGAGCTCAAACAATTCATTCAACTTTCTTTGTTCAAAATACACGGGTAATTTCTTCGATTGCTTTGGAGAGATTATTTTGTTCATTGGGTTTACTCCTATTTCTTTTCTGATAAGAAGATATTTGTAAAAGGATTTTAGAGTAGATATTTTTCGATTAATAGATCTGCTAGAAATTTCATTCTCTTTTAACTCCACTATCCACATACGAATTTCATTGTGTGTGGCTTCTGCAAAATGGGATAATCTAAATGTTTGTGATAGGAAATCCTGAAACTGAGATAAATCGGTTGAATAGGACGTAAGTGTATGCACCGAGAGTCTTCGTTCGTTTTGAACGTAGTTTTGAAAACTTTCAAGTTGTTCAAGATAGGTATTCATACTCTTTTTTTCTTTACTTAAATATACATCAATAGAGATAAATTATCAAACGAAAGATGATATAAATAAGCTTTTTATTTAATTTAATAATCAAAAGAAAAAACGATAAAATAACATCACCTTTCCAAAACAAACTTTTGTTTTCCAATTTTTTAACCAATATAGTCTGAATAACAACTTCAATAAAAAAATGTGAGTTTGAAAATCATAATCATAAAAAAAGCCATTACCGAGTAAACGATAATGGCTCAAACATTTGAAAGTTAATTTCTTATTTATCTTCCGATACTTCTTCGAAATCTACATCAGTTACTTCTTCATCTCCTTCAGAATTTGCTTCTGCACCTCCTTGTGCTCCAGCCTCATCTTGTGCTGCATACATTTCTTGACTAGCCGCTTGGAACGTGGTAGTTACTTTTTCAATACCTGCTTTCATTGCAGCCAAATCTTTTGATTCATGTGCAGTTTTTAATTCTGCTAGCGCTTCCTCTATTGGTGCTTTTTTGTCCGCTGGAATTTTATCTCCGTACTCTTCCAATTGCTTTTCTGTTTGGAAAATTAAGCTATCCGCTTGGTTTACAGTTTCAGCTTCTTCCATTTTAGCTTTATCTGCATCTGCATTTGCTTCTGCTTCTTGCTTCATTTTTTGGATTTCTTCATCGCTCAATCCTGAAGATGCTTCAATTCTTATGTTTTGCTCTTTTCCTGTTGCTTTATCTTTAGCAGAAACATTGATGATTCCGTTTGCATCGATATCAAAGATTACTTCAATCTGAGGCTCTCCTCTTCTTGCTGGTGGAATATCTGTCAATTGAAATCTTCCTAGAGTTCTGTTGTCAGCCGCCATTGGTCTTTCTCCTTGCAATACATGTATGTCAACTGCTGGTTGATTATCTGCCGCTGTAGAGAATACTTGAGATTTTTTTGTTGGAATAGTTGTATTGGCATCAATTAATCTTGTCAATACTCCTCCCATAGTTTCTATTCCCAATGACAATGGAGTTACATCCAACAATAGAACATCTTTCACTTCTCCTGTCAAAACTCCCCCTTGAATAGCTGCTCCTACTGCAACAACCTCGTCTGGGTTTACTCCTTTAGAAGGTTCTTTTCCAAAATACTTCTTAACTGCTTCTTGAACAGCTGGTATTCTTGTAGAACCTCCAACTAAAATCACTTCATCGATATCACTTGAAGATAAACCAGCAGACTTCATTGCGGTCATACATGGTTCGATTGTTCTTTTTACTAAATCATCAATTAATTGCTCGAACTGTGCTCTAGTTAATGTTCTTACCAAGTGTTTTGGGATTCCATTTACTGGCATGATGTAAGGCAAGTTGATTTCAGAAGAAGTCGTACTTGACAACTCAATCTTTGCTTTTTCTGCTGCTTCTTTTAGTCTTTGAAGAGCCATTGGATCTTCTTTCAGATCAATTCCTTCGTCTTTTTTGAACTCGTCTGCTAACCAATCGATTATTTTTTGGTCAACATCATCACCTCCTAAATGCGTATCTCCGTCTGTTGCCAAAACTTCAAATACTCCGTCTCCTAGTTCCAGAATAGAAACATCATGTGTTCCTCCACCAAAATCAAATACTACTACTTTTTGGTCTGTATTCTTTTTATCTAATCCATAAGCTAAAGCTGCTGCTGTAGGCTCGTTGATAATTCTTTTGATTGTTAATCCTGCAATTTCTCCTGCTTCTTTTGTAGCTTGTCTTTGAGAATCGTTGAAGTATGCTGGTACTGTAACTACAGCTTCAGTTACTGTAGTTCCCAAATAATCTTCTGCAGTTTTCTTCATTTTTTGAAGAATCATTGCTGAAATTTCTTGTGGAGTGTACAATCTGTCGTCAATTTTTACTCTTGGAGTGTTGTTGTCTCCTTTTACAACTTCGTATGGTACTCTTGCAACTTCCTTACTTGACTCATCAAAACTATTCCCCATGAACCTCTTGATAGAGAATATCGTTTTTGTAGGGTTAGTAATTGCTTGTCTTTTTGCTGGATCACCCACTTTTCTTTCTCCTCCATCTACAAAAGCCACTACAGATGGCGTAGTTCTTTTTCCTTCGCTGTTAGGAATTACCACTGGCTCGTTTCCTTCCATTACAGAAACGCATGAGTTAGTTGTCCCTAAATCTATTCCTATTATTTTACTCATAATTTTTATGTATTGTTTTTTATTAAAAATTCAATTTCCCTTATTCAATGATTGTGCCACCAGAGTTTTGGTGTCAGTTTTATGACATTGTTATATAAATTGGGGTGTCAGAAAGACAGAATGGCAGAGTATGAATTAGCAAATTTGATAAATTGATAATGTGCCAATGCTTAGGTGAAATATAATTGTGATTAGAATTCACTATCACTAATCGAAAAAAAGTACATTAAACAGATTGTATAATTATTATTTCAAGTCCTTTTTGATTTTTATAAAAATTTCAAAACTACCTACAATATTTTAACCCCATTCGGTAAGAAAATAAAACTTTCAGTACTAAGATGGAAATTATCAATTACTAATAAAGAGTCCAAGCACTCAACCCCTCATCACAAAAATCAAAAGCTCTTTCTTGTCCGCCAAATTGTTCAAGCATTTCAATTACATAGTTTTTTTTACTTTCTTCTGCATAAAAAATCATAAAACCTCCTCCCCCAGCACCAGATATTTTTCCTCCTGTTGCCCCTGCTGAGATAGCTGTGGAATAAATTTCATCAATCAATTCGTTAGTTATTCCAGCTGCCATTTGTTTTTTATTCTCCCAACTGGTCGAAAGTATTTCTCCGATTTTGTGCAATTCTTGGTTACCCAAAGCTTCTTTCATCAAGAAAGCTTGTTCTTTTACCAAGTGCATAGCTTTTAATGGCTTCTCTTGTTTCGTTTGGGCATTATTGGCTTGGGTTTCAATAATTTTTGCCGATTCCCTACTCGTTTTGGTGTAATATAAAATTAAATTTTTCTGCAATTCATTTTTTAGGCTATCACCTAGGATTATTGGATTCACAGCTACTTTATTACCTTCGTAAAACTCCATAAAGTTTATTCCACCATAAGTTGCAGCATATTGATCCTGACGTCCTCCTGCCATTTTCAAATCCACTCGCTCAATGTCATAGGCTAACTGTGCAATTTCGTTTTTCTCGAGAGATAAATTAAGCCACTTTACAAAAGCACCTATAGCAGAAACTACTATTGTGGAAGAAGTACCCAGGCCCGAACCTGAAGAAACATCCATAGAAGTTATCATCTCAAACGATAGTTTTTCCTTGGTAAATTGCTTTACAATTCTGTTGTAAACTCCTACTTGTAAATCCAAAAAACCACCAACCGGCAATTCCTTAGCCGAATCAAATTCTAGTTTTTGAGAACTATCTTCGTTTCTGATGATAATCTTTCCATCGGTTCGAGGGATAATTGTAGTGCGAGCATACAATGAAATTGCTACATTGAGAATAGCCCCACCAAATTGATCGCAGTAAGGACTAACATCCGTTCCTCCTCCAGCCAATCCTATTCTAAATGGTGCTTTACTTTTTATTCTCATGATTTGTATTTCCGAAAAACTAATACTATGAAAACAAAATTAAACTTCCTTTTCTATCGCGTAATTATTTCTGATAGGAGAATTACGACCTATTAACTCGGCAATAAATCCCGCCAAAAACAATTGTGTACCCACAATCATCGAGAATAAAGCGATGTGAAACAATGTGTTGTCTGCCAATAAAGTAGCTCCTTTATTGATAAATAGCTTGTCTATTCCCAACCAAAGTGTCAATCCGAATCCTAGTATAAAGAATAAGGTTCCTATTAACCCGAAAAAGTGCATTGGTTTTTTTCCGAAACGAGTAATAAAAGTAATCGTGAATAAATCTAAAAATCCATTGACAAAACGATTCAATCCAAACTTAGAAACACCATATTTTCGTTCTTGATGTTGTACTACTTTCTCTCCTATTTTATCAAAACCTGCTCCTTTGGCAATCACTGGAATATACCTGTGCATTTCACCAAAAATCTCTATAGAACGAACCACATCTCCTTTGTAGGCTTTGAGCCCACAATTCATGTCATGCAGTTTTATTCCGCTAAATATTCTGGTTACACCGTTGTATAATTTTGTAGGGATTGTTTTGGACAATGGATCATGTCTTTCTTTTTTCCAACCAGAAACAATATCAAAATCATCTTTAATAATCATATTGTACAATTCTGGAATTTCATCAGGACTATCCTGCAAATCGGCATCCATAGTAATCACAACTCCTCCTTTTGTTGCTGCAAAACCAGTATTCAAAGCTGCTGATTTTCCGTAATTTCTTCGGAATTTAATTCCTTTAATAAATGGAAAACTAGTTTTAAGTTCTTCTAAAATTGCCCAAGATTTATCCTTGCTTCCATCGTCAATCAATATAACTTCGAAAGAATAATTCTCTTTCTTGCACACTTTTTCTATCCAGGTAATTAATTCTGGCAATGACTCTTCCTCGTTAAACAAAGGAACTACGATAGATAAATCAATATTTGTTGTTTCCAATACCTTTTATTTTATTCGTTTATTTCTTCAATCCACTTGTGAATTGCTCAATCAGATTTTCGATGTTTTTATCCGTTTTTAAAACTGAGGAATCCATCCCTTCAATAGTTTCAAGAGCTTTATCTAAATCTATTTTTTCAATTAATTCATTAATCCCTTCGCTATTTACATCAATCTTTTCTCCCACTTTCTCGAGTATTCCATTGAAATCTATACCATTAAATTTATCAAGTAAATTATCCAAAGCATTTACTGCCGAATTCTGTACATCTACTTTCCAGACTCCGTTTTCCATCAAAAGAGAAAGCGGAAAAGGCTTTGAGTCTCCTTCAATAAAACAATCGCAATTACTTACTTCGTTTTCGGTAACACAATCTACGGCATTTATTTTTCCGTTTTTTAGGGTTAAATTTAAGTTGTCACCTACCAAATTCATGATAGATTTAGATTTTTCTGTCACTAATAATTTTGCCTTAGCTCCATCTTTGTTTTGAATAGCCTTGTAAAATTCTTTGGCTACATTTTCTGGCGAATTAGGATTTGAACATGCGAAAAGCAGACCCAAAAATAAAAATGCAATGTATTTTAATCGATTCATCTAAGAATTTTTTTAATTGAAAATTGAAGATACAAAAAAAGGCACAATATAAATTGTGCCTTTTTTTTAAAATTAGTTAAAATACTAATTAGTGAGCAGAAACTTCTTCAGTTACTTCTTCAACCATTTCATCCATTTTAGCGGCAGCTGAATCCATAACCTCTTCTACAGTTTCAACAGTTTCTTCTACAGTTTCCTCAACAGTTCCTTCTACTGATTCAATTGTCTCAGTTCCAGCATCTACTGCTCCTTCAGCAGCGTCAGTAGCAGCTTCACATGAAAATAATGCAACAGCAGCAACGATAGTTAAAAATTTAATTTTCATAATCTTTGATATAATAGGGTTAATAATTGTACAAAGCTAACATAATTCTAATAATCTCAAAAAAAAAGTACCTTAATTATTGAAAATCAATTGAATTTTTCGCATATCCTTCCCATTTCTCGAGAACTTGTTGCATATCTTCTGGCATTTCTGAGTTAAATTGCATGAAATCACCGGTGTAAGGATGAGTAAAACCTAAAGTTTTTGCATGCAAAGCCTGTCTTGGTAATAACTTGAAACAATTCTGAACAAATTGTTTGTATTTTGTGTAGGTTGTTCCTTTTAAAATTATTTCACCACCATAGTCAAAATCATTGAACAAGGTATGACCAATGTGCTTCATGTGAGCTCTAATTTGGTGAGTTCTTCCTGTTTCTAGTTCACACTGCACCAATGTAGTGTATCCATATCTTTTGAGAACTTTGTAATTGGTTACGGCTTCTTTACCAAAGGAACCATCTTCGTACACAGTCATTAATTTTCTATTCTTCAAAGAACGACCGATGTGTCCTTCTATTCGTCCTTCATCTTCTTGCACATCTCCCCAAACCAAAGCATAATATTTCCTCTCTGTTGTTTTATCAAAGAACTGTTTAGAAAGCTCTACCAGTGCCTTTTCTGTTTTGGCAACTACCATCAGTCCAGTAGTGTTTTTATCCAATCTATGAACAATTCCCGGTCTTCCCTCAAAATCGTCTCTTTTGGGTAAATTATCAAAATGATAAAGCAGGGCATTTGCCAAAGTTCCTTCAAAATTTCCATAACCCGGGTGAACTACCATTCCCATAGGTTTATTAATCACTGCCAAGTAATCATCTTCATAAACAAAATCCAACGGAATATTTTCGGCTACTAACTCAGTCTCTCGAACTGGGTAAGGATAACTCAATGTAATTACCTCTCCTGGTTTTGCCTTGTAATTGGGTTTAATTTCGGTACCATTTGACTTTACATAACCATTTAGAGCAGCTTCTTTCAACTTAGTTCTTGAAATATTTGGCAACCTATTCATTAAGAACTTATCCACTCGTGTTACTTCCTGACCTGGATCCACAGTAAATTTATAATGCTCAAATAACTCCGGATTCTCTTCTGGATTTACTATCTCTTCTTCTACTTCTTTCTCTTTCTTTCGTTCTTGACTCACTGTTCTCTTAATTTAATTTTTGACAAATCGTGTTATAAATTGCCTGTTTTTTTCGTCCGTAATTCTCATTACATACATTCCGTTCTTCAAATTTGCAACATCCAAAGTGGATACAAAAGTAGTCGAAATAACCAATTTTCCAGTCAAATCAATCACATCTATGTTTTTCACCTTCTCGTTGGTTGACAATTGTACGGTTATTTGAGAGTTTGCTGGATTTGGAAAAACAACTGACTGTGGCAAAACTTCATCTTCGTTTAAGCCCACAGAATAATCTCTTTGGTATACAAAAGAAGGTCGAATCATAAGCGTTCCTTCAAAACCTGATTTTTGCCAAACTCCATTACTGTTGTAGAAAGTATTGTCCAAATTATTAATATTCTTATCAAAACCTATATTAATTCTATCTGGAGTAGTTTGAGAAATTCCAACAAAATAACTTCCGGCTGGCAGAAAGTGATTGCTATCCAAAGGATATTCATAAAACCCATTCACACCCAAATTGTAACGAGGTACATCCAGCGCAACTTTTTCATACATAATTGAGCCTGGTTTGTTTCCTGATTCACTCCACAAAGTAATGATAAATGGCGTAGAACTCATGTTGTAAGCCGAAGGGGTAAAATGAATAAAAACCGATTTTATTGAATCTCCTTGAGTCAAACTAAAACGTGATGCTATTTTTGAATTTAACCCTCCCAAACCTTGAACTCCGTATGCCGCTTCGGCCGTACCGTCATCATAAGAATAAAAATCACTAAACTCTTGAATAAACCTTAATGTATCGTTCATTCTGCAAAAATCAGGAGTTGTATTGTGCTTTACTTCTACCAAAAATGATGCGTTTGTATCGTTTACCGAAGTATCGTAAAAATATCCTGACGGAATTTTGTATTCCGTAGTGAAGTTTGTCATACCAGAAATGGATGGCGTATTTGGATTGGGGATAGTTTGCTGAAGAGCTGATTGATAAAAAATATTCAGCGTATTTCCTCCTATTAATCTCCCTACAGCGTTATTATTTCTTTGATTTACCAAAATAGAATCTTTCATTGCTGCGCTGGTTTCCCGTTTAAAATGTTTCCAAGGCATAGCTGTATACTTCTTCAATAAGGTATGAGATGGCAATTGAAACGCTACATCATCTCTAATATCATCCGTTGAAAACCTAGATTGATCAAGAAAAACATAATCGATATTCCAGTGGTCAAAACTCCCTGAAAGAGAAGCGTAATTAACAAATCGAAACTTAAAACCAGCCTCTAAAAATCGAGCATCTGTAATTTTAATCATTACTTGTTTAAAGTTAGTATCTAGTTGAGCCCCATCCACTTTCCACATAGAAACCCATTCGCTATCGTTGGGCGAATAAAACTGTAACACAAGAGAGTCTTCTAGTTCTGGCTCATTGCCCAAACCTTGAGGTTGGTAATAGAAACTCAAGTAAATTGAGTCTGACAAGGTGTATGGAAATCCTGTTGTTTTTGTATCTAAAAAAATTGGTTTGGATGTTAAATAATCCGCTTTTCCATAAGTAAAGGCAGTTGAAAAATCATAAGGATAGCCATTTTCATTTAATCCATCAAATGTTACAACCCCAATCGTAGGAGGATTAATTGCATAATCATTGTTCAGATACACATAATTATCTTGCCAGTAACTTTGTGTATCTGTCGCTTTTACAAAAAATACTTGTGCAGAATCTTGTTCAACATCTGGCGGAAATACACCATAAAAATTATCAGGGTTTGCCGCTGTACCAATTGTATCATCCGTATTATAAGCCGGCCAAACCATTACGGTATTGCATACGACTGGATACACGTCCAAATCACAAATCGTTCGCAGGCCAATTGGAGCCAGCGGAAATGTATCTATTTGGAATGAATCGGGCGTAGCCGTTGGTGTGTATTGATAATGGTAAGTAGTATCCAGCATATACCTTGCAGTATCTGCTTCAGGCAAAACTCCATTGTATATCACATAAAAAAGTGAATCATATACATTGGCATCAGTTGATTTTGCATTATATTTTTTGAACCTATCGGTAGAAAAATCGTCTTTTATAGGTAGATGAATCGTATCAATAGCATAGATAAAGAGTTCATCAATCGACCTTTGAACTGGTTTAGTTTTTCTTGCTAAAGTTGGATTTATTCCGAGTGGCTCTAAACTTTCTTGAGCAAAATTGGCAAAAGAAATAAAGAAAAGGATACAAATGGAAATTAGACGCATGTTGGATTATTTTGTCAAAATTATTATGATTTCGCTTCCTTCCGCAATGGTAAATCCTTCAACAAACTCTGGAGATTGTTGTTCTATAATTGCGCTTGCAGAATCGGACGCAGTTTTGCAATCTTGACAATTGTATACTGGAACCAAAAGAAAGTTTTTGTTTGTTAACTCTAAATTTGCCTCGCTTATTGTCTTTCCAACCAAATTTGGAACCAAAATCTGTGAAGCCCCTCCTTGTCCTTTTCCTACAACAACTGTTACCGTTGACTCTTTTTCTAATAAAAACCCCTCTTTCACCGAATTTCCCTTATACTTAACATCAAGGACTACATCCTTGTAAGGACTTGCTTCATATTCCCATTTTGGCGAGAGGCCTGCGATGGTAAGTTTTGTAGAAGCCAATGATTTTGAATTATCAATAATGGATGGTAATTTTATTTTTTGCTTTGTAGATCTCACCAAGGTCAAATAAACAATTCGTTGGCTTTTTACCCAAGATTCGGTAGTATCTGAAAAAGGAACTGGATTTTGTAGAATAACCGTATTAAGAGGTAACGAACTGAAAACAGAATCAACAGATAATCGTAAATTATTTTCCTCTGCCAATTTATTTGCCTCATCCAAAGACAGCCCCATAAAGTTAGGAGTTTCTATTTTCTCACCATGCAACGTATAGCTTTTGAGCCACATTAAAGTACCGAAAACAAGAAAAACAACTGTGACTAGTGCCAAAATTGCATGCCTAAAAAACGGACTAGATTTGATTTTTTTCCACATGGATTTTTCGAAATAATTGGTTAGTTGACAAATATAACGAAACTCGGGGAATTGTATTTTATTACTTTCTTATATTTCGGTTGTTGAACCTGCAAGAATAAAATTAGCGAAATTGTGATTGAACCGTTACTTTTGTTTTTCTACAAAACAAAGCAAATGAATTTTACCGCATTAGACTGGTCCATTATTATTGCCTTTTTACTCATCACCTTATTTGTTGGTTTGTATTTCAAGAATTCTGCTAGTAAAAGTCTTACTGATTTTTTCTTAGCAGGTCGAAATTTACCCTGGTATATTGCCGGAATTTCTATGGTTGCAACAACATTTGCTGCCGACACACCTTTGTGGGTTGCAGAGGTTATAAAAAAGAACGGAGTTTCGGGGAATTGGCTGTGGTGGAATATGATGATTGGAGGAATGGTCACTACTTTTTTCTTTGCAAAACTGTGGCGAAGAGCCAATGTTCTTACCGAATTAGAATTTCTTGAAATAAGATATTCTGGAAAAGCGGTGAATGTTTTCAGAAGTTTTAAATCTGTTTATTTGGGAATATTTTTTAATGCAATTGTAATTGGGTGGGTAAATGCTGCCATGATAAAAATTTTGGAAGAGTTTTTTGGAATTGATTATTTTACAGCTTTTCAAGTAGTAGCAGGACTAATGGTTTTAATAGCTATTTACAGTACAATTTCTGGATTACTAGGTGTAGCAATCACCGATGCTTTGCAATTTGTACTAGCGATGGCTGGTTGTATTATTTTAGCAATTATTATGTTGAATTCTGAGCAGGTTGGAGGAATTGATGGACTCAAGGAAAAGCTTCCTGCTTGGCGATTTGAATTCTTTCCAAATTTCAATTCAGCTAATTCTGTCGGTACGTTTTCTGTTTCCATTCTGGCTT
>Ga0233438_10002580_pt1 | contig 17828 bp, 17 predicted proteins | sample SI_123_September_FD_182720 | JGI IMG/M metagenome (GOLD analysis project Ga0233438, IMG submission 182720) | Seawater microbial communities from Saanich Inlet, British Columbia, Canada - SI_123_September2016_10_MG | ecosystem: Environmental > Aquatic > Marine > Inlet | place: Canada: British...
CAGTCGCTCACCGGAAAAACCATTACGGTAAAGGTGGAAGAAGAAATAGAACTCAGCGGCGCAATAGACGGCCTTTTAGTGTGGCAAAAACTTGGCTAACAATGATTGCCCGGTTGCAGGCAACTTCAACAGTAAATAACAACGAAAAACAAGCGTAGGACACGCTTGTGACATTATAATTATATGGAAAAGAAAATAGCAGTTCTAGGATTAGGATACGTAGGGTTACCGCTGGCAGTTGAGTTTGCCAAACAGTATCCTACGGTAGGTTTTGACATCAACGGTCCTCGTATAGATGAACTCACTAACGGTCATGATCGTACCCTAGAGGTAGAAGATGAAGATTTGAAACGAGTCATTGCTTCAGATTTGATTTCAACCGAGAAAAATGGAAAGGGTCTTTACTGCACGACAGCAGTTGATGATATCGAATCTTCAAACTTTTATATAGTTACTGTTCCAACCCCGACGGATAAAAATAAACGTCCAGTACTTACACCACTTATCAAAGCCTCTGAGAGTGTAGGTAAAGTTCTTAAAAAGGGTGATTACGTAATTTATGAAAGCACTGTGTATCCTGGTGTAACAGAAGATGAATGTGTTCCTGTGCTTGAGCAAGTTTCTGGTTTAAAATTTAATGAAGATTTCTTTGTGGGTTATTCACCGGAGCGAATCAATCCTGGAGACAAAGAACGTACGGTAACTAAGATTTTAAAGGTGACCTCAGGATCTACTCCAGAAGCCGCTCACGTCATTGATGAATTGTATAAGTCAGTGATAACCGCAGGCACTCATTTGGCTCCGACTATTAAAGTAGCAGAGGCCTCCAAGGTTATCGAAAATAGCCAACGCGATATCAATATCGCATTTGTAAATGAGTTAGCGAAGATTTTCAATAAGCTCGATATTGATACTCATTCAGTATTAGAAGCGGCAGGAACTAAATGGAATTTCTTGCCCTTTAAGCCAGGTCTTGTGGGGGGACACTGTATAGGGGTGGATCCGTATTATCTAGCTCAAAAGGCTCAGGAATCGGGTTACTATCCTGAAATTATACTTGCCGGTCGACGAATAAATGATTCTATGGGGTCATTCGTAGCTGCCGAAATCGTCAAGAAGATGGTTCAGAAGGATATTCCTGTTAAAGGAGCTAAGGCACTATTACTTGGCTTTACGTTTAAAGAAAATTGTCCCGATATTAGAAATTCACGTGTCATTGACATACATGGAGACTTGATAGAGTTTGGTTTAAATGTTAGTGTTCATGATCCTTTAGTGGATATTAATGAGGTAAGAAAAGAGTACGGTTTAGAGATAGAATCGTTTGAAAAGATCCGCGATCAGAAATATAATTTGGTGATTTTAGCTGTATCTCACAAAGATTTTATGGAATACAACATAGAACAATTTCTTTCAACTCAGGGGCTTATTTACGATATAAAAGCGTTTTATCCATTGTCTAAAAACTATTATAGACTGTAGTTATGAAAATTATTTGGGCAATTTTTGAGAAAATCGGGATTGATTTGATTCAAGCCTCTGTTTTTCTGATTTTCGCTAAGTTGCTCGGACCGGAAGCATTTGGTGTTGTTGGTGTCCTGACTATTTTTGTGACTATATCTAAATCTATAATAGAGGGAGGATTTAAAGATATAATTGTAAGGAATAGGGATATCAGTTCAGAAACAATATCTGCTATATTTATTTTCCAGTTATTCATTGCTTTTCTACTTTATATAGTTCTCTACTTCACAGCACCAGAAATTGGCAGCTATTTTGATGACAAAAGGCTTACACCACTCTTACGCATATTAAGTGTGAGTTTAATATTGAATTCGATGTCAATTGTACATTCATCCAGTATTTATAAATACGAGGATTATAAAACATTGTCTAAAATACGAGGTTTTTCAATATTTTTAGCAGCAGTTATTGGAGTGGTCCATGCTCTTATTTATTCGTCTTTTTGGTCTATAGTGGTGTATCATATAGGTTTATCTCTCTTCAGCCTAATATTAAATTTTTACTACACATACGTTAAAATGTCATGGCCAAAATTTAATCACGAGTTTTTGAAAGCATTACAACTTGGTTACAAGTTACTAGTTTCGTCACTTTTAAATGCTAACTTTCATAATGTATTAAAGTTTATTATTGGCTCAAAGTTTTCCATGGAGTTTGTTGGGTTTTTTTCGCAAACGGTAAGATTATCACAGCTAGTGGTACGAACGCCTTCTAATTTTATTGGACGTTATTCTTTTCCGATTTTTTCAAAAAAACGTGATTTTGGATTCGTTATTTCTCTATTGAGAGTCGGCGTGTTATACTTCTTAACAGTCCAGATTGGAGTTTTGTATTTTGGCTCTAATGTAGTTATTTACTTGCTTGGTGACAAGTGGTTGTTCATTACTGAAGGTTTAGTTTTATTGTTATCTTTTGGATATTTATTTTATAATACAGTGCTGGTAATAAATTGCATGAAAATCCTTACTGATGGAAAGGTTATTTTGTACAATCGTTTTGTTTCTTTTTCTCTGCCATTGGCGTTAATTTTGGTGGTTGATATTAATTACATAAATGTTTTGATGTTAATAGGATTGAGTAGTTCATTATCGTTTATCATTTGTTTGAGATGGTTGAGTAAATTAGTGCCAATAGGTGTGATATTAGAAATCATTTTTAACTCTATCATTTTAGTTTCTTTGGGTGTTTCCTATCTGGTTAATTATCATGTGTTGTCGACGATATTAATTGTCATCTCAATAGTTTTGGTATCTCGTATTCTTTTAATAACTAAGTTAAAATTTCGATATGGGTGAAATATCAGTTATTATACCAACTCATAATAGACTCTTGAAAGTTTTAAGATCGGTTGTCAGTGTCCTAGAACAGGATTCGTTATCACTAATTAAGGAAATTATGGTAGTGGTGGACGGTAAAGATGACAATACAATAGAAGTATTATCGGCTTTGAAATTAGATTTAGTCAAAATCATAGAAACATCAGGTGATTTAGGAGGTGGGGCTGCTAGAAACATTGGTATAACGGCATCAACAGGTAAATATATTGCCTTTTTAGATGATGACGACGTTTGGATGCCAGACAAGCTTAAGTATCAGAGTGAGTATCTAGCAGACGGAGTTTTTGTAGGTTCTGCTTATTCTACACGGAATAAAGTGAGTAAGTTGAGCATTTTCGACAAAGAATATTCTGTAGTAGGCGTAGTGGATATTTTATTACATACACATGGAGTATCTCCATCCACTATCATAGTCCCACGCGAAGCGCTTCTCGAAGTAGGTATGTTCGATGTAAAGCTGAAGGCAAATCAGGGAAGAGACTTGTTTATAAGGCTCTCTCAACGTGGACTTACTCTGAAGAAAGTATGTCGCCAATTAGTAATGCAAGATCAAGGTGAGCATTCAAGGATTAGTTCCTCAATTGAGAACAGGTGTGAAGCTCATGCGATTCTTCGAGAAAGGTACCTCAGCGGTTTATCTGGATATATTCGTAGACTTGATTTGGTTAAAACAAGCTTCGTACAAGTGAATAACAAGTCATTAATGCACAGAATAAAGTTATCTATGATGTTGTTAAAGTCATTAAGATTGGAGACATTCAGTTTAGTATTAAAACTATTATGGAGAAACTTGATAAGATAGACATTTATTTAAATAGAACAAATCTTGAAGAGAAAATTTATGGAATATCATATGTTTTCGACAGGGTTTTGAGGTTAGATTATAGTATTAAATTCCATGAATTTGATAGTTACAAGATATACAAGGATGGATCTGAAGTACTTGATATCGTAAATGAGGTATTGTCAAAGGATTCCGGGTATGAAAGGATTGGTGTAAATTGGGAGAGAGCTAGAGATAATCTACCTTTTTTTGGATCATATAATTATACAAATGGCTGTTTTGATCTAGATATATTTGGTTCAATCTTCTATTTTCTTTCGCATCAGCATCTGCGAATACTGCTAAGGGATAGTCATGATAGAGAATGTCTTAGTGATGAAATGATTTTTGCTTTGCGAAGACCATTTTTAAATTATTACATTGAACAATTTATTATTGTGCTGGGCTCTGCGATTAATGTTCCACTTAAAACTGAGTACAAAGGCCATTTCAATATTACTATTGATGTTGACCACATGTCTTCAATACCGAATTTTTCTAAGTATTTTAAGGAAAGTGCAAAGGACCTCCTCCTTCATAAAGATCCGCTGACTTGCTTACAACGACTCTTCTCATATTTAAGTTTGACGAGGGATCCGCATGATATAGTAAAATGGTCAAAATCATTAAGTAAAAAGTATAGAGCCGAATTAATTTATTTTTTACATAAGCCTATAGGCCTGAGCAAATATGATAGAAGTTGGGTTGGTAATTCTCACATATTACAATCTCTTTTGACCTCGAATGTTGAACTAGGAACACATCCCTCTTATTACTCGAGTAATTCTGAAATTACGTTATACTCTGAATTGAAAGCAATTAAAGAAATGATTTTGGCTCAGGGAACAAAATCTTTCAAAAACAGGCATCACTTTCTTCGATATCGAAGAGAGACGAGTTGGAAGGTTCTTGAGTCTTTGGGGTTTAGCTCTGACTTTTCAATAGGTTTTTCGGGTCTTATTGGGTTCCCAAGCGGTATCTGTTGGTCTTATTCATATTGGAGACAAGACGTAAGAAGGGCCACTACTATCGACCAGTTTGATGTTACAATTATGGATAGAACCGTTCTTGCGAGTAAGGTTTGTTCAGCAACAGTTAAGGATGTAATAAGTGAGTCAAAGAAGTTTCGTGGTGATATAACCTTTGTTGGTCACAATTGCCTTTTAAGTCGCCGTAAGGAGAAACGAAAATTATTGAAATATTTAAGCCATTACTATGGTTGATACCCTGCTTTATATACGTCGGATTCTGAATAAGATAATTCATCGACAAATAGTTAAAGACGTGAAAGAGATACATTTTCATGAATTTGAGCGGAATTTGTGTAACAATTTAGAAATAGTTCTAGTTTGTTCAACTGGGAGATGTGGTACAAAATTCTTTTCTGAATTGTGCGGGAAGAATTTAAAAAATATTGATTGTGAGCACAAGCCTTACCCGGAGTTCGCGTACAATCAAAATTACCTCTTTCATGGCGCCGCTGCTGCTGAATCACGCTATTTCTTGGTTGGGAGGATGGAATCGCTTTCCTATGCGTACTTTCAGAACAAGACCTATGTAGAGGTGAGTACGAAATCGACGGTTTTACTTAAAGAGATAATAGCTACGTTTCCTAAGCTAAAAGTAATACATTTATGGAGGGATCCTAGAGAATTTGTACAAAGCTCAATGTCACGAGGTTATTATAAAAATACAAAGATTTCCGAATCGAGAATATACCCAAGTAAAGGACGTAAGTGGAAAAACGACTACAGTCAATTAGAGAAATGTTATTGGAATTGGTTAGAGACGAATAGGTTTATTCTTGAGAATAGTGCCAACCTGGACTTAAGTAGACTTCTGTCTGTCAATAGCTCATCTATGTTTAAATCTGTAAAGGTCATGAGGGACATGTTAGAATTTGTTAATGATGACAAAATAGATCATGAGATAATAACTCCTAAAAAAGTTAATTCCAATGCAAGACCTTTCTCAGGGCCGGTTGACTGCAAAAATGAGGAGTTGATGACAGCAGTAAACCAGTTGAGCAATTTCTTGGTGGATAGATCACTGTGACTCCTCTATGGTTTTTATTGTTTTCAGGCGAGTTAAAAGCTCAGTTTGGATTGGGGTTATACATTGATATTATACTTGGTGTAATGGTTATTGTTTCCTTGATAACGCGTAGAGTTAAAGTGTCACGGACTGGCTTTTCAAAGGTAAAGAATCTATCAATACTACTTTTACCTTTTATTTCATACTTGGCTGTAAACGTTCTAATTTTAAATGGTTCCGCTTTAAAGCTGCTGATTGATACCAGTTTCTATACCTTCTTGATGTTGTGTGCCTTTTTATTTGTTGAATCAGGAATCACAGTAAATCGCCTAGTTCTATTATTCATAGTGATGAGCTTTGTAGTGTGTGGATTTTCAGTCTTTAGTAATTTCTTGGGCGGAAGGGTCTTAATAGAGGGTCAATCAACTATGGTAGGTAGTTATCATAAGATAGGTCTTGCTAGTGCATGTTCGATATTTCTTGTATTTTATTCGAAAACCATTAGTACAAGATGGAAGTTAACAGTCATACTTTATTTCATGGTAGTGGTATTGTTTTCAAGGCATCTTTATTCATATATGGTAATGTTTTTGTTTCTGCTAATAGTGTCAAGGAAGAATTGGATAAAATTCGCGATATTATCTGTGTTAGTATTTGTATTTCTACGAGATTATATAGCTTCCGAAGCGATATTTTTTGATAAGTTTAAATTGTATCAAGAATTGTTTAGTTTAAAGGATAGCGCTAGATTGAACATGTGGAATTATGTTGCGCAAGAATTCATTAAAGTTCCTATCGTAGGATTGGGCTATGGTAACTTTTCTTTTCAAATTTTCAGGCACCCACACAACATATTGTTTCAGGTGCTAATCGAGTTAGGCTTATTGGGTATAATAATTTTCGTCATAACGAGTATTACTGTTTTCAGGAATGTATACTGGAAATGGGTTGATAAGCGTTTAATTATTTTATTATGGATATATGGCGGTTATGCGCTGGTATCTGGAGATATTGGCGAGCACAGAGTTTTTGTAACGGTATTTTTTATAGTTTATTTTAGTAATGGGAAAAGTTTTAATCGTATTTCCAGGAATACATCCATTTCACTCGCGAATTAGAAAAATAGCTGAGTCTTTCGCAAGAAAAGGTTTCGAAGTAGAGTGCGTAAGTGCATTCCGTTCTCCTAGTGATAGGATGCATTCTGAATTCTTCAAAATACATTACTCAAAAGGATATGGACATAGGTCTATAGATTGGCTAAGTTTTATATGTTTGATATTGACATTGCTTTACAGGAATAGATATGATATTCTTTCGTTAAATAGTGTTTCTGTGTTACCTTTTGTAGCGGTGGCACAACTTAAGGGGAAAACAGAAGTGATATATGCCCCGCACGAACTTGAATGGCATAAGAATAGTTTGAATGTGTTTTCGAGACAAGCCGCTAAGATTCTTGAATTATGCTTCATCCACAAGGTAGATCGGGTCATTGTGGTTGGACATATCATTGCTAGATTATACTGCTTGAGGTATGGATTGGATAATTGTAGTGTATGCAGAAATATACCGGATATACGAAGCGTAGATATGAATAATTCAGGAATTAATCTAGTAGAAACTTTGGAAGTAAAAGAATCACTCGTAGGTGTTTATTGGGGTATTCTTGCGAATGGTAGGGGTCTTGAACGAGTTATTGAATACACTAGCTCAATGAATGATGTAGGCGTTATTTTCGTTGGATTCGGGAACTTCTATGGCAGTTTAGAAGGCAGACAAAACGAAGGTATTTATGTTTCTCCGGCAATGGAAATGGGGAGTCTATTTAAGAGTTTGGCAGGTATAGATTTTGGTTTTTGTTTGATTGAGCCCACTTGCATGAGCTATTATTTTTCTTTACCCAATAAAGCTTTTGAGTACATCACAGCCTCGCTACCTGTGGCAATGTCGGATTTACCAGAATTAGAAAAATTAAATTCGAAGTATCGCTTTGGTGAGAAGGTAGATGATATAGATAGCTTTAGAAACTTTCTTAGTAAAATTAGAGCTGGTGATTTCTTAAAGGGGATAAAGACATTTAACGAACACGAAAATTGGGAGAAGGAGTTTGAAACAGCATGGATTAAATATTAAAATGGTCGACTTGAGTCGTCAAATGGAACCAATTAAGGCAAACATTAACACCGCTATTCAAGCGGTTTTAGAAGCCTCAAACTTCATTCAAGGCGAACCTGTCCAGGAGTTTGAGAAGAATCTGGCGAAACGGGTAGGAGCTAAACACGTTATAACCTGTGCTAATGGTACGGATGCATTACAATTAGCGTTTATGGCGCTCGGATTAAAATCTGGAGATGAAGTAATAGTACCTACGTTCACTTATGTTGCAACGGCAGAAGTTATAGCCCTACTTGGTCTGCGTCCAATTCTTGTAGATGTCGATGCTCAGACATTTAATATTGATGTTCATGCGGCTTCGCAAATTGTTACCTCAAGAACGAGGGCTATCGTTCCGGTACACTTATATGGTCAATGTGCCAATATGGAGCTAATCATGAAGTTCGCGGCGTCTCATAATCTCTATGTCATAGAGGATACCGCTCAAGCAATCGGCGCGGAGGTAAAGTTTACTGATGGCTCTACTAGTAAAGCCGGAACAATAGGGCACATAGGGACTACTTCGTTTTTTCCTAGCAAAAACCTAGGTTGCTTCGGGGACGGCGGTGCGATTTTCACCAATGACGATAACTTAGCTGCAAAATTAAAGATGATTGCTAATCACGGGCAGAGTATCAAATATTATCATGATGTTGTGGGTGTGAATAGTAGATTGGATACCATACAAGCAGCAATATTAGATGTTAAGCTAAAACACCTCAATTCTTATTGTACGGCAAGGCAAAAGGCTGCAGCCTATTATGATTCCGCCTTGAAGCATATTGAGCAAATTGCTATTCCATTTAGAAGCAGTTTTTCAACTCATGTATTTCATCAATATACAATTAAAATAGACGAGCAGTACTCAAGAGATGAGTTGAAGAGCTACTTAGGGGAGCAAGGTATTCCAAGCATGATTTACTATCCACTCCCTTTACACGAACAAAAAGCCTACAGCAAGTATATGCGTCCAGAGATAGATTATCCTGTATCAAACTCTCTATGTAATTCGGTTTTATCTCTTCCCATGCACACTCACTTGAAAATGGAAGAGCAAGAATTTATAGTTCAACATGTCGAATCATTTTTTACCAAATAAGTAATGTCATACCGAGACTATTTCTCACACGAAACAGCCGTAATAGACGAAAACGTATCAATCGGCGAAGGGACTAAAATCTGGCATTTTTCCCACGTAATGTCAAATGCCACCATTGGATCAAATTGTAACATTGGACAAAATGTGGTTGTAAGTCCTTATGTTGTGCTAGGAAACAACTGTAAGGTTCAGAACAATGTCTCAATATATTCTGGAGTCACATGTGATTCAGATGTGTTTCTAGGTCCATCGATGGTATTCACTAACGTAATCAATCCTCGATCGGCAGTAAATAGAAGAGGTCAATATTCAAAAACGCATGTAGGCGAGGGAGCCTCCATAGGGGCTAATTCGACCATAGTTTGCGGCAATGACATTGGTCCTTATGCTTTTGTTGGTGCTGGTGCAGTCATAACCAAATTCCTTAAACCTTATGCATTAGTAATTGGTAATCCTGCGAAGCAAATAGGATGGATGAGTAGACATGGCCAAAGGTTAAATTTTAACCAAGATGGATTTGCTCAGTGTACTGAGAGTCTGGATTGGTATGAGTTAAAAAATGAGGAAGTAATATTCCTTGGAAAAAAATAAGTAATGAACAATTTCGCTTTAATCGGAGCTGCCGGATACATAGCTCCGCGTCACATGAAGGCAATCAAGGAGACAGGCAATAATTTATTAGCAGCTTACGATCCTTATGATGGTGTTGGCATAATGGACTCTCATTTTCCTGATGCGGATTATTTCACAGAGTTCGAGCGTTTCGATAGACATATTGACCGTCTAAAAAGAAATGATTCTAAAATTGATTTTGTATCTATTTGCTCGCCGAATTATTTGCACGATAGCCACATTAGATTTGGTTTAAGATCCGGTGCAGATGTTATCTGTGAAAAGCCTATTGTCTTGAATCCTTGGAATATTGATACGCTTCAAGAGGCAGAAAAAGACTCTGGGCAGGATGTTTATACAATCCTTCAATTAAGACACCATGAAGCAATAAAAGCATTAAAGAAGAAGGTAGATAACGGTCCAACCGATAAGGTCTATGATATAGATTTAACCTATTTGACTTCGCGTGGTAAGTGGTATTATACTTCATGGAAAGGAGATTTAGAAAAGTCCGGAGGTATAGCAACGAATATCGGCGTTCATTTTTTCGACATGCTAACATGGGTATTTGGTGGTTTAAAAAGTCAAACTATTCACCTCCATACACACGACAGAGCCTCTGGTATAATGCATTTAGAAAAAGCAAATGTGCGTTGGTTTTTAAGCATCAATTATGATATCATTCCAGAACAAGAAAAATCAGAGGGGAAACGAACTTACCGATCTATTACTATAGATGGAGATGAAATTGAGTTTAGTGAAGGTTTCACAGAGCTTCATACGATATCATATGATGCTATTTTAAAAGGTGAAGGTTACCGCATTGGAGATACCCGCGAAGCAATTCAAATTGTTCATGATATAAGACATATTGAATCCACTGGATTGAAGGGTGATTATCATCCTCTAGCTAAACATCCTTTATCTAAACACCCTTTTAAACATATAATAAAATGAAAATCACAGTAATTGGCACAGGCTATGTAGGTCTAGTAACAGGCGCATGTCTTTCGGACGTGGGTATTGACGTAACGTGTGTAGACATTGATCAGAAGAAGATTGACGGTCTTAAGAACGGCATTCTTCCAATCTATGAACCGGGCTTAAAAGAGATGGTTGAGCGCAACTACGCCAAGGGCCGATTGAACTTTTCGACCGATCTGAGCGAAGCCATCCAAGGTTCAGCAGCTGCTTTTATTGCAGTGGGTACGCCTCCAGGGGAAGACGGTTCTGCAGACTTGAGGTACGTGCTTGCTGTAGCCGATCAGATAGGAAAGACCATGACCGATTACCTTGTGGTGCTCACCAAATCGACGGTACCAGTGGGCACTGCTGAAAAGGTACGTGGCGCCGTAGCAAACGCTTTAGACCTGCGCTATGTAGGTTTTGGTTTTGACGTGGCTTCGAACCCTGAGTTCTTGAAAGAAGGCGCTGCCATTGACGACTTCATGAAGCCCGATCGCATCGTGGTGGGTGTGGATAGCGATGACGCACAAAAAATCATGGACAAGCTCTACCGTCCGTTTACCTTGAACGGTCACCCGGTGATCTTTATGGACATCCCTTCTGCGGAGATGACTAAATATGCGGCAAACGCCATGTTGGCGACGAAGATTTCCTTCATGAACGACATTGCCAACCTTTGTGAGAAGATGGGTGCTGATGTGAACTGGGTGCGCAAGGGCATTGGTTCAGACCCTAGAATAGGCAACAAGTTCATCTACCCAGGTATTGGGTACGGCGGTTCTTGTTTCCCAAAAGACGTAAAAGCCCTAGCGCGTACGGGCCGAGAAAACGGACACACCATGCGTATCCTCGAAGCTGTTGAAGCGGTGAACAACGATCAGAAGAGTGTGCTGTTCAATAAAATTAACGCCTACTTCGGCGGCGCGATAAAGGGCAAGACGGTGGCCTTCTGGGGTCTGTCGTTTAAACCAAATACGGACGACATGCGTGAGGCTCCATCCATCTTATTGGCCAACCTATTGACTGAGGCAGGGGCACACGTTCGTGCCTACGATCCGGTCGCTATGGAAGAGGCCAAGCAAGATTTGGGCGATACCATCACTTACTGTGAAAGCGATATGGATGCGGTACAGGGTGCAGATGCCTTAGCACTGATCACCGAATGGACCGAGTTCCGCGTACCCAACTGGGAGAAAGTGGGCGCTGCCATGAAGACCAAGGTGGTCTTTGACGGCCGTAACCTTTACCGCAGAGAGATCGTAGGCGAAGCAGGTTTTGATTATTATGGAATAGGAATGGGCGAGAAAATCGCTGAAAAAGTATAAGCACTTGAGCAAACGCAAACTAGTCATAGTAAGTCATGCTGCTGGAACTCCTGAGATTGGACCAAATTTACGTACTTACTATCTCGGACAAGAGTTGAAGAAATACTACCAAATTAGAGTATTTGGCAGTGCTTTTTTTCATAAATATTTCGAGTTGCCAAAGAATAAGTATAGATCTAATCACACAAACATAAATGATGTCGAATATTTTTGGCTTTCATCACTGCCTTACCGACATAGTTTTGCGGCAAGATTGTTAAATCAGTTTAGTTTCGCGGTTTTTTTACTGTTTAAAGCACCTTACTTCAGGCATTGTGACGCAGTTATACTGTCCTCTCCCCCGCCTTTCGCGGGTGTCACGCTTGTCGTTTTGAAAAAAATATTCAAGTTTAAATTTTGTTTAGATATACGTGACTTGTGGCCAGAAATCTTAGGAAGTCTAGGAGGCGAAGGCCGCTCGTTTACTCTTTTTTATAATTTCACAGAGTATATTCTAAAATGGATATACCTCAATTCAGATTCGGTGATAAGTGTTAAGGAAGGTGATTTAAAATATATACAAGAAAAATATTCCGTTTCTCATGAAAAGCTGCATTATATCCCAAATGGGATACCGAAGACTTCTTTGTCGAATAGTATTATCAAAGATGTAAGCATTGAGAGTTTACAAATTGCTTATGTAGGGGCGATAAGTGATTACTATGATTTGGACACAATAATCGAAGCGATGGAATTATCCTTTAAAGCTGGGCTTAAAGTACAACTTGATATTTTCGGCAATGGGAAGGACTTGAATAGAATAAAAGAAAGAATTGAAAATATTCCAAATGTTTCTTATTGTGGCCTCATTAGTAAAGATAGCGTATTAGGGGTATTAACTGAATATGATTTTGGCTATTTGGGCTTAAAGGAAAACATCTATAATGATCATGGAATTTCAACTAATAAGTTATATGACTACTGGAATATAGGGCTTGTAATAATTGCTGTACTCAAGAGTAAAAGAAATCCGGTGACAGAGAGTAGATCAGGTTTCAGTTTTGAGAATGGAGATAGCTTAGGTATTTTGGATTTATTTGCAAACGTTTCAAGTGGTAAAATTTCTAGGGAGTTACTTACAACGATGAAAAAGAATGGAAGGCGATATCTTGAAAGTAATCACACTTATGACAATATTTCAAACGATTACAGAATTATTTTAGAGGATAAAACATGAAAGGACCATACTTTATTATAGGTGCGCCGAGAAGTGGAACTAACATGCTAAGGGATGTGTTGGTAGATTCTGGAATTTTTGTCACATGGAATTGCGATGAGATAGATCTTGTTTGGCGACAGGGCTATTACACACGAAAGGATGATGTTATGACCACGGGTGACTTCAAAAAGCGTATTGCGGATAAGATAGTTGCGAAGTTTCGGCGATTGAATAGAAACAATCCTGGGAAGCTCATTTTAGAAAAGACGTGTGCAAATAGTTTGAGAATTGATTACATCAGGTCTATTTTTCCTGATGCTAAATTTATTTTCATTCATCGAGAGATAAAAGATGTTGTGCCATCGGTTGTGAAAAAAAGAGAGAAAAGTTTTGATTGGCGATATTCCTTTAGGAAGGTGTATTTCAGCCCAGTTTCTACTTTAGCCCTACATTTATTACAAGTTTTTGCAAAACAATTAGGCATTGCAAAATCTAATAACCTTTGGGGCCCTCGCGTTCCTGAATTAGTAGAAGGTTCTAACACAAAAAGTCCTGTTGAGATTGCAATAATACAGTGGTCATATTGTATGCAAAGCGCACTACTTAGCCTCAAGAAATTAGACGAAAGCAGTTTTAAAGTAATTCAATATGAAAAGTTCGTCGTAGATCCTGCAACTTATTTGAGGGATATAGCGTCATGGAGTCAATCAAACTTACTAAAAGTGGATATTGACCGGTCAACGCGAAAAGTATTTAGATCGAGTGTGGGAAAATCACAAAATTATTGGGAGAACGAAGGTAACAACGATTTTGACTTAATGAAAAGGGAAAAAAGTAAGGTAGTTAAATTGATAGAATCCGCTGTGTCAAGTAACGAATCTGAATAAGTAGTTGATTTTCATTTTTAACCGTTACTATTTAATGGGAGGCCTTCAGGTGTATATTTTTAATTCTTAACGAATCATCCCCGTATCAACAGTCTCCAAAAAGTCTTTGTGTAATTTACATCACTCCCCAGAAAAAAGACCTGACCCGGTGGAAAGGGAGTAACTTCTTTAGGACGCCCGTCAGTGCGATTAGGGCCATCACAATCAGGAAGGAGGGGTTTACTGCAGTGGCGTAGATGTGCTTGATGCCAATGAACCCGGAGAGAATCAAGATCAGCAAGGGTGCGGCAAAGATATGCAGGGCTTTGAACTGGCCCCACATGAGACCCAGCACAATGCATAAAAAGCTAATGCGTAAAGAAATGAAACATTCAAATTTTGAACCGTTTTGATTTTATAATTCCTAAAGTTTGAAAAATTAATCGTAAATCTTCTTTGAAAGAATAGATTTCGGCGTAGTTGTTATTGAGTTCTACTTTTTTGGGCCAAATAACTTCGTCATTAAATTTTTGCCTATCAAGTACAGATCTTAATAGTAACTCCTCATCACGAAAAAATAGTGATGCACTACATGTTATTCCTGGTTTTACCTTACATACATAGTTTGATTCTTGATTTAACCTATCTGCATATCCCGGCACATCGGGTCTTGGCCCCACAAAACTCATCTCCCCTTTGATTATGTTCAATAATTGGGGGATTTCATCAAGTTTTGTTCTTCTTATAATTTTCCCAAAGTTTGTTATTCTAGGATTGTCAATTGCTGTGTGATAATCAGAGTTTTGGGTTACATCACGCATCGATTTAAACTTGAAAATAACGAAAGGCCTCCCACACAAACCAATACGTTCTTGTTTATAAATACCATGGCTTTTAGAACTTAGGCTGGCACCTACGTAAACGATCAAAAATATTGGCATCAATGTCAATAAACTTAATGAAGCGATAACAAAATCTAAGATATGTTTGAGTTTGCTGTAAGGCATTAATCTAAAGCTTCAAACTCCGATTTTTGGTAGGTTCCGGCGGTGTAGATCCTTTTCGCAACCAATCGTAATCGGATGAGAGCAAGGGTAGATAGCGCGAAGTGGAATGAAAGGATACTAATTGGGAAAAGTCTTCCGACACTAGCATAATGAAGATTTAAGGTCACGATCATTGCTAGCGCTAACCCCAACGTTGTTGATTTAAGAACCTTTTTAACATCATCTAATGAAGTATGTCTTAGGATACACTTGTGACTACCGACAAAAATGTAAGCAAGCGAATACAGGAGTAATATTGCAACGAACGATGGTAAGATTAAAACTCGCTGTGATTGATCAACAGAAAAATTGAATTTGAAAGCGATACTTGCTACTAATACCACTAATGTTGCTGTAACATCGAAAAACAAGACAGTCCATCGCGAAAGGAACCTGTCGCGATAAAAGCGAAGCAGTAGAGTTATCATCTTGGGTATTAATTAGTCTATCAAATATAGCGTTTCTACTGCGGTTGTTCATAAAAAAAAGATATTGACAATGCATTTTTCTCGATTGATACATGGGCTAAATTCGTATCAAAGGAAGAAAACAAGGTATATTTGCTAAAACCAAACCCCTAGTAATGGAAAAAATTTGGCTCAGTTCGCCACATATGGGAGGCAACGAACAATCCTATGTCAAAGAAGCATTTAATCACAACTGGATTGCACCATTAGGTCCTAATGTCAATGGATTTGAAGTAGACATACAAAACTTCACTGGTATTGCGAACGCAGCTGCATTAAGCAGTGGTACAGGTGCTATTCATATCGCTTTAGATATACTAGGAGTAGGACCCGGAGATCATGTTTTGGTCCAGTCTTTCACCTTCTGTGCATCTGTTAATCCAATACAGTACTTAGGGGCAACACCTATTTTTATTGATAGCGATGAGGATTCATGGAACATGTGTCCCATAGCTTTAAAGGAGGCCTTGATTTATTTTAAAGAGGCTGGGACGCTAACTAAAATTAAGGCGATTCTTCCGGTTCATTTATATGGAATGCCAGCCAAGATGGATGAGATCATGGCAATTGCGAATGATTTTGGTATTCCTGTTGTTGAAGATGCAGCGGAATCACTAGGGGCAACTTTAAACGGCAAGCACACTGGAACTTTCGGTGAATTTGGTGTTTTTAGTTTTAACGGAAACAAGATTATCACAACCTCTGGCGGAGGCGCTTTAGTAAGCGCTAAAGCTGAAAATATTTCATTAGCTCGAAAACTAGCCACCCAAGCTCGAGATGATGCGCCACATTATCAGCATTCGTTGATCGGGTATAACTATAGAATGTCTAATATCTGTGCGGGAATTGGACGTGGTCAGATGGAAGTACTAACTGATCGAATATCCCAACGACGCATAAATTTTGAGCGCTATTTGAAGTTGTTTGATAAAATAGGTTGGAAGGTTGAGTTTCAGAAGGAGAGAGAAGGAACTTTTGCGAATAGATGGTTAAGTGCCTTTTACTTTGAGCCAAAAACATTTGGATTGTTTTTCCGTGAAGAGTTACGATTATATCTGGAATCATTTAATATCGAATCGAGGCCGCTATGGAAGCCTATGCATTTGCAGCCCGTTTATGAGGGGTGCAAGTATTTCGGTAAGTGGCACCAAGCTGAAAAAATATTTGATTACGGCCTCTGCCTTCCTTCGGGTAGTAATTTGACTGAGGTCGAGTGGCAGAGAATCGAAAATGCTATTCAGGATTTTGAGAAACTTTGATCTTTTCACCAGCATTCCTTATGAAACGCCGTTTTAAGCCGTCTTAATGCATACCTAAAACGTATCGAGATTTTTAATCACAGATGCCAGCTCATCGAGCTGGCATCTGTGATTAGGAATAATCGGTGTGTAAAGGCTTCGCTAGTTTTTAGTGTGTTAAAAGTGAATAGTGTATTTAACGGATCATCCCCGCAGCAACTGTCTCGTTGGTTGCTTCATCTACTAGAATCAATGATCCTGTAACACGGTTTTGATTGTACTCGTCGGCGAAGATGGGCTTAGTAGATCGAATCTTTACACGGGCGATATCGTTCATCTTAATGTCCTTGTCTTCTTCTAACCTATGAAGGGTGTTGATGTCCATCTTGTACTGAATCTCAGTAATCATCGCCCGGGCATCTGCGGTGGTTTGTTTCAGGACATATTTCGCACGTGGGCGAGGAGGTGCGGCATTGAGCCAGCAGAGCATTACATCCAGATCTTGCTGACCTTCTGGGCGGTTTTCACTACGTACCAGCATGTCTCCACGACTGATGTCGATATCGTCTTCTAATGTGATGGTAACGGACATTGGAGGGAAGGCTTCTTCAAGCTCACCGGTGAGCGTGTGAATTCCAGAAATAGTGCTTTCTAATCCTGATGATAGCGCAACCACTGTATCTCCTTTTTTGAAGATACCGCCTGCAACGCGGCCGGCATAACCGCGGAAGTCGTGGTACTGATCGCTGTGAGGACGGATGACCGTTTGAACAGGGAAGCGGCAATCACGTAAGTTGTAATCTGCAGAGATGTGAACGGTTTCAAGGTTGTGTAGTAGGGTTCCACCCCCGTACCAGCTCATCTGCTCACTGCGGGTAACAACGTTGTCGCCGTGCAGTGCAGACATGGGGATGAATCTCACATCCTGCACGTTTAGTTTTGCAGCGAAGTCTGTGTATTCCTTTACTACTTTATCATAGGCCTCTTGACTGTAGTCCACTAAGTCCATTTTGTTAATACAAACAAAGACGTGTGGGATCTGCAAGAGAGAAGCAATGAAGGTGTGGCGTTTGGTTTGCTCAATCACGCCTTTACGCGCATCCACAAGGATGAGGGCAAGGTTAGCGGTTGAAGCGCCACAC
>Ga0233438_10002583_pt1 | contig 17820 bp, 17 predicted proteins | sample SI_123_September_FD_182720 | JGI IMG/M metagenome (GOLD analysis project Ga0233438, IMG submission 182720) | Seawater microbial communities from Saanich Inlet, British Columbia, Canada - SI_123_September2016_10_MG | ecosystem: Environmental > Aquatic > Marine > Inlet | place: Canada: British...
AAGAAGAAGTTGATTGCCAATACCCATAGCGAACCACCAAAAACACCAGTATACTCATACCACTGAATCCAGTAAATATATTCCGAAAAGGCATTTCCGAGGTTGAGCCACGGCCAAGAAAAATCCCAAAATAGATGAAACTTTTCAAACGATATCCATGCAGTTGTCAAAAACACAGAGGCTAAAAATTGTAGCTTAAATCTTTTTAATGACCAATGATATAGCGTAATCAGAATTGCATAAAAACTACTGTTGCATAGAATTGCAAATGCAGCTCCAAAAACAGAAGAGTTGTAGATCCACCAAGTTGTCCAAATATTCCAGATAAGAAATGCAGCATAAGAGTATGCAAAAACTGTTCTATTTTTGTTTTTTAAAGATGAATTTCGAACTTGCTGAACAAAGTCGAGTAGGGGAACCAAAGCAATAAACAAGAGTAATGGTGAACCATAAGTTGGCCACCCTAAACTTAAAAAAATCCCTGTAAGAAGAATCAGGATAAAGTTTTGCTTCACATTATAAATTTGTCGAAAGTTAATTTTTAGTTTTTAATTGAGAATCTCTTTATTCATTTTTTTTGATTCAAAAATTATGGCTTCACAATATTTTATCATAAAATTATGCTTTAAGGAAGTCTTAATCTTAGTTTAATCTATTATTTTCGTGCAAATAAAATTTGATCATGATTAGAAAAAGCATTCCACATATCTTCACATTACTCAACTTGTTTTGTGGCTGTGTTGCAGTTTTTTTAGCCTTTTCTCATTTTTTTCTTGCGGCTTTATTAGCAGTAATGTTGGGTATTTTTTTTGATTTTTTTGATGGATTTTTTGCACGACTTCTAAATGTTGAAAGTGCTTTAGGAGTTCAATTAGATTCTTTGGCCGATATGATAACCAGTGGTTTTGTCCCCGGAGTTGTTATGTATCAATTGTTTGTTATTTCTGGAGCAAAGAGTGTCGATTTCTCTTACCATTACGAAAACTTCACTTTGGTTTTTACACTTGTTCCACTGGCATTAGTTGGTTTTTTAATCCCGTTAGGTGCAGCTTTTAGGTTGGCAAAGTTCAATCTTATTACCGAAAAGGTGTCTTTTTTTAGAGGTGTTCCAACACCAGCAATAGCACTTTTTATAGTTGCTTTACCACTGTTTATTCAGCACCCTTTGCTTTTGAGTATAAAAGGGTTTATACTATCACCAATAGCTCTAAGTATCATTATTGTTTTGTCGGTTTTCTTTATGAATATCCATTGGAAGATGATCGCATTGAAGGGCTTTAATCGATCCAATCCTTGGGGCATCATTTTCCCGGTGATTTTACTACTTATATCGATAGTGCTGTTTTACATTTTAGGACTTGCAGCGTTGATAATTATTATAATTACCTACATCGTGCTTAGTCTTTTGAAAAATGTATTTGGCGTTTAAAATTCTAGCTTTGTTTTTCTCAACTCAAAATTTTGTCCTAAGTATACTTTTCGGACCATAGGATCTGCAGCCAACTCTTCAGGAATTCCAGCTTTCAAAATCCCACCTTCAAACATCAAATAGGTTTTGTCTGTAATCGCTAGGGTTTCTTGTACATTGTGATCGGTGATAAGAATACCAATATTTTTATTTTTGAGGTGTGCAATTATGCGTTGAATGTCTTCAACTGCTACAGGATCTACTCCTGCAAAGGGTTCATCAAGTAAAACAAACTTTGGGTCAGTAGCAAGGGCTCTAGCAATTTCGGTTCGTCTACGTTCTCCACCCGATAATAAATCGCCTCTATTTTTTCGGATATGATTTAAACCAAACTCTTCAAGAAGAGATTCCATTTTCTCTTTCTGTTGTTTTTTAGACAAAGATGTTAATTGTAGTACACTGAGAATATTATCTTCAACACTTAGTTTTCTAAATACGGAAGCTTCTTGAGCTAAATAACCAATCCCGTTTTGTGCTCTTTGATACATCGGGTAGTTGGTTATTTCTGCATTGTCTAGATAAATAGACCCGCCATTGGGCTTCACTAAACCAACAATCATATAAAAAGAGGTTGTTTTACCAGCTCCATTTGGGCCTAATAATCCAACTATTTCTCCTTGATTAACCTCAATGGAAATGCCTTTCACAACTTCACGTCCTTTGTAGGACTTGACTATACTATCTGCTCTTAATTGCATATTATTTTTTTTGATCCAATTTAAGTTCTTTTTGTTGGCGTTTGTATACAACCTTGGAGATAAAAATACTCACCTCATACAAGATCAAAATGGGTATTGTGACAATAACTTGACTTGCAATATCCGGTGGTGTAATTACGGCTGATAAAATTAAAACAATTACTATCGCAAACTTCCTATTGGTCTTTAAAAACGTTGGTGTAACTAAGCCTACTTTAGTTAAAAAATACATCAATATGGGAAGTTCAAATATCAAGCCAGAAGAGAGTACCGATGCCCGGAGTAAACTGATATAACTACTCAAATCAAAGTCATTGAAAACTTCGCTACTTACCGTATAGTTCCCTAAAAAATTAATCGATAGTGGTGTTACGATATAGTATCCGAAAAGTACACCAATAAAAAACAGAAAGGAAGCTATGAAAATAAAACCACGTGCGTTTTTACGCTCAGATATATGGAGTCCTGGACTGATGAATCTCCAAAATTCAAATAATATGTACGGGAAAGCAAGGATGAATCCAGCTGTTAGCGAAGTCCAAAGGTGAGCAGAAAATTGACCTGACATGGTCCTACTTTGAATTCTAAAGGGCATCTCGTCAATACAAAGACTATTACCCTGTCCTAGAGATTGGGAAAGTTGACAAAAAAGCTCGTAGGTGAAAAAGTCAATTTTCTTTGGGCCAAATAAAATGGTGTCAAATATAAAATCTTTAGCAATAAATGCAACCGACGCGATTATGACAATTGCCAAAGTTGAGCGTATTAAGTGCCATCGAAGTTCTTCGAGATGGTCTAAAAATGACATTTCATTTGAACTTTCATTCATTATTGTATTCCTTCTTTTATTAGGTCTAAGATATGAAACATTCCGCGTTAAACACCAGTCGAGTCTTGTACAATTAGTTGTCCAATTCCTCTGGTTTTAAGTGTAGTCAAAACATCAAAAGCCAAAAGCTCAGCATCAACTTTTATTGGGTTTTTAGAAATGATATCTTTTGCGGCCAGAGAACTAATGTCGTTCTGCTTTTCGAGCATATGTCTGATATCTCCATCGGTTATGATTCCTACTATTTCATTGTCATCAACAACAATGGTAGCACCTAATCTTTTTCTTTTGTCTTCTAAAATCTGTTCTTTATCTAACAATTGTTCGTGTTATTTAATGGGATTAGTAAACTAAGTGCTATATTTAGTGGTACAAATGTAAATAATTTTGATTCAAAGACGTAATTAAATGTCGCATACTCCGCTTCAAAGAGAGCTTAAGAAATATTTTGGTTTTTCTGATTTCAAAGGTTTACAAGAACCCGTGATTGAAAACCTTCTCGAAGGAAAAGATTCTTTCGTGATTATGCCCACGGGTGGTGGTAAATCTCTTTGTTATCAACTTCCAGCTCTGATTTCATCTGGGACTGCAATTGTTGTTTCTCCCTTAATTGCATTAATGAAAAATCAGGTCGATGCAATACGGGGAATTTCTTCAGAAGAAGGTATTGCTCATGTATTGAATTCATCGCTTACAAAAACGGCAATTCTTCAAGTCAAAGAAGATATTGTGAATGGAGTGACCAAACTGTTGTTTGTTGCGCCAGAATCTTTAGTGAAAGAAGATACAATTGCATTTTTAAAAACTGTTGAATTGTCTTTTTTAGCTATAGATGAAGCGCATTGTATATCCGAATGGGGACACGATTTTAGACCCGAATATAGAAACCTACGCGTGATGCTCCAGAAGATAGAGAAAAGCCTTCCCATCATTGCACTTACAGCCACAGCTACCCCTAAGGTACAAGAAGATATATTAAAGAATTTAAAAATACCAGGAGCAACTCTATACAAGGCTTCTTTTAATAGACCAAATTTATATTACGAGGTACAACCCAAAGATGGTCAGGTTGAGGCCAACATCATTCGTTTTGTTAAACAAAATGAAGGTAAATCTGGAATCATATACTGTTTGTCACGAAAGAAAGTAGAGCAATTAGCTCAAATGCTTCAAGTTAACAACATCAACGCTATTCCTTATCATGCAGGTCTTGACAATAAAACACGTGCTCGAAATCAAGACCGTTTCCTCAAAGAGGATTGCGATGTAGTTGTTGCAACGATTGCATTTGGAATGGGGATTGATAAACCCGATGTGCGTTTTGTAATCCACCATGATATCCCCAAGAGTATTGAAAGTTATTACCAAGAAACTGGCCGTGCTGGTCGTGATGGGGGAGAAGGACATTGCTTGGCTTTTTATTCTTACAAAGACATTGAAAAGCTAGAAAAGTTTATGTATGGAAAACCGGTTGCTGAACAAGAAATTGGTTTTGCTCTTTTGAATGAGATGGTGGCCTTTGCAGAAACTTCGATTTCTAGGAGAAAATTCATCTTACATTATTTCGGTGAAGATTTTGACAACGAAACAGGTTTAGGTGGCGAAATGGATGACAATATGCGTTTCCCTAAGAAAAAAGTTGAGGCCCAACAAGAGCTTCAACTACTTATTGATGCGGTAAAACAAACACGCGAGTTGTTCAAATCAAAAGAACTCGTTAAAACCTTATTGGGGCAACCCAACGCTATCATTAACAGTCATAAGACAAGTGAATTAGCTGTTTTTGGTAAAGGAAACGATAAGCAGGCTTCCTTTTGGATGGCTCTAACCAGACAGGCAATCGTAGCCAAGTTTCTTTCTAAAGAAATAGAGACGTATGGGGTAGTCAAGGTTACATCAAAAGGAAAGGAATTTAGTGCAAACCCTTATTCATTTTTGATGACCGAAGATCATGATTTTGCTGCTCATAGAAATTCTTCAGCCCCCATAAAAAGAGAAGTTATTGCAGACGAAAATTTACTTAGACTACTAATTGGTCTTCGTAAAAAAGTAGCAGACAAAGCAGGAGTTCCACCTTACACAGTTTTCCAAGAGAATTCTCTAACTGAAATGTCTTTTAAATATCCAATATCACTAGAAGAACTCAAAAACATTAATGGTGTGGGAGAGGGAAAGGCTGTTAAGTACGGTCAAGATTTCCTAATTACTATAAAATCATACGTAGAAGAAAATGAGATTTTACGCGCTGATGATTTAATCGTTAAAAGTACCGGAGCAAATTCAGCACTAAAACTGTACATGATTCAAAATGTAGACAGAAAATTACCATTAGATGATATTGCTGCTGCAAAGGGGATGAATATGATTACGTTTGTGGAAGAAATGGAAACCATCGTTTTTTCAGGTACCAAATTGAATATCAGTTATTGGATTGATGAATTACTCGATGAAGATCAGCAAGAAGAACTACATGAATACTTCATGGAAGCTGAATCTGACGATATTGCTCTGGCAATTGAAGAGTTTGATGGGGAATATGAAGAAGAAGATATTCGTCTTTACCGTATTAAGTTTATGAGTGACGTAGCAAATTAATTTCTTTCTTTTTTATCGATTTACTCGTTTACACTTCTTTATCTTTGCAGCTTTAAAAACAACAACATACAACAGATGAAAGACGGTCTATACGCTAAGTTTTCTACTCCTAAAGGAACTATTTTACTCGCACTTACCTATACTGAAACTCCAGGTACAGTGGGGAATTTTGTAGGTCTTGCAGAAGGAACTATTAAAAATGATGTTCAAGCCGAGGGGACTCCCTACTACGATGGTTTGAAATTCCACAGAGTTATCGAAGACTTTATGGTTCAAGGAGGATGCCCTCAAGGATCGGGAGTTGGAGGACCAGGATATCAATTTAATGATGAATTTCACCCAGATTTAAAACATGACAAGCCTGGTATTTTGTCAATGGCTAATGCTGGACCTGGTACCAACGGTAGCCAGTTTTTTATTACCCATATTGCAACGCCATGGTTAGACGGAAAACATACTGTTTTTGGAAGTGTGATTGAAGGGCAAGATGTTGTTGACGCAATTGCTCAAAATGACACTATTGATACTTTAGAGATTATTCGTGTAGGGCAAGCAGCCGAGGCTTTTGATGCTGCAGATGCTTTTGCAAATTTTGAATCTAATCGCTTGAAGGCAATTGAAGAACAGAAGAAAGCACAGGAAGCTGCATTAGCGAGTGTAACTGAAGGCTATGAAAAAACGGCCTCTGGTTTGTTTTATAAAATAGAAACCCCAGGAGCTGGAGCTTCTCCAAGTCAAGGACAAAATGTTTCTGTACACTATAAAGGAAGCTTATTAGACGGTACTGTTTTTGATTCTTCTTACAAACGCAATCAACCCATTGATTTTGCTTTGGGTGTTGGTCAAGTAATCAAAGGTTGGGATGAAGGGATTGCATTATTGTCTAAAGGGGCAAAAGCAACCTTTATAATTCCTGCTGATTTAGGATATGGCTCTGCTGGTGCAGGAGGCGTAATTCCACCAGATGCTACACTTCAGTTTGAAGTTGAACTTGTAGATTTTAAGTAGTAAAATAAGTTTACTTCCGCTTTATATTACAACCCATACTCGGAAATTGATCTTCGGATATGGGTTTTTTATGGATTAAATTCAACGCAGCATTTTTCAAATCTTCTCCAGTGATTGGTGTACCCGATTGAGGCCTTGATGCATCATATCGCCCACGATATACCAATTTACTTTCATCATCAAAGAGGTAAAAGTCAGGGGTGCAAGCTGCATCATATGCCTTTGCTACTTCTTGAGTAGGATCATAGAGGTAGGGAAAAGATATTCCGTATTCTTTACAAAGGGCTACCATTTGTTGCGGGCCATCTTGCGGGTAATTCTCGATGTCGTTACTAGAAATAGCAATTGTTGCAATTCCTTGAGGTTTCAATTCATCTGCAAGCCGATTAAAATGCTCCAATAAGTGAATTACAAAAGGACAGTGATTGCACATGAAAACCACTAAAGTTCCTTTCGTTCCCTTCAATTCGGTAAGTGAAATATTTTCTTGATGCATAACATCCAATAAGTTAAAGTCTGGTGCCATGTGCTGTAACGGAAGCATGGTTGAAGGTGTAAGTGCCATTTTGATGAATTAAATAATTAATTGTAATTTCAATAAAAAATCAAGACTATGCAAACATTACAACAATTGCTTGACGCGTATGCAGTGAGCCATCAGAATAAAACCAATAAAATCATCCACTATTTTTGTGTCCCTGCAATTTTCTTTTCTATTGTAGGATTGTTAATGTCTATTCCATCGGGTCTTATTACTAGAGTAACTGGAATCGAAAACCCTCTGTTTGCGAATTGGGGTGTTGTTTCCTTAATCCCTTTGATGATTTTTTACATCCGATTATCATTGAAAATGACGTTCTTGATCCTAAGCTTTGCAATTCTATGTATTCTTGGGAATTTCCAATTAGCCCTTCAAATGAGTTTGTGGAAAGCTTCAGTTGTGATTTTTGTAATTGCTTGGATTGTTCAATTTTACGGACATAAAATCGAAGGAAAAAAACCGTCTTTCCTTGACGATATTAAATTCTTATTAGTCGGTCCTGCTTGGATTTTGGATCATGTATTCAAAAGTAAAAGCTAATCCCACAAAGTATTCCAATAAGAAACCCCCAAAGAGAACCATCTCTTTGGGGGTTTTTACTTTTTTTCGACATAATGTTAACGCATAAAGTTTGCGTAAAATAAAGTGTTTGCAAAAACTTTGTTGGTGCCATACCAATATGCTCTGAAATTAGTATTGTCGGTCAAAAGAATGATATTCCCTCTCCCTTTACGCACATGTTTAAACGGAACGCTTCCTTTTAAAAGTTTCATTTGCTCTTTCGAAATATATCCGCTAAGAAGTGGTTTTTTGGTGTAACGAATTGGGTTATTATAACTCTGTTTGTCTGCTTCTATAAAGATTCTAGAATTCCTGAAAATAGGCAAAGTACTCTGTTCAATCCCGAAGTTGACGGGATGGCTTCTGTCGATGTCTGTATTGAAAATAGCTCCACCAATGTTTTGTGCACCACGGTAATTATCTTTTTGATCAAAAGCGACTCCAGTAGCTTCACGTTTAAATGATTTTAATTCAACCTTAGCTAGATCTGATTTATTCACCCATTTGATTGCATCGCGATAAGCAACTAAAGAACCACCAGTCTTAATCCAACTTTCAATTTTCTTGGTGCTAGAATTCAATAAGCTTCCAGAGTAACTCGGAATGATTAAGTGAGTGTAACGGCTCAAGTCAATTCGATTTAGTTGACGAACATCAATCTTGGTTACTGGAATTTCGTATTGCGTATCCATTAAGTGCCATATCTCTCCGGCATCATAGCTTCGAACCCCATCTCCAACTAAAACAGCAACACTTGGTTTTTTGAGGGTTTCAAAATTCCGAGACCCTAAATCAATTCCTTCTGTTAGACCTGTACTTACCGATCGAATAGTAAGCATAAGACCTGAAGCAGCTTCGCTGATTTTTTTATGAAGCATTTCTGAGTTCATGTTTTGATTGGCTACAGGAATCATTAAACTACCGTAGTCATATGAATTACCTTCAATAGAGAAAGGCTTTAGTCCGACTTTAACACGAATTCCTGCATCTAAAAGGGTGTATAGGAATTTGGGAGTATAGTATCCATGTCCTTCCAAAAGATAAGCGTAAGACGACTGTTCAATTGCTTTGTCGTCTGCTATTGCTAGCGTTTTGATTTCAGAACCGGCGAGGGCTATTGATTTTTCAAAGGAATAGTTTACGTTAAATGATAATGGAAAAGTCCAAGCTGAAATATCATAGAACAAACTGTCTTTGAATTTAGTCTGTGTATCAAACATAGCATGAATCAACTTACTTTTCTTTTGATTCAACGGAACTACATAGCTCGCTTCTTTGGCATATCTTTTTCCTTTTACCGTTGAATTTTTAGCTAAAGAGTGCACCTGTATCTTATGACGTTTCAGAATTTCTGCTAAGCGGTAGGCAGTTGCAGGATCTTTACTGTTTCCAAAGACAATAGACTTTTGTTTGCTTTGACTTGCTTCTTTAAGCGCATCGCTATAAAATTTTCTTTGATAATTTAAGAGTTTTATGCGCATGTTCTTTGCAGCCTTGAGAGTAGATAAGGCTGTATTGAATTGATTTCTTATCGTGAAAGGAAAAGTAAGCACGCCATTATCGCTTTCTTGAATATGCCCTCTTGAGCTTGCTTGTTCAAACAAAATTCCGATACTTCCATTTACATCAGGATAGGTAGACCCTTTTCCATAGTAAAAGTCATCATAACTTTCTTCGGTATAATAAAGAGATCCAATTTTGTTTAGTGCTTCTGCATGGAAATTTCCAATCTCACGTGTTAGGGTTTGATTCATTTTTGGAGTAAGTGGATTTACTCGTGACTGAATTCCGGGTTGAAAAAAGAAGGTAGCGTTGGTTCCCATTTCATGATGATCCGTTAGTATGTTTGGAAGCCACTCTGTGAAACTTTGAATACGAACCTTAGATTCTGGTAATTGTACAGGCAGCCAATCGCGGTTCATATCAAACCAATAATGGTTTGTTCTTCCTCTTGGCCATGCCTCCGTATACTCTCTATCGTTTGAGTCTGGGTTAAGAATGTTGCTTTTATGGGTGTTTGCCCATTGAGAAAAACGTTGTAATCCGTCTGGATTGTAACTTGGATCAAACAAGACCACAACGTCTTGAAGAAGTTCAGCTACGCTAGCATTCTGAGAAGCTGCAAGGTGATAAGCAACCATTAGACCAGCATTTGCTCCACTGGGTTCGTTTCCGTGAATTGAAAAACCCTGATATACTATTGTAGGCATAGCGCTGAGATCTAAACTCTGACCTTCGGGTTCGGACAACATCATGTGTTGCTTTTGAATTTGATCAATATTTTTGTGATTCTTCGGACTTGTAATTGTCAACAGAAGAAGTGGACGGCCTTCATACGTAGTTCCTCTGTTTTCAATTGAAATACGTTCTGAAGCCTGTGCCAATTCCTTCATGTATTCTGCTAGTTTATCATGACTTACGTGCCAATCACCAACATTAAAACCCAATACACTTTGAGGTGTTGGAATAGTGGTATCGTATTCATGGTCCGATGGGAGATAATATGATGCATCTGTTTGTGCATATCCAAAGAAGCTTATCCACAGTAGAGAGAGTAATGTTGTAGTTTTTTTCACGGTAGTAGTATTTAATTAATATATTAAATGGAATCAATATCCTTTTAAAGGTAAAAAAAAATACGGTACAACAATGGTAGGAATGCTTATAATGAAGATTGCTTATATGTCTTCAAAATTTAAATCTGTAAAGTCCTCTGATGGGCTCTTATCAATAGCTTTCAAGTCTTCGGATTTAAAGTCTTTTTGATGACGTTCACTAATGACTTCTTCGCCTCTTTCTTTAATTACATAGCTAATCATTTCACCAAGAATGTCTTGAAATTCTAGAAAGTCTTCTTTGTAGAGGTATATTTTATGTTTTTTATAAAAAAAAGTTCCATCATCATTGCTAAACTTCTTACTTTCAGTTACAGTAAGATAATAGTCACTAGCTTTAGTTTCTCTTACATCAAAAAAATATGTTCTTCTTCCAGCACGGAGTACTTTGGAGTAAATTTCTTCTTGTTTAATTTCCATCACCACTTTCAATTTTGTTTAACTTAGGACTGTAATTAAGTGTAAAAATGAATAAAATATTAAACAAAAAAAAATTATTGGTGCCTTTCTGTATTTTGTTTTTGAAATAATTCCTTGTAAAAACCATCGTTATTAATCAATTCCGCATGAGTTCCTTGTTCAATAACTGCCCCTTGATCTATAACAACAATGCTGTTGGCGTCCATAACAGAGGAAATCCGATGGCTTACGATTAGGGTTGTTTTTTCTTTTGAACGCTCTTTCAAATTTTTCAAAATTTCTTCTTCAGTATCTGCATCAACGGCAGATAAACAGTCATCAAATAATAATACTTTAGGGTCTTTAATAAGGGCTCGCGCAATTGAAATTCGTTGAATTTGCCCTCCAGAAAGGGTAACGCCTCGCTCACCCAAGAGGGTTTCGTATCCTTCTTTAAACTGTTCAATATTATCTGCAACTGCTGCGCTTTGAGCTGCAGCCTTAATCTCTTCGAAGCTGGCATCCTGTTTTCCAAAACGGATATTACGTTCAATGGTTTCTGAGAATAGAAAAGGGTTTTGAGGTACAAATCCAATTTCAGATCGAATCCCAGAGAGGCTATAGTCTTGAATCGGAATACCATCGATTAAAATCTCGCCCTCGTCAACATCGTACAGGCGACTAATTAAATCCAATAATGTGGACTTTCCTGATCCAGTTTTCCCAATAATTCCTAAAGTTTCCCCTGGATTGAGTTTGAAACTAATGTTCTTTGCAGCTTGAATCTGAGTTTCTTTGTAAGTGAAGTTTACATTCTTAAATTCAATGGTTCCTTTTTCTATGGTTTGGTCTAAACTTCCGCTGGTGATTTTGGGCACTTCTTTTAGAAAATCATTGATTCTTTTTTGTGAAGCTTCGGCTTGTTGAACGATTGAGGTTACCCAACCGACTGTGGCTACAGGCCAAGTAAGCATATTTACATAGATAATAAACTCTGCCAAAACACCTATTTCTAGGGTACCTTCGATGTATTGATTTCCACCAATGAAAATAACCAAAATGTTACTGAATCCAATAAGCAAGATCATGAGTGGGAAAAACCAAGCTTGAATTTTTGCTAAATCTACATTTTTCTCTTTGCTTAGTACTGTAAGTTCTGCGAAGTCTTCGTTGATTTTAGACTGAATCCCGTAAGACTTTATAACAGCGATGCCACTAAAGGATTCTTGTGTAAAAGTAGAAAGATCCGATAGTGTTTCTTGAACGGCAGTACTTCTAGTGTTAATTGCTTTACTTAATTTATATATCGCAAGCGATAAGATTGGTAATGGAAGCAGGGTGTATACCGTTAAAAGCGGGGCAATACTCACCATATAAGAAATGACAATTACAAAAAGGGAGATGGTGTTGATGCTATACATAATTGCAGGACCAAAATACATACGAACTTTCCCTACATCTTCACTTATACGATTCATCAAGTCTCCGGTTCGGTTATTCTTGTAAAAGCTCAAACATAATTTTTGATAGTGTTCAAAGATTTCATTTTTCAAATCATACTCGATATAACGCGAGACATTGATAATTGTTTGTCGCATTAGAAAAGTCAGGAATCCAGCGATCATTGCAGCAGATATGATGATTACAATATTCCAGAAAAGCTCTTCCTTAATCTCATCAAGTCCAAGGGAGTCATCTAAAATATAACGTTCAACGGCCGTGAGTGAATTTCCTATAAGACGAGGTGCAAAAAGTGAAAAAATACGTGCTATAATGGTGATTAAAATCCCCAAAAAGAGGCTTACACGATATTTGAATAAATATTTATTGAGGTATTTAAGTTCTTTCATATACAATTAAAGATGTTCAAAGGTACACAAATGCGCGGGTAGAAAAAAAAGGAAATTTATTTACAAAAAATCGCTCGAAGTAGGTGGGCAGTCATTTTCAAAACACTATTTTTGTACCACAAATAAAAGTTCTCATACATGCTCACAAGAAGACACGTTCGAATAAAAATAATGCAATCTGTTTATGCCCTTTCGAATGGAAATCAAAATTCCCTCACGGATGAAGTTAAATTCATCAAGAACAGCCTTACCGGTGTTTTCGAACTTTATTTAATAAAGCTTGCTTTTTTTAAAGCACTTCACCAGCATGCCACAAACCAGCATAAGATTAATGAGACTCAAATAAGAACACAAGACTCATTTGCTCCTTTACATCAAATTATCGCCAACAATAAATGCTTAATATTTTTGGCGGAGCATAAAAAACTTGATCTGTTCATTTCTTCTAAGAAAATGAATCATTGGGAATTGGAGTTCGATTACATTAAAAAAATATACACATCCTTATTGAAGAGCGAATTATTCGAGGGGTATAGTGCGTTGACAGAACCTACCGATGAGCAACAAATTCGTTTTGTAGTGTCTTTGTTTAAAGATGTCGTTGCACCCGACGATTCTTTGTATCATTATTTTGAGGATTTGAATATGACTTGGATTGATGATTTACCTTTAGTAAATACCTTTTTACTTAAACAATTAAAACGTTTAGATCTTGACTCTCAAAGCTCATTAGAATTCCCTGACTTCAATGAAAATAAAGAAGACATTGAATTCGGAATTGAACTTTTTGAAAAAGCCATTGCTAACGAAGAAGTACTTCAAAAAGAGTTGGATGGAAAAACACCGAACTGGGACTCAGAACGGATAGCCAACCTCGATGCGATCCTAATTAAACTAGCAATAGCTGAATTATTTTACTTCTCTAATATTCCTCCGAAGGTTACTTTAAACGAATATTTAGAGATTGCAAAAGAGTATTCTACCCCTAAAAGTAATTTGTTCATCAACGGTGTTTTGGATAGTCTCGTAAAAGAGTACGAAAAAACAAATCGTATGAATAAACAAGGACGTGGATTATTGTAAATTTTTCCTTATTTTTGAAATCTTAATGAACTAATTATAATTATGAAAAATCTATCTTTATCTATTCTAGCAATCGCTACACTAACACTAGTTTCTTGTGGTGGAACTGAAACAAAAAAAGCAGCACCAGCAGCATCTGCTGTTCAAGCATCAGCTTCAAAAGCTATTTCAAATGCTCCAGTAATGTCATTTGACAAAGGAATTCACGATTTTGGAGTAATTCAAGAAGGATCTCGTGTAGAAACAGTATTTACCTTTACAAACACTGGGAAATCAGATCTTATTATCCAAGACGCACGTGGTAGCTGTGGATGTACTGTACCTGAATACCCTAAGAATTTACCAATTGCACCTGGTGCAACTGGCCAAATCCGTGTAAGCTTCGATTCAAGTAACAAGCCTAACTTACAACAAAAAACAGTTACAATTACAACGAATACGGATACTGGTAGAGAAACAATTCGTATCAAAGCGATGGTTACTGCTGATCCAGTAAAACAACAACAACGTGAAGCTGCACAAGCTGCTCGTCTTCAACAAAACAACTAAACCCAACTTCAATGGAAGGATTTTCAAGTCAAGTACCCTTTTTATTATTGATGCTCGTCATCTTTGTTTTCTTTATTATATTACCTCAACAAAGAAAAGTTAAAAAAGAAAAAGTATTCATGAATAGTCTTAAAAAAGGAGATCGAGTGATCACCAAAAGTGGGATTCATGGAAAAATAGCAGAGCTTAACGATAAAGATAATACGTGTGTTGTAGAGACTTTGGCTGGGAAAATTAAAATGGAACGTTCTTCAATTTCTTTAGAAATGAGTGATAAACTCAATGCATAGAAAAGAACAAACCCCATTTATTTAATTACAACTAAAACCAACCCATATCGGGTTGGTTTTTTTATTTTTGTTAAAATTTAGATTTCATGTATCAATTCATCATAAAACCATTTCTTTTTCTTTTTGACCCCGAAAGTGTCCATCACTTTTCTTTTGCGATGATTCGTTGGGGTTCTAAAATTCCAGGAGTAGCTTTTTTAATTCGTAAAATCTATTGTATTGAGCACCCAGCTCTAGAACGTAAGGTCTTTGGTTTAACCTTCAAAAACCCAGTAGGTCTTGCAGCAGGTTTTGATAAAGATGCCAAATTGTATAAAGAGTTATCGAATTTTGGTTTTGGATTTATTGAAATTGGAACATTAACGCCCATAGGTCAAGCAGGGAATCCTAAGAAACGCCTCTTTCGTTTACAAGATGATCAAGCCATTATCAACAGAATGGGATTCAATAACCTCGGTGTTGATGAAGCAGTTGAACGGTTAAAGAAAAATAAGAACATCCTTATTGGCGGGAATATCGGAAAGAATAAATTGACACCTAACGAAAATGCTGTCGACGACTATATCTATTGTTTTGATGCACTTTTTGATTATGTCGATTACTTTGTAGTCAACGTTAGTTCTCCGAACACGCCCAATCTTCGAGCGCTTCAAGACAAAGAGCCACTCACTCAGTTGCTTTCTGTGTTGAAGAAGCGCAACGATAAAAACGAAAAGCCAAAACCTATTTTACTTAAAATAGCTCCAGACCTATCAGATGATCAACTTTTAGACATCATCAGTATCATGGCTGAGGTGAAAATCGACGGTGTTATAGCCAGTAATACAACATTAAGCAGAGCCAATTTGAAGTCTCCAGAACAACTAACCCAAGAAGCGGGTGGACTTAGTGGTAAGCCGTTACAAAATCGAAGTACAGAAGTTATTCGTTTTTTAAGCGAAAAAAGTAATAAGGCATTTCCGATCATTGGAGTAGGTGGGGTTCACAAGCCCGAAGATGCTATCGAAAAACTTGAAGCTGGTGCAGCTTTGGTTCAACTTTATACAGGCTTTATATATGAAGGCCCAGCAGCAATTAGAAACATCAATCGAGCTATTCTCAAAAAGGCTCTTTAGCGGCTGTTCTTTTATTGGTATAGAGTTTATCGGCAAGACCAATTCGAAGACAGTTTGTTTATTGTAGGAACTGAAACGAGCCCAGTTCATGACAAATATATCGAGGGAGTAATTAATAGTGGCCCTAAGGTTTACTCCTTAATCCTTCAGAATACGATAGTTTCTAAATGAAAAAAAGCCCGTAAAACTTGATTCAGCTTTACGGACTTTTTAGATTTCTATTGAATGATTAAAACCGCTTAATCAAAATAACTCAACGAGTCATCTGGATTGATGGTCAAAAGTGTTTCATAGATTAGCTGAATTACATTTTCCACATCTTCTTTTTGTACCATTTCAACCGTAGTGTGCATATAGCGCAACGGAAGAGAAATTAGTGCGGAAGGAATTCCACCATTACTGTAAGCAAAGGCATCGGTGTCTGTTCCGGTAACTCTCGAAGAAGCCAAACGTTGAAAAGGAATATTATTTTTCTCTGCTGTTGCTACAATGCGTTCTCTAATGATGTTATGTACCGCTGGTGCATAAGAAATAACGGGACCGTCACCTATTTTGGTATGTCCTTCTTCTTTCTTGTCAATCATTGGTGTTGTGGTATCGTGGCATACATCCGTTACAATAGCGACATCCGGTTTTAAACGTTGGGTGATCATTTCTGCACCACGTAATCCAACTTCTTCTTGAACCGAGTTGGTGATGTAAAGGCAAAAAGGAAGATTCTTTTTGTTTTCATGTAAAAGTCGAGCAACTTCTGCAATCATAAACCCACCGGCACGATTGTCAATAGCACGGCATACAAATTTGTTTCCGTTTAGAACTTGAAATTGGTCAGGATAAGTAATCACACATCCAACATGAACTCCCATTTCGGCAACTTCTGCCTTGTCTTTTGCTCCAACATCAATGCATATATTATTTAGTTTTGGAGCTTCTTCTTTCCCATTTCTACGCGTATGAATAGCAGGCCATCCAAAAACACCTTTAACCAATCCTTTTTTGGTGTGAATATTCACCCATTTCGATGGAGCAATTTGATGGTCACTTCCACCATTACGAATAACGTAAATCAAACCTTCGTCAGTGATGTAGTTTACGTACCAAGAAATCTCGTCCGAATGCCCTTCGATCACAACTTTAAAAGGAGCGTCTGGATTAATTACTCCAACTGCAGTACCATAGCTGTCCGTTATGAATTCGTCTACATAAGGACGGAGGTAATCCATCCATATTTTTTGACCTTCAGCTTCATATCCAGTAGGAGCTGCATTGTTTAAGTATTCTTCTAAAAATTTTAAAGAAGCATCATTTATTATTTTCATTCTGTTTTATTTATGCATAGCAATTTAACATTATTCGATAGATTTCTCTAGATCCTAGACCGTTAATATTTTGTAATTTTGAAGCCGATGAAAAAACAACTTTGTATTCTTTTTCTATTTTTAACATCTCATGCGTTTGTTAATGCACAAGACACTTCCTTTCCACAAGGAGAATTAATGCTTTTGGATGGTGATAGTATCCCTACCTATGGAATCCCATTAAAAGAAGTTGTTCTTTTTCAACCGCTGCGTTTTAAAACACGTTTAGAACTCAAACGTTACTTGATCTTAAGAAGAAAAACACTAAAAGTATATCCTTATGCTAAATTGGCTGCAGATCGTTTGACGATATTGAATGAACGGTTGGATAATTTAGACAATAAAAGGAGTAGAAGAAAGTACCTCAAACGAATGGAGAAATTCATTTATGAAGAATTCGAACAAGAATTAAAGAAGTTTTCGCGTTCGGAAGGAAAAATTTTAATTCGTTTAGTACATAGACAAACAGGTACTACAACTTACGACCTAGTTAAAGAGTTGCGAACCGGATGGAAAGCCTTTTGGTATGAAACAACAGCTTCTTTATTTAAATTGTCATTAAAGGACACCTTCGATCCAGAATATTCTTTTGAAGATTACTTAATAGAAGACATTCTTCAACGTGCTTTTGCCGATCAATATTTAGAAGAACAAGCAAGTTCTTTAGATTATAATTTAGATGATCTCTATTATATTTGGAAAGACAAGAAGTAGTTTTATTCCCTTCTGTCAAAGAAAGCATACTTTTTCAAAATAATTCCAAGGCCTTTTCGGCCTAATATTCCCACCTATCTTGACTTCATTCAATTTTATCAGAATCAATGTTTGTTTATGCATTGCAGAGCTGTCAGGGAGTTTTCT
>Ga0233438_10002584_pt1 | contig 17817 bp, 19 predicted proteins | sample SI_123_September_FD_182720 | JGI IMG/M metagenome (GOLD analysis project Ga0233438, IMG submission 182720) | Seawater microbial communities from Saanich Inlet, British Columbia, Canada - SI_123_September2016_10_MG | ecosystem: Environmental > Aquatic > Marine > Inlet | place: Canada: British...
TTAAAGTTAAAAAAAAAGTTAAGAATAAACTTAACTTTTTTTAGTGACCTGGCTGGGGCTCGAACCCAGGACCCTCTCCTTAAAAGGGAGATGCTCTACCAACTGAGCTACCAGGTCATTTATTTCCCTCATTGCGGCTGCAAATATAAAGGGTTTAATTAATTAAACAATGCTTTTTTAAATTATTTTTCGTTTTTTTGTTCTCGTTATTTTAAGAGAGTGTATAATCAAATTTATAATACCGTATGATCATTGTTTTGTTAGGCTATATGGGATCTGGTAAGTCCACTGTTGGACAGTTACTTGCACAAAATAGTAATACTGATTTTTTAGATTTAGACGAATACATTGAACAAAATCAGCAAGCCACAATAGCAGAAATTTTCAAGTCTAAAGGCGAAATAGTTTTTAGAAAACTAGAGTCTGAAGCGGTCAAAGACCTAATCAACCAGTCCGATAATTTAGTTTTAGCTTTGGGCGGGGGAACGCCGTGTTATGGGGATACGATGGCCTTTTTGGTTGAGCATCCAAATGTGATAACGGTGACTCTAAATAGTTCAATAAAAAACCTTTCTGAACGTTTAATAAAAGAAAAAGCAAAGCGCCCCCTGATTGCTAGTATCAAGGATGAAGATATTCCTGAATTTATTGCTAAACATTTGTTTGAGCGGTCTTTTTTCTATAATCAAGCCGAAATTAGTATACAAACGGACTCCCTTAGTGTAGCTGAAATTGTTGCAACTATTATTTCAAAAATTACTCCAAAATAACCCTTGTGTTTTTGCCTGAAAACACCACACTAATGTGTTCATTTATTGATGTTGATAAAGAAATGCCTTTAAAATCCGCTTTCACAGGATATTTTTTATGATTCCGATTCACAAGAACTGCAGTTTTAAATTGTTTTAGAGGCACATCTAAAAAATGTTTTACGCCATATATTAAGGTTGTCCCAGAATTTAAAACGTCATCAACTAACACTAGCGATTTGTTGGTGTATTCGTTCTCTTTAAGTGTTGTTGTAATAGGGCTAGTTGGATTATTTTTATCAATGATGACTTTACATAATAGGGGATCAATATCACAAATTTTTTGCATGGCGCTTCTTAACTTTTTTGCAAATACATAACCGTTTGATTCTATGCCTGCAAGAATAATTTCTTGTTCTTCAACATTAGCTTCATAAATTTGATACGCAATGCGTTTTATTTTATGATTTATTTGGTCGTGATTCAAAATGCAATTCTCAATTAACTCCATAGTATTTGTTTGTTCAAATATAAAAAAACTGTTTTTTATTCTCTCATGATCGTATTTAAACTTTTTGAATTGCAGCGAACATTATTCCGCTCTTTCATCATTATCTAAATAACCATCAATTTCTCTGCGGTCTTTTTTTGTGGGACGCCCTTCACCTTTTTGACGATAATAATCTTTAGAATATTTTAAAAGCTCTTGTGCTTCAAATTCGGATTTAGGGGTGGTATCCATCCTATAAATATCCACAAGTTTAGCACCAACTCTACTGGGAGGTATATCCAAAACTGTCAATTGGTAGTTTATCTGATTAATTCGAACCACTAATTTATCCGTAGGTAATAGTTCTCTGCTAGGCTTTGCAATCACGTCATTTACTCTGACATGTCCTTTTTTACAAGCCGTAGAGGCGCTATTTCGAGTTTTGAAATAACGAACGCACCATAAATATTTATCGATTCTCATAAAATGTTTAAAACAACGTTAATGTATTATACAAAAATACTATAATATTGTATCTTGCACCACTAATTACAGGGGAATGAATGTTTCATTCCTAAAATTCGACAATCAATAGAATACCTAACAACTATAAAATGAGGTCTATCACAACTAATAAAAATAAATACATGAACAATATATTTAAGGTGCTTTTCATTTCTACAGTGTTTATCAATATAATGGCTTGTAACGAAGATGAGGAAGAGACTCTCACAGTTGTTCCTGAAAATGACCGTACTGAGCAACAAGTCGAGGATGCCGCTGCTCTTGAAAATTACCTGAACACACATTATTATAATGCTGCGGAAGTTAATGCCATGGAAAATCCAACTATTGATGACCTTGAGATTAATGAACTCCTTGAAGGCGAAACAATGCCTTCTGATGCAACCCTTTTAATATCAGCTGTTGAGACCAAATCAACCACTTATTCAGAGGTTGAATACGAGTATTATATTTTAAATATCAAACAAGGAGAAGGGGCTGTTTCGCCTATGTTTTCTGATAAAGTACGTGTTAATTATTCTGGATTTCTTATGGATGGAACTGAATTTGATCGCTCTTCTACACCTGTTGTATTCGACTTGGTGTATGTAGTTGCAGGTTGGAGTCGCGCCATACCACATTTTAATGTGGCTAGTTCTTTTGCTTCGAATTCAGATGGTACAGTTTATTTTGACGGTTATGGAATGGGCGTTATGTTTTTACCCTCAGGTTTAGGCTATTATTCCACCTCTCAAACAAGCATACCTTCCTATTCAAATTTAATATTTAAGTTTGAATTAATGCAATCAGAAACAAATGATCATGATTCTGATGGAATTCCTTCATATTTAGAAGATGTTAACTTGGATAATGATTTGTTTAACGACGATAAAGATGCTAATACATTTCCAAATTTTATAGACCAAGATGATGATGGTGATGGTACGATAACGGCAGATGAAATAAAAATCGAGTCCTACAGTGAACCCTCTAGAGCTGCGCTTCAAACTCAATTAGATGCACTAGAGTTGACTAGTAACCAATTTTTATCTCCTATAAAACAAAATACAGATGGTTCTTACAGTGCTAATCGTGTTACTTTAGTGGATACCAACGGCAATGATGTACCTAATTATTTAGATGCTACAGAATCTGATCCAATAGAATAGGTAAAACGTTCAAATACATATAAGAAAAAGACTCGCATTTGCGAGTCTTTTCTTTTTTCATGTTATTATATGGTATTTGACCTTACTTTCTCTTAATTACTTTAAGGGCTTTTGCTACAATACTGTCGCTATTAAGGCCATATTTTTCCATCAGTTGTGCAGGAGTTCCCGATTCACCAAAGGTATCATCCGTAGCCACAAATTCTTGAGGCGTTGGGTGGTGAAGTGCTAAGGTTCTTGCTACGCTTTCACCTAAGCCACCAAGATGGTTATGCTCTTCTGCAGTGACAATACAACCGGTCTTTTTAACAGACGCTATAATTGCTTTATCATCTAGGGGTTTAATTGTATGGATATTAATGACGTCTGCGGAAATGCCTTGTTCATACAATACTTTTGCAGCTTCAAGAGCTTCCCAAACCAAATGTCCAGTTGCAACGATTGTTACATCTGATCCTTCTTGAAGTTGAATCGCTTTTCCAATTTCAAACACTTGATCTTCTGGTGTAAAAACAGGTACAGCTGGTCTTCCAAATCGTAAATATACAGGACCTTCATAATCTGCAATAGCAATAGTTGCTGCTTTGGTTTGGTTGTAATCACAGGTATTGATAACCACCATGCCAGGAAGCATTTTCATTAATCCAATATCTTCTAAAATTTGGTGTGTAGCACCATCTTCGCCAAGAGTAAGACCTGCATGTGAGGCACAAATTTTTACATTCTTATCAGAATAGGCAATTGATTGTCTAATTTGGTCATAAACACGACCAGTCGAAAAGTTAGCAAAAGTTCCTGTAAAAGGGATCTTACCACCAATGGTTAAACCAGCAGCAATAGACATCATATTGGCTTCAGCAATACCAATTTGGAAAAAACGTTCTGGATTTTCTTCAATAAATTGATTCATTTTGAGAGATCCAATAAGATCTGCACAAAGTGCGACTACATTTGGGTTGGTTCTTCCGAGTTCTGTAAGGCCAGCTCCAAAACCACTTCTCGTATCTTTTTTTTCTGTATATTTATAAGTTTTCATCGTATTGTTGGTTTTGAATTTAATAATCGCCTAAAGTTTCTGGATTTTGGTTTAATGCATTTTCTAATTGTTCATCATTAGGCGCTTTGCCGTGCCATGCATGCGTATGCATCATAAAATCTACACCATTACCCATCATAGTTTTTAAAAGAACACATACAGGTTTTCCTTTTCCTGTTGCAGATTTAGCCCTCGCCATACCGTCTAATATAGCATCAAGATCGTTACCGTTTTCGATTTCAATAACAGTCCAATCAAATGCTTCAAACTTGCCTTTGATACTTCCCATTGCTAATACATCGTCCGTTGTACCATCAATTTGTTTTCCATTTAAATCAATAGTGGCAATAATATTATCTACATTTTTTGCAGAAGCATACATGATAGCTTCCCAATTTTGTCCTTCTTGAAGTTCGCCATCGCCATGAAGACTATATATGAGATGCGAATCATTATTTAATTTTTTTGCTTGGGCAGCTCCTAAAGCAACTGAAAGTCCTTGACCTAAAGATCCAGAGGCAATTCGAACCCCAGCAAGTCCTTCGTGTGTGGTCGGGTGTCCCTGCAATCTAGAATTTAACAATCTGAATGTATTTAACTCTTCTACTGGAAAATATCCTGAGTGCGCTAAAACACTATAAAATACGGGCGAAATATGTCCGTTCGATAGAAAAAATAAATCTTCGTTATGGCCATCCATATCAAAGCCTTCTTTGCGATCCATGATTGTTGTGTAAAGTGCCACAAGAAATTCTGTGCAGCCTAATGAACCACCGGGGTGACCGGAATTCACTTTGTGAACCATTCGTAAAATATCCCTACGAACTTGGGTTGTTAAATCCTGTAAATTAGTGTTAGACATTGCCTAATGTTTTAGATGTTAAAAAAAATGATTTTCAAAGATAATTTTAATTTTAAAGAGATGAAGTATTTAACCTTGTATTTTTTACAATTTAACTAACAATTTATAATAATGCATATCAAGTGTTTATAAGTGTAATTTCTTTGCTATTTTTACACTTATTTTTGAATTATTTTTAATGCAACAATTTTTCAGGTTACAAGAATATAAAGTATTGATTTATAGGCTTTTATTAGTTTATTTAATGTATGCTTTCAGTCGTTTTTTATTTTTTATTTATAACTATTCCTTTTTAGAAATTGACTCAGTAGTTGAATATCTGAAACTAAGTTATCATGGTCTTGCTTTTGATACTGCAGCTATTTTTTATCTAAATAGCTTATTTGTGTTACTTTCAATGCTTCCTTTCGTAATAAATACGCATAAGATTTACCAGAAAATCATTTTTTACGTGTACTTCACTACAAATTTGATAGGGATGTCTTTTAATTTTGTGGATTTAATCTATTATAAATTTAATTATAATAGAACAACTATCTCTGAATGGGATGTGGTTAAAAACGAAGATAATCGCTTTGAAATGTTTGCCCGTTTTGCAGTAAGTTATTGGCATGTTTTTTTGTTATTTATTCTATCCACAGTTGTGTGGATAGTTCTTTACAAAAAGGTGAAAATTAGTACAAAACCCTACTCAAAAGGGGTGTTGTCATATGTGCTAACTTCTGTAGCATGTTTTCTGCTTATGATCACATTAATGGTAGGCGGCATCCGAGGCGATTTTAAAAAAAGTACGCGTCCCATCAATTTGGTAGATGCTAACAGACATACGTCCAAAATTCAACATGCCGATTTTATTTTAAATACACCTTTTACAATTATTAGAACTTTCAATAAAAAAACATTTAAAAAAGTTTCTTATGATCTCAGAAAACCCGAAGTAGATCGTTTAGTTCAACCTCTAAAAGCGTATCCAAATACCGTAAAAAACAAACCCAATATAGTTGTCTTTATTACCGAAAGTTATGGTAGAGAATATATTGGAGCTTTTAATGACCCCACTCAAATTAAAGACTATGTTAGCTATACACCTTTTTTAGATTCTCTTGCTACCAAGAGTTTGATCTTTACCAAAGCCTATGCAAACGGAAGAAAATCAATACATGGAATGTCTTCGGTTTTGGCGGGAATTCCATCTTTTAAAGATGCTTTTACGTCCTCTCCATATGCTAATCAGGATATAGAGTCGGTGGTTTCAATTTTAAATTCTGAAGGCTATGACACCTCTTTTTTTCATGGGGCACCGAATGGTTCAATGGGGTTTCTAGGGTTTTCAAATATTCTAGGGTTTGATAATTATTATGGAAAAACAGAATTTAATAACGATGCCTTGTTTGATGGGGTTTGGGGAATTTGGGATGATCCCTTTTTTCAGTTTATGAAAACCACTTTAGACACTAAAACAACCCCGTTTTTTTCTACTATTTTTACAGTTACTTCTCATGAACCCTACATTATTCCTAAGGAATATGAAGGCGTATTCCCTAAAGGAGATGTGCCAATGCATCAGTGTGTGGGCTATACAGATTTTGCGTTTAAACAATTTTTTGAAGCAGCTAAAAAAGAGCCTTGGTTTCAGAATACTATTTTTATTATTACTGCTGATCACTCCAATCAAATAAGGTATAGTGAATATCGAAAGCTAATGAATCGCTTGGCTGTACCTATTATGATTTATAGCCCAAATGGTGAATTTACAGGAGTTAAATCTGAGTTAGCGCAGCAAATAGATATCTATCCTACCATCATTGACATGGTCGGTTACAACAAACCGTTTAGAAGTTGGGGGCGAAGCCTGGTTTCAGAAAAACCCTCTAAAATGGATCCTTTTGTAGTTAGTTTCATTGGACAAAATTACATGTATTCTGAGGGCAATATAATTTGTATATTTGACGGCGTAAAAGCTGTAGGTTTTTATGCGATCAATGATTTAGGATTAGAAACAAATTTAATTTCCAATCGAACTGCTGAAATGGATGCTGTTGAGCTCAAATGTAAAGCATTTTTGAAAGATTATTTTGAAAGAATTGTTGATAGAAATTTATAATTAAAATTTAATAGTGATGAGAAAAAAAATTCTACTTCTTCTTTTAGGTCTGATTCTACTAGGCGTTTCAAAATATGTTTACGATGTTCACTTCAATTATAATTTTAAAGAAATTTCAGAAAACAAAGTCTATAAATCTGGAGTAATTCCACCCAATAAAATTGCGGGCTATATTAAAGATCATAGCATCAATAGTGTGATTGATCTCCGTTTTCCACATACCAAAGACAAAGTTAATAACCCAGAAATTCCAGAAGAGCTCACCGCTGAAAAAGAAGCTGTAGAAAAGCTTGAGGGAGTAAGCTATTTTAACTTAGGAACCGATCAAGTGCCAACACAAGATACCGTAGATGAATTTTTGCAAATCATGGACGACCCAGATAATTACCCCGTATTAATACACTGCTATCATGGCGTGGGACGTGCACAGATGTTTTCAGCAATTTATCGAATAGAGTATGAGGGTTGGAGTAACCAAGAAGCTCGAGAACAAACACGTTTACTATTAAAAGGGAGCTCCTTTGATGAGGGTAAGCCCAAGGGAGACTATCTGATCAACTACAAACCACGCGCCACTAAATAATTGCAACAAAAATTTTGTACAAGGGTAAATAGCGTTGTTCTTTATATCCTTTAAAATTGTACCATTAACCATGTAATTTAAGAATTTGAAATTCGATTTATTAAAAAAAGACACCGAAACTAAAGCACGAGCAGCTACAATAACAACAGATCATGGTGTTATTGAAACTCCAATTTTTATGCCCGTAGGGACTGTAGGTACTGTAAAAGGTGTACACCAACGTGAACTCAAAAATGATATCAATCCTGATGTGATTTTAGCAAATACCTATCACTTATTTCTACGACCACAAGTTGAGGTGTTAGAAAAAGCCGGAGGACTTCATAAATTTATGAATTGGGATCGGAATATTTTAACGGATTCGGGAGGTTATCAAGTGTATTCACTTTCTGCAAATCGCAAAATCAAAGAAGAAGGAGTTAAATTTAAAAGTCATATTGATGGAAGTATGCATACATTTACCCCTGAAAATGTAATGGAAATTCAGCGCAGTATCGGAGCAGATATTATCATGGCTTTTGATGAATGTACGCCTTATCCTTGCGATTATAACTATGCAAAACGATCGATGCATATGACACACCGATGGTTAGAGCGTTGTATCAATCATCTGGACAAAACGCCCCTAAAATATGATTTTGATCAAGCCTTTTTTCCGATAGTTCAAGGTAGTACCTATAAAGATTTAAGACGACAGTCGGCAGAATATATTGCAAATTCAGGAGCCGTCGGAAATGCCATAGGCGGTTTATCTGTTGGTGAACCTGCTGATGAAATGTATGCGATGACCGATGTTGTGTGTGAAATTTTGCCAGAAGATAAACCCCGCTACTTAATGGGTGTAGGCACACCAATTAATATTCTCGAAAATATTGCCTTAGGCGTTGATATGTTTGATTGTGTGATGCCAACCCGAAATGCCAGAAATGGCATGTTATTTACGGCTCATGGCTCTATAAATATTAAGAACCTAAAGTGGAAAGACGATTTTTCGCCTATTGATCCTATGGGAATCACATTTGTAGATACCGAATATTCTAAAGCCTATTTAAAACATTTATTTACAGTTAACGAATTATTAGGAAAACAAATCGCTACAATTCATAACTTAGGGTTTTACTTGTGGCTAACACGAGAAGCTAGAAAACATATTTTAGCTGGCGATTTTGGCACATGGAAAGCTATGATGGTAAAGCAAATGGATAATCGCTTATAAGCCTATGAAAATATTAGATTGGTATATATTAAAACGGTATTTGTTTACATTTTTTATGATGTTACTACTGTTCATTCCAATTGGAATTACCGCGAATCTTGCCGAAAAAATTGATCGAATTTTAGAAAATGAAGTTCCTTTTGAGGAGGTTGCGTCTTATTATTTTGATTTCACGATTTATTTTGCCACACTACTATTCCCGCTATTTCTATTTCTTTCTGTAATTTGGTTTACGTCCAAACTGGCAAATAATACAGAAATTGTAGCCTTTTTAAGTTCAGGCGTATCTTTTGCACGGTTTCTAAGACCTTATCTAATTGGCGCTACGATTGTAGCGGCTTTAGCCTTGATGTTAGGCATGTATTGGGCGCCAATGGCAAGTAAAGGATTTAATGAGTTTACATATAAATATTTAAAAAATACCAAAGTCACAGAAACACAGCACATTTACCGTCAAATAAATGATAACGATTATATTTATGTTAGCAATTTTGATCTCAAAAGAAAACGTGGAAATAATTTCACTCTAGAACATTTTGAAGGCAATAAGTTAGCTTATAAAATTCATGCTTCTGCGATACGCTTTATAGAAAAAGACAGTACGTATCAATTGACAAATTATAATCTTAGAATCATTGGGGAAAACGAAGATCAATTGGAGTTTAGCCGTAAAAAAGATACCATATTTGGTTTTGATTTACAAGATTTAACGCCTCCAAAGTATGTTGCTGAAACATTAACCTATAACGAGTTGATGACTTTTATTGCTAGAGAAGAACTTCGAGGTTCCTCTAATATTAACCGCTACAAAGTTGTGCAGTATAGAAAATGGAGTCTTCCTGTTTCAGTATTTATACTCACAATTATAGCCGTAGCCGTTTCATCTATAAAACGTCGTGGTGGGATGGGTGTCAACTTAGCTTTTGGAGTGGTTATCGCCATGATTTATGTGTTTTTTGATAAAGTATTCGGCGTTATGGCCGAACAATCTGATTTCTCCCCACTTTTGGCTGTTTGGTTTCCTAATATTGTTTTTGGCGGCTTAGCAATTTACTTATTGTACAATGCAAAACGTTAAACTTATAAACTATTTGCACCTACACTTGTTGGTGCTAATCGCTGGGTTTACAGCTATTTTAGGGGAACTAATTTCACTAGAAGCCACACCCTTAGTTTGGTATAGAATGACCATTGCTGGATTGCTAATGTTTATATTTATTAAACTCAAAAAAATATCCCTTAAAGTCCCGCTAAGAGTGATTGCCAGATTTTCGATTGCCGGAATCATTATTGCCTTGCATTGGATTACTTTTTTTGCTGCCATCAAAGTATCAAACATCTCAATTGCCTTAGCAATGTTTTCTACAGGTGCATTTTTTGCGTCCTTTATAGAGCCGTTATTTTATAAACGTAAAATTATTGGTTATGAAATCATATTTGGATGTATTGTTATAATTGGAATAGTCTTAATAACTCAAGCAGAGTTAAAATATATTTTAGGGATTGCACTTGGAATCACTTCAGCCTTATTTTCAACACTATTTGCAGTGCTAAACGGGAAATTTGTAGAACACTATAAACCGAGCGTCATTTCATTCTATGAATTTTTAAGCGGTGTTATTTTCATCTCTATTTTTATTGCCTTTACGGGGAACGGATTTGATAAAACTTACTTTCAACTCTCAAATTCTGATTGGCTATACGTATTTATTCTAGCGTCCATATGTACAGCCTATGCTTTTATAGCTTCTGTTCACGTGATGAAACACATTACCCCATACACCTTAGTTCTCACTTATAATATAGAACCTATATACGGTATTTTATTAGCACTTCTATTATTTCCGGAGACGGAAACCATGCAACCTATGTTTTACATCGGGGCAGCTCTTATAATTTCAACAGTACTTCTTAATGCCGTGTTTAAAAACATCAATAAACTCAAAATCTAACCCTTGAAATCTATTAAAGTTTTATATTTGCCAACTAACTAACTAACATTAATCTTGAATTTCTATGGAATATCTAGAGTTTGAGTTACCTATTAAGGAACTAGAAGATCAATTACAAAAGTGTCAAATTATTGGAAAAGAAAGTGATGTTGATGTTTCTGAAACTTGTGTTCAGATTCAAAACAAACTTGAAATTGCCAAAAAAGAAATTTATAAAAACTTAACACCATGGCAACGAGTACAGTTGTCAAGACATCCGGACCGTCCCTATACTTTAGACTATATCAATGCTATATGTGGCGATTCTTTTTTAGAACTTCACGGCGATCGCAATTTTAAAGATGACAAAGCGATGATTGGTGGATTAGGGAAAATTGGAGATCAAAGCTTTATGTTTATAGGTCAACAAAAAGGCTATAATACCAAAACAAGACAATATCGAAACTTTGGTATGGCTAATCCAGAAGGTTATCGAAAAGCATTGCGTTTGATGAAGTCAGCTGAAAAATTTGGGATTCCAGTCGTTTCTCTTATTGATACTCCTGGAGCTTATCCTGGGCTTGAAGCTGAAGAACGTGGTCAAGGCGAGGCTATCGCACGAAATATTCTTGAAATGACACGCTTGAAAGTACCAATTATCACCATTATTATTGGCGAAGGTGCATCTGGAGGTGCTCTTGGAATTGGGGTTGGAGACAAAGTTTTGATGTTAGAAAATACTTGGTATTCTGTGATTTCTCCTGAATCATGTTCTTCTATTTTATGGAGAAGTTGGGAATATAAAGAACAAGCTGCAGAAGCTTTAAAACTTACAGCTAAAGATATGAAGCGTATGAAATTGGTTGATGAAATTGTGAAAGAACCACTTGGTGGTGCACACAAAGATCGCGAACAAACCTTTAGGTCGGTTTCCAATACTATAGTGAAATCGTACAATGAATTTAAAAACTTATCACCAAAAGAATTAGTAGATCAACGCATGGAAAAGTACGCTCAAATGGGTGTTTTCAAGGATTAACAAACAGCGCTCTTCTAGAAAAAATAAAAGTCAAGTAGTTTACTTGACTTTTTTAATGCTTATCAACAATATTTTTGACTTATAAACAGTTCAATTGTGGAGTACACGTTACTGTTTAAAGGCACTTATCCTTATTTTTTAAGTACTTTCGTAATGATAACCAAGTAATTTAACTCTTCGTAATACGAAGTAGAATGATGACCAACACATGAAACAACCAGAACCAGTAAAAGTATACAAAACCGATAAAAGCACACTAATTAGCTTAGAGAAAGGAAAAATTCCGCCTCAAGCTATTGATTTAGAAGAAGTGGTGCTAGGCGCAATGATGATTGACAAAAAAGGAGTTGATGAAGTGATTGATATCCTAAGTACGGATGCGTTTTATAAAGATGCTCACCGATATATATTTGAAGCAATACTTCAATTATTTGAAAACAGTGAGCCTGTAGATTTATTAACAGTTTCAACTCAACTCCGAAAAAATTCTAAACTTGATTTAATTGGAGGTGATTTTTATCTTATCTCATTAACCCAAAAAGTATCTTCATCGGCACATATTGAGTTTCATGCACGTATCATTTTACAGAAATTTATCCAGCGTAGTTTAATCAAGATTTCAAATGAAATTATCGAGGAAGCCTTTGACGAAACAAAAGATGTATTTGATCTATTGGATAAGGCCGAGTCAAGATTATATGAAGTGACTCAAGGCAATATTAAAAAATCTACGGAGACCGCTCAAGATTTAGTGTTTCAAGCCAAGAAAAAAATTGAAGAAATATCAAACAAAGAAGGACTCTCAGGAGTACCATCGGGCTTTGATAAATTAGATAAGCTCACTTCTGGTTGGCAAGAAAGTGATTTGATTATTATTGCTGCACGTCCAGGTATGGGTAAAACCGCCTTGACATTGTCAATGGCACGTAATATTGCTGTAACACAAAGTATTCCTTTAGCTTTCTTTTCGTTAGAAATGTCATCCGTTCAATTAATAACCCGTTTAATTTCTTCTGAAACAGGACTAAATTCAGAAAAACTAAGAACTGGACGTCTCGAAAAACACGAATGGGAACAACTGAACGTTAAAGTAAAAGCACTTGAAAAAGCACCATTATATATCGATGATACACCGTCATTATCCATTTTTGATTTAAGAGCAAAGGCTCGCCGCCTGGCGTCCCAAAATGGCATAAAACTTATAGTGGTTGATTATTTGCAGCTCATGACCGCAGGAGGCTCTCAAAAAGGGGGAAATCGTGAGCAAGAAATTTCTATGATTTCTCGAAACCTTAAAGCTCTTGCTAAAGAACTAAGTATCCCTGTCATTGCATTATCGCAATTATCACGAGCCGTGGAAACTCGTGGAGGAAGCAAGCGTCCATTACTATCCGATTTGAGAGAATCTGGAGCCATCGAGCAAGATGCTGATATTGTATCTTTTATTTACCGTCCAGAATATTACAAAATTGATGAGTGGGATGACGAACAACATACGCCTTCAGAAGGACAAGCAGAATTTATTATTGCAAAGCACCGTAATGGTGGACTCGAAAATATCCGTCTAAAATTCATTGGACACCTAGGAAAGTTTGACAATCTTGATGATTTTGATTCCCCATTTGATACTGAATTTCACTCAAAAATGAATGCGGCAGCCAATGACGATACTTTTAAACAGGACAATTTTAGAGTCGATCCAAGTGATGCGTTTGGAGATTCTGATGATGATACCCCGTATTAGAAAAGTTTGACTTATTTTTTTAAGTATATTTAAGCAATGAAAACAGTTATACTCAGTCTTTTTTTAGCGCTTAGCATGCTAACACATGCCTCATACATCCTTATTCCTATGGATGCAGATAGTCAAAAAAATCATTTGAAAGCCTATGGAATTGCCTATTGGACTTTAAATTCACAAGAAAATATCAAATGGCTTCTTAATTATAGAGGTGGCTCTTTTTTGTTACCCTATAGTGATGCTATCGAAAAAGAATGCCGTATTCGAGGTGTTTCGTATGAACTCATTAGTGAAGCTGAAGCCTCTACTGTTCTTAAAGAAATTAGCAGTCCAAATAAAAATATGGATGCTGTGATTCTTGAAAAAGCACCTAAAATTGCTGTCTATTCCCCTAGTGGTAAACAGCCATGGGACGATGCCGTAACCATGGTTTTAACCTATGCTGAAATTCCTTACGAAACTATTTATGACAATGAAGTCTTGAGTGATGCTTTATTGCTATATGATTGGTTACACCTTCATCACGAAGATTTTACAGGGCAATATGGTAAGTTTTACAGTGCCTACAGAAATGCAGCTTGGTATATAGAACAGCAACAAAGGGCTGAAGCGCTGGCTACGAGTTTAGGATATAATAAAGTTTCTGAACAAAAATTAGCAGTGGCTCAAAAAATAAGAGAATATGTTTTAGGTGGTGGTTTTATGTTTGCCATGTGTAGCGCAACCGATAGTTTTGATATTGCTTTAGCTGCACAGTCTCTTGATATTTGTGAAGCTATGTTTGATGGTGATGGGAGTACTCCTAACTACCAATCCCAGTTAGACTATTCTAAAACCTTTGCATTTCAAGATTTTATTGTAGAACGCAACCCAAAAATATATGAATTCTCAAGTATTGATATGACTCAAAAACGCAAAATAGCAAAAGAATTAGATTATTTTACATTAACAGAATATTCTGCAAAATGGGACCCAATTCCCACAATGTTGAATCAAAACCATACAGCACTTGTAAAAGGATTTATGGGGCAAACTACAGCCTATGCCAGAGCTCAAGTAAAATCTAATGTGCTCGTTATGGGTGAAAATAAATCTAATGGCGAGGCCCGTTACATTCACGGCATCAAAGGCCAAGGATTTTTTACATTTTATGGCGGTCATGACCCTGAAGATTATACCCATAGAGTAGGAGACCCTAAAACAGAATTAGATTTACATCCTACATCTCCTGGATACCGATTAATTTTAAATAACGTGTTGTTTCCTGCAGCCCGTAAGAAAAAACAAAAAACCTAATTTCTACTAATTATACTAACCCCCTTAATAATCTAACCTCAAAATCAAAACCTATGCTCCGTTTTTTTTTCTATCTCTTATCGTATTTCAATTATCATCATGTGCACAATTACAACAGGTTGTTGAACAGCTTCCTCAAGGGCAACAAGCCCCTACTATCAATATAGCAGCGGGACTACGTGAAGCACTAACTTTAGGTATTGACAAACAAGTGAGTAAGCTCACTCAAAAAGACGGCTTTTTTAAAAATGAACGCGTTAAAATAGTACTGCCTGAAGCATTAACAGAAGTAGATAAAGCACTCAGAACTATTGGATTTAGTGATTTAGCAGATGAAGGTCTAAAAGTTCTTAATCGTGCTGCTGAAGACGCTGTTAAAGAAGCAACTCCAGTATTTATTTCAGCGGTAAAAGATATAAAATTTGAGGACGCTAAGACCATTTTGTTAGGAAACAACACAGCTGCAACCGAATACTTAACCACTAAAACCGAAGAAGTGTTATATCAAAAGTTTAATCCTATAATCCAACACTCCTTTACAAGCGTTGGTGCTGATAAAATCTGGAATACTTTAATCCAAAAATATAATAAAATCCCCTTTACTGAATCTGTAAATACAGATCTTACAGATTATGTGACCAAAGAAGCGCTCAAAGGGGTGTATGAAATGATCGCTATTGAGGAGGTACAAATACGAACGCAGCTTTCATCTCGTACAACAACGTTACTTCAGCAAGTCTTTAAACTTCAAGATTAAAATTTAGAACCTTTTTAAAAGGATTCATCATTTATTAGTATATTGGAACTCAAAAAAAGTCTAGAATACTGTCAAAGTTCTAATTTAGTTTTTCTTATATGATTTCAGATTCTTTTATGCACAGAAAAGATCTTGCTCAACTTATCTTAAATCGATTAACTCTCGATAAAGTACGTATTAAAACCCAGTATGAATCCTCTAGGCATCAAATTGGATATTTTTTTATTGATGATCTATTGCCACCAGAACTAACAACCTATATTAACAGTCAGTTTCCGTCTAAAGATGAAATGGTTCTTAAGAAAAGCATTAAAGAAAACAAACATATTGCCGTACAGATGAATCAATATGCGCCCATTTTGGAAGAGTTGATTTATGCATTTCAAGATGTACGTATAGTAAAATTGATTAAAAATATTTGCTCTATTGAAGACCTTCATCCCGATGCGGATTTATATGCAGGAGGACTATCATCTATGGAACAACATCAGTTCTTGAATCCACATTTAGACAATTCTCATGATAAAGAAAGAAATAACTGGCGTGTTCTCAATTTATTGTTTTATGTCACTCCAAATTGGAATGACTCTAATGGAGGGCATTTAGAAATCTGGCCAAAAGGACTTAAACATCCTCAGACCACTTTATATTCAAGATTTAATAGGCTGGTTGTTATGGCTACACACGATAAATCATGGCATTCTGTAAGCCCTGTTTTGGTTGATGCTTCGAGAAATTGTGTGTCCAATTATTATTTCTCTAACACTTCACTTTCAACTACCGATAAATTTCATGTGACTACCTTTAGAGGAAGACCCCACCAGAAAATTAGAAATCAAGTTCTTAAATTTGATGCTTTTATTAGGATGAGTTTAAGAAGAGTATTTAAAAAGGGCGTCGTTAAAAACCCACATGTTTATAACAAAAACAAAGATTAATGTCTTTAAATTAAAAAAGCCTCGCATTGCGAGGCTTTTTATAAGCGAATATGATACAATAGGCTATTTGCCTTACTTTACTTTATCGACAATAGCTTTGAAAGCTTCTGGGTTATTCATTGCTAAATCAGCTAAAACCTTACGGTTTAGTTCGATGTTATTAGTTTTGAGTTTCCCAATAAATTGTGAATAGGATAATCCATGAGCTCTGGCTCCTGCATTGATACGCATGATCCATAAAGCACGGAATGTTCTTTTCTTATTTCTGCGGTCTCTGTAAGCATAAAGCATGGCTTTATCAACTGCATTTTTTGCAATTGTCCATACGTTTTTACGTCTTCCAAAGTACCCTTTAGCTTGTTTTAATACTTTTTTTCTGCGGGCTCTTTTGGCCACTGAATTTACTGATCTTGGCATTTCTTAAATGTTTTTTGTAGTAGGCGATCCAATTTTATTGAATGCTTTTATGGCCTAACTCCATGGTTTATAAAATTAATTTTTAACCTAAACAACGTTTACTTTAAACGTAATTGTTGCTTAATGTTTGCTTCGTCATTCGCATGTACCAATGTACTGTGCGTCAGAGCAAGCTTACGTTTTTTAGACTTTTTCGTTAGAATGTGGCTTTTGAACGCATGCTTTCTTTTGATTTTTCCAGTACCCGTTACTTTAAAACGTTTCTTGGCACTAGACTTGGTTTTCATTTTAGGCATTTTCTCCTTTTATTTAGTTGCTTCGCTTATTTTACTTTTTTTGGGGAGATAAACATAATCATTCGTTTACCTTCCAGTTTTGGCATTTGTTCTACCTTTCCTAAGTCTTCTAAATCTTGCGCTAAACGCAATAATAAAATTTGACCTTGTTCTTGATAAATTATCGAACGCCCTTTGAAAAATACAAAGGCTTTCAATTTAGCCCCTTCCTTTAGAAACTTTTCAGCGTGTTTTTTCTTAAAAGCATAATCATGATCATCGGTTTGAGGTCCAAAACGAATCTCTTTAATCACTACTTTTGTAGCTTTAGATTTAATAGCTTTGTCACGCTTCTTTTGTTCATAAAGAAACTTTTTGTAATCCATAACTTTACATACTGGTGGGACAGCATTTGGTGATATCTCCACTAAATCCACCTCTTGCTCTCGAGCAATTGCTAAGGCTTCTGATAGGCTGTATACACCAACTTCAACATTGTCACCAACTAGTCTTAACTCCTGTGCGGTGATTTTTCTGTTGATCTTGTGCTGATCTTCTTTAATAATTCTTAGAGGACCTCTGTCTCTTCTTCTACGTATTGCTATGGCTTTATATTTTAGTTAAACTTAAAATTCTTTTAATGTTTTTTTAATTTCTTCTTCTATAATAGATGAAAATGATGCCACACTAATTGTGCCTAAATCATCACC
>Ga0233438_10002587_pt1 | contig 17797 bp, 15 predicted proteins | sample SI_123_September_FD_182720 | JGI IMG/M metagenome (GOLD analysis project Ga0233438, IMG submission 182720) | Seawater microbial communities from Saanich Inlet, British Columbia, Canada - SI_123_September2016_10_MG | ecosystem: Environmental > Aquatic > Marine > Inlet | place: Canada: British...
TTTCTTATACTCAAAATTCTGTAGCAAGAGAATGGAATGAGGAGCTTCTGGAGGCCATAAGAAATGATTATGCTAGACCAACTGTACATGCTAGAAATCTATTTCATAGTTCTCTAATCATGTACGACACTTGGGCAATTTTTAATGATAATGCTGAAACTGTATTTTTAGGCAAATCTTTTGGTGGCTATGAATGTACTTTTAATGGTATCTCAACCCCTTCGGAAATTGATAGTGCAATTCACGAAGTGATGAGTTATGCAATGTATAGGCTTTTAACCCATAGATTTACGAACTCACCAAATGCAAATAGTACCCTAGAAAACTTTACAGACCTATTTAGTTCATACGGTTATGATGAAAATATTATAACTGTAGATTACAGCGATAATTCTTTTGCTGCATTAGGTAATTATATTGCACAAGAAATAATAAATTTTGGATTACAAGATGGTTCAAATGAACAGAATGATTATGAAAATCAATATTATATTCCTCAAAATGATCCATTAATATTAGATTTATATGAGGATAATTCTGCTATTAACCCAAATAAATGGCAACCCTTAGCTTTTGACGTATATATAGACCAAAGTGGAAATGTTTATCCACTAGAAACTCCAAGTTTTTTAACTCCTGAATGGGGTCAAGTAAGTCCTTTTTCATTAAAACCTGAAGATTTAGAAATTCTAAATAATGGATTTGATAGCTATGTTTATAATGATCCTGGTTTTCCAGAGTTAATTCAAAATTCTTCATCTAACGGAATAGATGACCCTTACAAATGGAATTTTGCATTAGTTATTTCTTGGTCTGCACACCTAGACCCAAATGATGATAGTATTATTGATATATCACCAGCAACTTTAGGGAATATAGATATTTCTGACTACCCAACAACTTTTCAAGAGTATGTGAGTTTTTATAATTTCAATGAAGGTGGAGCTATAAATAATGGACATGTAACAAACCCAATATCAGGAAACCCATACACACCACAATTTGTTAAACGAGGAGATTATGCTAGGGTATTAGCAGAATTTTGGGCAGATGGTCCAGATTCTGAAACACCTCCTGGACATTGGTTTACTATCATGAATTATGTAAGTGACCATCCACAAACAATCAAGAAGTTTGGTGGTCAGGGATCTATTATAAGTGATTTAGAATGGGATGTAAAATCTTATTTAGTATTAGGTGGAGCTATGCATGATTCTGCAATTAATATTTGGGGTATTAAGGGCTATTATGATTACACAAGACCAATATCTGCTATTCGTTATATGGCCTCAAAAGGTCAAAGTACGGACAATAGTTTATCTAACTTTGACCCACACGGTTTGCCCTTAATTTCGGGGTTAATTGAAGTCATAGAAATAGGAGATCCTTTGGCTTTAGAGGATGATTCTAATATAGGATTAATCAAAGTAAAATCTTGGAAAGGTCCTGAATATATTTCAGATCCTGAAACTGACACAGCAGGTGTAGATTGGATATTGGGAACACATTGGTGGCCCTACCAAAGACCTACATTTGTTACTCCACCTTTTGCAGGATATTTATCTGGTCATTCAACATTTTCAAGAGCAGCTGCAGTATCATTGACAAAAATCACAGGAAGTAAATTTTTTCCTGGCGGACTAGGTACTTTTGACGTAGTAGAAAACGAGTTTTTAGTTTTTGAAGAAGGCCCAACTGAATCATTTGTATTAGAATGGGCAACCTATCAAGATGCATCAGATCAAACAAGTTTATCTAGAATTTGGGGTGGAATTCATCCTCCAATAGATGATATAAAGGGAAGAATTATAGGGGAAAAGATTGGTGAAGAATCATTTAATTTGGCACAACAGTATTTTACTGGTACCCTAGGTATTTCATCTGCATCGGTTAATCAAATAAACACAGTAGTATATCCAATTCCTGTTGAAAATACGCTTCATATCAAAACACAATTTTTAGAAGAAATTAAAATAGAAGTGTATTCACTGTCTGGGAAGCTTATTTTTTCTTCTAAAAAAATTAATCACAACGGGGTCTTAGATCTAAATTTAGAGCATTTGGCTCAAGGGGTATACATTCTCAAGGGAGTATCTAGTGGAGATACTTTGATATTTCAAAGAAAAATAATTAAATAAATTTTTTATTTAAAAATCTACTACAATACCAATACTAGGTATAGAAGTACTCGTATCCTGGTTTATTTGTGATAAGCTAAGTGGAGAATTTAAATTACCATCCATATCTCTTGAAAGACCGTATTCATTGGGTCTTGGAATGCTTTGGCCAAGAACATTTTGAATTTCAAAAAAGACATTTAAGCTGAATTGATTGTAATTCCACTTTTTATCTACTCGAATGTCTAATTGACTAAAAGTTTCTAATTTTTCATCTCCTAGACGTGTATAATCTAAAATAATTTCTGGATAAGAGACTAGCGTTGCCTCAAGATTTGTTGGTACATAAGGTGTTTTACCTGCAAAACGATATCTAGAACTAATTTCCCAATTATTTTTCAATTTATATCCACCTACAAAAGAAACCAAATGTCTACTATCCCAAACAGAAGGTATATATACAGTGGAATCAAAACCTGTAAATTCGCTAAAGAAATAAGTATAAGAGAAAATACTATAAAAATTATTCAATAGTTTTTGCTGGTATTGAAATTCTAGACCATAACTTCTACCTTTTCCTACAGTTTCAACATCTTCATTTCCTAATACTTCAAAATCTGCTCCTTTATTTGCCAAAGACACTTCATCCAATACTGATACAGGATAATCTGAATAACGTTTGTAAAAACCTTCTAAAGATATACTTGCTGCAGGGTTTAAATAATGCTGAAAACCTATTACATAATGATCACTTTGTGTATAGTCACTGTCTTGGTTTGTGAGATTACCACTTGAATCTCTAAAACCTAAAATTGTGTAAGGGGCTATTTTATAATATCGTCCTGCAGTTGCACTAATACGCCAATTTTCTTTAAATTCATAGGATAATGAGAGTCTTGGAGAAAAATTTGAAACCAAATTACTTGAGGTTGTAAAACTATCATCATCCATCCTAAATCCTAGAGAAACATCTACTTTATCATTAAAAAATGAACGTGTGGCATTTGCAAAAAGACCATATTTTATAAAGTCTATCTCTGTAGTGTAGAAAATTGCATCAGCAATGTTGGCTGTATTATTTGAGTAAAAAGAGTGTTGTGTATTAAAACCACCTGTAATTTTCCAATCATTTATAAATTTGGTGAGTTGATATCTAAGTTTAGACTCTGACTCTACAGCATCATTTCTAAAGATAATTCCAGTTTCATTTTCTGGATCTAGGTAGCTAGTGAATGTATTCTTTAATCGATTATTACTCACAGTAGTTTCCATATAACCAGAACCATCTTTAAATCTTTTCCTCCAGGTAACTCCTATTGCATTTGTTTTTTGTTGTATAAAGGGTGCTTGTTCTAAAACTGCTTGTGCTTCTTCATCATAGTCTTCTGGAGCTTCTACACTAAAATCATCTACAGAGCCTAACCCTATAAAATACAAATCATTATAATTATCTATTTGATGTGTTAGTTTATATTGATAATCCCAGTAATCTGGTCTAATGGGTAAGCCTATTAGTTTAAATAAAGCTTGTAAATAACTTCTTCTTACAGATAATAAAAAACTGGTCTTACTTTCTTTCTTTTTGTTTTTAAATAATGGACCTTCAAACGTAAATGCAGCATCAGTTGCACTTACCCTAATATTGGTATTGAATCGCTCTTTATTTCCATCACGTTGTTTAAATTGAAGAACACCTGATAATGGATTATCATATTGAGCACCAAAAGCAGATGTAGACAAGGTAACATCGTTTATAAATGAAACATTTAATAAGCCAACTGGTCCCCCTGCACTTCCTTGTGTAGCAAAATGGTTAATGTTTGGAACTTCTACCCCATCTAAATAATACACGGTCTCGTTAGGTGCACCTCCACGTATAATTAAATCATTTCTAAAACCTCCTACTGATGGAGAAACACCAGGTAATGATTGAGCCACTTGTACAACATCATTATTTCCACCAGGATATGTAGCTATTTCTACAGCAGACAAAGACTGAGTTGATAAAGGAGTTTCTTTAGGCCTACTGATTTTATTTTTATTTGACACTACAACTTCCTCCAAGGATTCGGAAGATTCAATTAAAATGAAATTAAACGATCGATTTCCTTTTGATTTGACAATAATATTAAATTTTGTTTGTGAATCAAAACCAACAAAACTAGCCGTTAAATTGTAGGATCCTGGAATAACATTAGTAATTAGAAAAGTACCATCTTCTTCAGAAATACTTCCCTGGTTAGTATTTAAATACACCGAGGCAGCAAATATTGGAGCGCCTTTTTCATCAACCACTTTTCCTCGAATACTAGTTTTTACCTGAGCAGAAGAAGCCACTGAAATTAGAACAGTAATAAAAAGAAATTGAATAAATTTTATCTTGGTATTCATGAAAAATGATTGAATAATTGATGCTGCAAAAATACCATTTTTATGATGCTAGAAACTGATTTATTATTTTTTGTCTAGATTTAAAGTAGAATTTATTAAAATTTTAACATCATGACGAACTACTTGAGAAAACCAACGGGTCTATTTTGGATCATTAGCAGTACGGCTCTTATTTGGAATATAATGGGGGTATTTAATTATTTAACTCAGGCATTTATGACCAATGATATATTGGCCTCTCTACCTAAAGACCAGCAAGTTTTATATCAGGATGTTCCTGCATGGGTAACAGCAGCATTTGCTACTGCAGTATTTTCTGGAACCCTTGGGGCTTTATTATTGTTATTAAAGAAAAAAATTGCCTCAACCTTCTTTATCCTATCATTTGCAGGAATTATGATACAGATGACCTATGGTCTGTTCATAAGTGAAAATACAGATAGTTATGGACCACTGGGCCTATTAATGCCTTTAATGATTATTGCTGTTGGAGGATATTTAATCTGGTATTCAAAAAAGGCAACTGAGTACAGATGGTTATCTTAACTAAAAGCTAGTTTCTGTAAACTTGATGTTCAAATCTTTTTCTAATTCATGAACTCGTTGAAGCTCATTTGAAAGAATTAATGCTATAGAAATTCCTTTTTTACCTGCTCTAGCAGTTCTTCCGCTTCTGTGGGTATAATAATCTAATTGATCTGGTAATTGATGATGAATTACAAATGCTAAATCTCTAACATCTATCCCTCTTGCAGATACGTCTGTAGAGATTAAGTATTGTAAACTTTCATTTTTAAAAGCACGCATTACTTTGTCTCGCTCTTTTTGCTGCATATCACCTTCTAAAGCTCCAATAGAAAAACCTTCCTCTTGCAAAAGTTTGTTTAGATTTTGAGTACCTGCCTTAGTTCTACAAAAAATAATTCCTCGAGCCTCTTGTCTTAATTCTAAAAAACGAATAATGGTCTTTACTTTTTCCTTTATGGTTGTTTTTACAAATTGATGGCTAATATTTGAGTTCACCATAGAGTTTCTATCGATTTCTACACGAGGTGCATTCGAATCCATGTAGGTTTTTATAATTCTTTGAATTTCCTCAGGCATAGTCGCCGAAAATAACCAAGTATTTCTTTGGCCTGAGGTATATTTTAAAATTCTATTTAAATCTTGTTTAAAGCCCATACTTAACATTTCATCTGCTTCATCTAAAACAAGAGTTTTAATTTCTTTTAAATTAATATTTCCTCGCTCTATCAAATCTATCAAACGTCCCGGAGTAGCAACAATTATATGGGTAGTTCTTTCTAAATTATGGATTTGCCGATCTATTTTTTCACCTCCGTAAACAGCTTCTACAAACACTTTATGGTCATAATATTTAGTATACTTAAAGAGTTGTTTTTTTATTTGTTGAACCAATTCTCTTGTAGGTGATAAAATAAGTGCTTGAACAGCAGTATTGCTTGGATTTATCTGCTGAACTATTGGCAAGCCAAAAGCAGCTGTTTTACCAGTTCCTGTTTGTGCTAAGCCTACAAAATCTGTTCTTTTATTCAATAAAATAGGGATGGTTTTCTCTTGAATTTCAGAGGGTGTATGTATTCCTAATTCTTTGATGGATTGTATAAAAGGTTTTTTTACACCTAAAGTAGCAAATGTGCTCATGTTTAAATTAAATTTCAGAAAAGCAAAGGTACAGTTATTTAGGAGCTAACATCATTAAAATTTGATCAGTTATTCTAGTAGGTTTAAAGCTTTTAGAATTTACTAAACAAAAAGTTGTCTGAGCCTTCACAATAAGTTTATTGTTCTTATAAAACTCTACATGACGAATAGATCGTATGCCTCCAGTTTTTCCAACCCAAGTTTTAGCTTCAATTGAATCCCCAAGTAAAGATTGGCCAACATAATCTATTTCATGCCTAAGAACCACCCATACAAAAGCAGAAGTATCTATATCTTGCTTCAGTTGTGTCCAATGCAAGTTTGCAATATTTTGAATCCACCTAAGGTACACCACGTTATTTACATGATTCAGTTCATCTATATCAGATGCTATAACTGTATACGTAGTTTGAAAGACACTCATAAGACAAACTTAAAAGAAAATTATGAATATGTTAATTAATCCATAAATATATTTACAATTATATTAAACAGTCTTATTATGTAGATATTTGCAAATCTTTATGACGGAAACCACCAACAGTTTAGGAACTCAAAAAATAAGTAAACTTCTTATAAAGCAAGCTATACCTGCTTCTATTGGTATTTTAGTGATGTCATTAAATATGATTGTAGATACCATTTTTGTAGGCCAATGGATTGGTTCTATGGCTATAGCAGCCATTACAGTAGTTTTACCAATTGTTTTCTTGATATCGTCTGTAGGGATGGGAATAGGTATTGGAGGTAGTTCAATTATTTCTAGAGCTTTTGGTGCAAAAGATATAAATAAAGCCTACTTAACTTTTGGAAATCAAATTTCCTTAACACTAGTACTCTCTATTTTCTTTGTAAGCGTAGGAGTTCTATTTTACAAACCTCTTCTATTATTATTTGGCGCCAATGGAGCAATTTTAGATCCTGCAACAGCCTATTTTAATGTAGTCTTATATGGAGTTCCGTTTTTAGCCTTTGCCATGATGGGTAACCCTGTGATTAGAGCAGAAGGAAAACCTAAATTTGCAATGTATGCAATGATTTTACCTGCTATTTCAAACATTCTTCTAGATATTATCTTCATAAAATTTTTAAATTTAGGTATGTTTGGTGCTGGTTTAGCGACCTCTATCTCTTATGCTGTTTGTGGTTTATTTATTTTTAGCTTCTTTCTTTCTAAAAAAAGTGAGCTTATTATTAAACCTAGTTACTTTTTATTAAAAGTAGCCATTGTTAAAGAAATTATTCAATTAGGAGGTGTTACTATTGCTAGACAAGGAACCATTAGTGTATTAATGATAGTTTTAAATGCCACTTTATTTACCTATGGAGGCGAAAATGCGATTGCTGTATACGGTATTATTAATAGAGTGATGATGTTTGCTTTATTTCCTGTATTAGGAGTAACGCAAGGTTTCTTACCCATAGCAGGGTATAACTATGGTGCTAAAAATAGTGAGAGAGTAAAAGAAGTGATAAAAAAAGCGATACTGTATGGCAGTATGGTAGCTACACTAATTTTTTTAGGAATTATTACTTTTCCAGAGGCAATTGCTAGGCTTTTTACCTCAGATGCAGCATTAATTAAAGAAACACCTAAAGCTTTGTTGTATGTATTTTTGGCAACTCCTGTAATTACTGCACAACTTATTGGTTCTGCTTATTTTCAGGCTGCTGGAAAAGCCCTGCCTGCGCTGCTACTAACCCTACTGAAACAAGGGATATTCTTAATTCCCTTGGTATATTTATTGCCTAAATTTTTTGGCTTAAATGGAGTTTGGTTTTCTTTTCCAATTGCAGATGTTTTGGCTACACTTGTTACCATGATCTTCTTGCGTATAGAAGTACGTAAACATCTTAAATAAATTTTTCCCTAAAACATCCCTAAAAATGGGGGGCTATAAATTTCACTACTTGTAGGGATTGAATTACATTAGAAAATTCTTCATATTTATAACTATTATTTATCTTAAAAAAATAGAAGACATAATACAAATAGAAAAAATAATAAATACTATGAAAAATAAATTTAAAAGAACGATAGCCATTTATTTAGCAGTACTTATGGTAAGTTCAAGTGCATATCCATGTACTGGAATTACGCTAAAATCTAAAGATGGTGGAGTTGTTGTTTCTCGTACTGTTGAGTGGGCGTTAAACGATGCACAACATAATAAGATTTTAGTAGTTCCTAGAAATAAACAATTTGTTGGTCAAACTCCTGAAGGATATAACGGAAAGCAATGGAAAGGAAATTATGGTTTTGTAACCCTCACAGCTTACGGTCAGCCCTATGGCCCTGACGGTTTAAATGAAGAAGGACTTTATGTTGGCGTATATTATCTTCCTGACTTTGCAGAATATGCCATTTATGATCCTACAAAAGCAAAAAATTCTATGAGTGTTGGAGATTTAATGCAATGGATGCTATCATCATTTAAAACAGTAAATGAAATTATTGAGAATTTAAAAAATGTTATTGTTGTAAATGTTGAGAATAAAGAATTTGGAGGAGCGGCACTCCCCTTTCATTTTAAAATTGTTGATCCAAGTGGTAATAGTAAAATAATTGAAATCGTAAACAATGGTGAAGTAAAGGTATATGACCCGTATATTGGTGTAATTACAAATTCGCCAACTTATGATTGGCATATAACTAATCAAAGAAATTATCTGAGTCTTTCAACAAATCCAAATAACCAAATGAGTTTTGATGGCAACAACTTAAAGCCCTTAGGTGGTGGATCTGGTTTAATTGGCTTGCCAGGAGATTTTACTCCACCCTCAAGGTTTGTTAGAGCTGCTGCATTAACTGCTTCTTGTCGTCCTTTAGAAACAAGCCTTGATGCTGTTTTTGAATCGTTTAGAATATTAGATAACTTCAATATTCCATTAGGCGCTCACATACCAAAAGAACATTTACCAACAGACATTGTTAGTGCGACACAAGTTACCTCTGCATCTGATTTACAAAACAAAGTTTACTATTACCACACTATGTGGAACCGACAGGTAAGAAAAATTGACTTGAAAGCTATTGATTTTGCTAGAGTACAAGAGCAAATAATTGATGATGATGAATTGAAAATAAATACTGTCAAAGATGTAACACCAAAATAAATCGTAAAGGATCTCAAACAAATACCTACATTATTTATCATCTATTGCTAGTACTAGCCTACATTCAAAAATCTTATCATGTTTTCTATTTGGTTTTTATGTGCTAAACCATGCAACAAAACATATACAAACACGTTGCTTAAAAATATATAAAAAATGTCTAATGAAATAAAAGGTTATCTTATATTAGTGATTGGAATATGATGCTTAATTTATGTGCTATATAAATTTTTAAAAAATAACATGCCATAACGATGTATATATTAAATGTCTACAAAAAGCTATCTTAAACAGCAATTTTTCATATAATATCAATGACAAAATAAGTATGTATTAAATATGAAATATATAACGGTATTACTTCTTCTTTTAGGCTTTTGTTTTTCTAGTTTTGCTCAGCAAATCATTAATGCCTCTATTACACATGATGGAATTCAACGAAACTATATATTATATATTCCAGAGCTATACGATGGCACTACAACTGTACCTTTAGTCCTTAATTTTCATGGATTTGGGAGTAATGCAAATCAACAAATGTTTTACGGTGATTTTCGTGATATTGCAGATACAGAAGGATTTCTTTTGGTACATCCTGAAGGGACTACATTTATTGGAAATCAGTTCTGGAATGTTGGGTTTCCTGGTATATCAAGCACCATAGATGATGTTGGTTTTACCGAAGCTTTGATCGATGAATTAGCAACTTTATATGCTATAGATTTAAATAGAGTTTACGCAACAGGAATGTCTAATGGTGGTTTTATGAGTTTTTTATTAGCTTGTCAATTGAGTGAAAAAATTGCTGCTGTGGCATCTGTAACTGGATCTATGACCCTAGACACTTTTAGTAACTGCAACGCTCAATTCCCCACACCCGTTTTGCAAATTCATGGTACTGAAGATGATGTTGTTCTTTATAATGGAAATACTTTGTCAATACCCATAGCAGATGTAATTTCATACTGGGTAGATTATAATAATTGTGAAATAACCCCAACAACTACAACGTTTCCAGATCTAGACGCTTCAGATGGAAGTACAGTAGAACATAGTGTATATGAAGATGGTGATAATGGGGTTACTACAGAGCATATGAAAGTTATTGGAGGTGGCCATACTTGGCCAGGCTCAATTCTAAATACTACGGGAACAAACCAAGATATTGATGCCTCAATGGAAATCTGGTTATTCTTTTCAAGATATGATATTAATGGGCCATTATCTAATGATGACTTTGAAAACAATCAAGTGACTATCTATCCAAACCCAACCCAATCTAAAATTAATTTGTCATTAAATTATTCTAAAGATATTTATTATGAGTTAATTTCTCCCTTAGGGCAGCAATTAATGACTGGGACAATTACATCAAGTAACGAAGAAATTGACATATCACATTTACCATCGAATATTTACTTTTTAAAAGTAGGTAATCAGGTCTTTAAAGTTCTTAAGTCTGAATTATAACGTTGACTAAAAATGGCCATAAGTAATTACTAAACCACGCAACCAATGTTAGCCTAGACGTTCTATATAATTTGGTAGAATACTTGCCATGTTACAAAGAAAATTCAAAATCCTAAATAATAAAAAAATACATAAATTAAACTTTTTTGATTTTATAGAGTCAAAAAATAAATAAAAACAATAAAAATGAAAAATTTACCCCTACTACTGATTGCTCTAACTTTTATGTTATCATCATGTAATAACGAGGATGAAATTACACTACTACAAGAAACTCAAGGGTACAACATGTTACTCATTGGTAATAGCTTTTTCAAACCCTATGCAAACAATCTCAATGAGGTAGCTTTAGATGCTGGCTTTGAAGAACATAATGCAACACTTGTATTTAGAGGGGGTGATAATGGAAGACCTATTAATTTTTGGAATGATTCAGACAGTAATGCACATCAAGAAATTAAAACTACGCTAGATCAGGGAAATATAGACTATTTTGGGATGACCGCTGGCTATGATTTAGACAATATAGATGATCCGTTTTAGGGCCAACGTGAATGGATAAATTATGCATTACAAAACAATCCAAATATTAAGGTTTTTATAGCCATACCAGTAATAGATTATCCTGCTTCTTGGGATGAAAGAGCAGAAGAATTTGGATATGAAACCATAGAGGAACTCTACGACTATTTTGTAAATATACTTGTCAATCAAACAATGATTAACGAATTGCGTAGTGAATTCCCTTCAACTACAATTTTTACCATTCCTACGGGTTGGTCAACTATTAAATTAGCTCAAATGTATCAGGAGAATTTATTATTAGATACCATTACAATCTTTGGCCCAAAACCAACGTCTTTATTTACAGATCAAAAAGGTCACCAAGGTCAAATAGCTATTGAAACTGGTACTCTTGTTTGGTTACAAAGTATTTACAATATAGATCTTACTACGAATACATACGAAACCGGATTCAATACAGACTTACATGACATTGCGAAGCAAGTAACGGATAATCATGATTCAAATTATAAACAGTAAATAATTATATTATACTTTCACCATTTAAATTTGTAGTGAGTATATCACTAAATAAATTAAAGAAAGGTCTCAACGCTTTATAGGAGTTATCTACTTCAGAACTAAAGTTTGGAGAAAGCACTTCTTGATCTGTAAAATTACGAACAGCTATGAACCCTTTTTTACGAAGTAAGTCTACATCGGGGTGCTCTTTGTCAAAACCACGTGGAGCAGTTTTTAATTCATCGCCTTTAAATGTATTCCCAAAATAGTATTGAAAGTTTTTATCTTCTAAAATTTCTCGAAATTCTGTAGCATCTACCTCTATTTCTTTTCTAATTCTGAGTAAATCTTCTTTGTTGGGCTCCCAAAAGCCTCCGGCTAAGAAACTTTCACCTGGGCGAATTCTTAAATAATAACCACCCCGAAGATGTTTGCCTAACCTAGAAAATGAACCAGCAAAATGAGGTTTGTATGGGGTTTTATCTTTTGAGAAACGAACATCTCTATAGATTCTAAACAATTTAAATTTTTCTATATCATCATGTTTTTCAAGATTATTTCTAATTTCTGCATATACTTCTTTGGCATTATTTTGAGCTTCAATAAAGGTTGGCTTGTGATCTGCAAACCAATCTCTATTATTGTTGCTTTTTAATTTTTTAAGATAAGATAAGCTAGACTTTTCGAATTGCATAGTTGAAGATTTAAGAAAAATAAAATTACAAAAAATGATTTACTAATGATTTGTATTTTTGAAGTTGAATGAAGGTTACACAAATAAGATTTGAAGGGTTTTTAAAAACACCCACATTATGGGTATCTACTAATATTCATGAGCTAAAACAATTTTCAATTGAGCAAAAATCAATAGTATTTAACCTAGATATTGATAATAAGCAACGACTAGGAAAGTATGTTGAGCGTTTTGTTTCTCATCAATTAGCAAATACGGAGGGTATCAGTTTAATTGCAGAAAATATTCAGATATCTAAAGATAAAATTACCCTTGGAGAATTAGATTTTTTGATCAATAAAAATGGGAAACCTATACATTTAGAGGTAATTTATAAATTTTACTTATATAACCCTACTTTAAAGGGTTTAGATTGCTTGATTGGCCCCAATAAAAAAGACAGTCTGGTAGAAAAATTAAATAAACTTAGGGAAAAACAATTGCCTATACTCTACTCTAAAGAATGTGAAAAGTACCTGAAAAGTATCTCACTTCAAAGTGCCGATATATCACAACAAGTTTATTTTAAAGCGCAATTGTTTGTTCCTTTTGGGATGAAAAAAGAAGTTAAATCTAATATTAATTCAAATTGTATTGTGGGTTACTATTTTAAACCTCATGAATTAATTCAATTTAAAGAGGCAAAATTTTATATTCCATCAAAAAAAGATTGGTTAATGATACCTCACACCAATGTAAGTTGGATGGTATATGAAAAATATTTTGAAGAAAGTAAAAACTATCTAGATCGCCAGTTTTCGCCAATGTGTTGGATGAAAACTACTACAGGCGAACTTAAAAAGTTTTTTTTAATCTGGTGGGAGACATGAGCTCATATAGTTTTTACTTTTCCCTTTCTTTTAATACCGCTATAACGTCATTCAGTTTAAAACCTTTTGCCTGCAATAACATCAAATAGTGAAACAATAAATCAGCACTTTCATTTAAGAACAGCTTGTCATCATTATCCTTCGCTTCAATAACAACTTCTACAGCTTCTTCACCAACTTTCTGAGCAATCTTATTGATTCCTTTATCAAATAGCGACACAACGTAACTATTTTGGTTTTCCCGACGAAGCTCTGGAGCTATTTTTGAAATTTCAATTCTTTCTGCAATCGTATTTTCTAATTGTGATATAAAACCATACGAATTATCATTCGATTCATTCCAACAGGTATCTGAACCTGTATGACACGTTGGTCCAACTGGATTTACTTGAATTAGTAAAGTATCATTGTCACAATCTAGTTTGATGTCAACCAAATTTAAAAAATTACCACTCTCCTCTCCTTTTGTCCAAAGTCTATTTTTTGTTCTGCTAAAGAAGGTTACTTTTTTTGTGTTTTGTGTTTTCTCAAAAGCTTCTTGATTCATATAGCCTAACATGAGAACTTTCTTAGAGGTTGTATCTTGTATAATTGCAGGAATTAAACCATCTGGATTTTTTTTGAAATCTATCTTCATAATCGTACTTGTATCATATTGTTTTTTAATTCTTGTTTTAATTTGGGTATGAGTATTTCTCCAAAGTGAAAGACACTAGCTGCCAGCGCAGCATCTGATTTTCCTTTAACAAATGTGTCTACAAAATGCTGAACTGTACCAGCGCCACCTGAAGCAATAATTGGAATATTTACCAATGCTGTTAACTTTGCCAATGCTTCATTAGCAAAGCCTGATTTAGTTCCGTCATTATCCATAGAGGTAAATAAAATCTCTCCTGCACCACGGCGTTCTACTTCTTTTGCCCAATCAAACAATTCTAATTGTGTAGGAATAGTCCCTCCAGCTAAATGAACAACCCATTTTCCATTTACTTGCTTTGCATCAATAGCAACCACTACACATTGACTACCAAATTTCTTAGACAACTCATTCACCAATTCAGGTCTTTTAATTGCCGAAGAATTAATAGAAACTTTGTCTGCTCCATATTGTAACAAAGCATCTACATCCTCTACAGATGAAATCCCTCCGCCTACTGTAAATGGAATATTTACTTGTGCTGCAACTTTTAAGACCATTTCTAGCATGGTTTTTCTTCCTTCTAAAGTGGCAGAAATATCTAAAAACACCAACTCATCCGCACCAACTTCTGCATATTGTTTTGCTAAAGCTACAGGGTCTCCAGCATCAATTAAATTCACAAAATTAACGCCTTTTACAGTTCTTCCGTTTTTAATATCTAAGCAAGGTATAATTCTTTTTGTAAGCATCTTAACTAGTTAATATATAAGTTTCTAGTTCCTTTAAACTAATTCTATTCTCGTAAATAGCCTTTCCTATAATTACACCTTCACAATTCATTTCAGCCAATATTGGAATTTCATCAAATGTTGAGATTCCGCCAGAAGCAATTAATTTAATAGTTGGTGTTTCTTTTAAAATCTTCTCATATAAATTAAATGAAGGCCCCTCTAACATACCGTCTTTAGAAATATCTGTACAAATTACATGGCTAATCCCCTTAGATTGATACTTTTTAATAAAAGGAATTACCTCCAGGTTACTTTCTTCTTGCCATCCACTAACAGCAATCTTTTCGTTGTTACAATCTGCTCCTAAAATAATTTTATCTGTTCCATATTTGGCAATCCAACTTTCAAATAGTGTGGCATTTTTTACTGCAATACTGCCACCTGTTATTTGATGAGCACCAGAATCAAAAGCAATATGTAAATCTTCATCAGACTTTAATCCACCTCCAAAATCTATTTTTAAATTTGTTTTTGAGGCTATTTGCTCTAATATCTTAAAATTAACAATATGGCTTGCTTTCGCTCCATCCAAATCTACAACATGTAAATACTCGATTCCTGCATCTTCAAATGCTAAAGCTACCTCTATAGGATTTTCATTGTATATTTTTTTTGTGCTGTAAACTCCTTTAGTGAGTCTTACGCACTTTCCTTCAATTATATCTATCGCTGGTATAATTCTCATCTTATAAGTTTAAAAAGTTTTGTAATATTCTTTCGCCTGATTTTCCACTTTTTTCAGGGTGAAATTGAACTCCATAAAAATTATCTTTTTGGATCGCTGAGGCATAGAAAAACTCATAATCCGTGGTTGCAATACTTCTTTCATTTTCCTCAACATAATAACTATGCACCAAATACATATACTCTTTATCAGATATCCCATCAAACAGCTTAGATTCTAGGTTCGTAATGGTATTCCATCCCATTTGTGGAACTTTTACTTTGTTAGAAAATCTTTTTACAATAACATCAAATATCCCCAATCCATTGGTGTTTCCTTCTTCAGTTTTAGCACACATTAATTGCATACCCAAGCAAATACCTAAAACAGGTTGTTTTAGGGTTGGAATTATAATATCTAATTTAGATTCTTTCAACATTTTCATTGCAGAACTAGCCTCACCAACACCAGGAAATATAATTTTATCGGCTGTTTTTATTTCTTCAACATCATTAGATAAAACTGCAGATACTCCTAACCTATTAAAAGCAAACTGAATACTTTTAATATTTCCAACTCCATAATCTAATATCACTAATTTCATTACAACAAACCTTTTGTAGACGGTAAAATCATTTTTTCAATATCTCGTTTTACTGCCATTTTAATAGCTTTAGCAAAAGCTTTAAAAATAGCCTCTATCTTGTGGTGTTCATTGGTACCTTCGGCTTTAATATTTAAATTACATTTGGCACCATCTGTAAAAGATTTAAAGAAGTGAAAAAACATTTCTGTAGGCATTTTACCAACCATTTCTCGTTTAAAGTCTGCTTCCCACACCAACCAGTTTCGTCCACCAAAATCAATAGCAACTTGAGATAAACAATCATCCATTGGCAAACAAAAACCATAGCGTTCTATTCCTAGCTTGTTTCCCAAAGTCTTTGCAAAAACTTCCCCTAAAGCAATTGCTGTATCTTCAATAGTGTGGTGTTCATCAACTTCTAAATCACCCTTTACATTAACAACTAAATCCAATTGACCGTGACGGGCAATTTGATCTAACATGTGATCAAAAAATAAAATTCCTGTTGAAATATCACTTTTACCAGTTCCGTCTATATTTAAATCGATTTGAATTTTAGTTTCGTTAGTATTTCTTGAAATACTTCCTGTTCTATCTTGAGCTTTTAAAAACTCATAAATTGCAGACCAATCTTTTGTTTCTAAAGCAATATAGTTTTCTAAATCATCTTTGGTTAGCGTTAATTCATCGGCCCCCTCTGTATTGTCATTATTAATAAAAATGCCTTTTGCACCTAAGTTTTTAGCCAATTCTATGTCTGTCATTCGATCACCAATTACAAAAGAATTTTCTAAATCATAGGATTCAGAAAAATAGTGGGTTAATAAACCTGTATTGGGTTTTCGGGTTAGAGCATTATCTTTTGCAAATGTTCTATCAATAATTTGCTCTGAAAAAACAATACCTTCTTTTTCAAAGGTATTTACCAAAAAATTATGCACTGGCCAAAAAGTAGCTTCTGGAAAACTTTTAGTTCCCAATCCATCTTGATTGGTAACCATAACCAACTCAAAATTGAGTTCTTTGGCAATTTTACCAAGATATTGAAATACTCTAGGGTAAAAGTCTAGCTTTTCAAAACTATCGAGCTGATAATCTACAGGAGGTTCTATAGCTAAAGTTCCATCTCTATCTATAAAAAGTACTTTTTTCATCTATATTAATTTTAATGTATTTATTAATTTTTTGTTTTCATCTGCTGTACCCACTGTAAAACGCAAACAATTTTCACATAATGTCTGATGAGTTCTATTACGCACAACAATTCCTTTCTTTACTAGTTGATAATAACGTTTGTTAGCATTATCAACTTTTACTAATAAAAAATTGGCATCTGATGGATATACTTTTTCAACGATCTCAACTTTTTCCAAGTCTTTAATCAATTGATTTCTTTCAGCTATAAGAGTTGCTATTTCATTTTTTACTTTCTCTTTTTTTAAAAGTGCTTGTAAAGCAACATCTTGAGTTAGTTGATTGATATTATATGGGGGCTTAACCTTGTTTAAGGTTGAAATAATTTCTTCTGAAGCATAACATACACCAAGGCGAATAGCAGCTAACCCATAGGCTTTAGATAAGGTTTGTATAACTATTAAATTTGAAAATTCATGTAACCTACCTAACCAGCTCTCTTGAGTAGAAAAGTCAATATAGGCCTCATCAATAACTACAATTCCATTAAATTCTCTAATGAGATTTTCTATAGAATTAGCATCAAAACTATTGGCCGTTGGGTTGTTCGGTGAACATAGAAACAATACTTTA
>Ga0233438_10002593_pt1 | contig 17769 bp, 18 predicted proteins | sample SI_123_September_FD_182720 | JGI IMG/M metagenome (GOLD analysis project Ga0233438, IMG submission 182720) | Seawater microbial communities from Saanich Inlet, British Columbia, Canada - SI_123_September2016_10_MG | ecosystem: Environmental > Aquatic > Marine > Inlet | place: Canada: British...
TCATCGTCACAAGTCTGTCACTCTTAAATCACGCATTGGTAACGCCGGATGCGTAGATTGTTCTCATGCACTTCGCAGACGCTCATCACGCCCCAATACCCGACAGCAAAAAAAGAGGACGATTACCATGAAAATGCTCGCACCAGAAAACCAAGCCGAATCAACCAGTCACATCATCAAAGAAGGCACTAAAGGCGCAATCGCCGACCACCTCTTTACCGATGCCTATGGCCCTATCAAAAATCAGCAAAATAACAATACCGAATCCGGCTCCATCAAAGGCATCAAGGGATGCCTGCCTCAAGCAGGCGCCTCTGTAGTTTTTGACGATATTTATTCGAGCACTTTAAAGCCAGACAAATATACAGGCAAGCCTAATGCCATCGATGATGCCTATGACACCGGCAAGCCGATCAAAAAACCGATGGATGGTGGCATCAAAGACAAGCTTAAATCTGCAACCGAAGCTGGCGGCAAGGTACTCGACAAATAGCCGTATATAGGGGGAGGGAGCCCGGGCTCCCTCCTTGCAATCAAGATGGCACGGCTGCCGCTTCCCCGGCATTTTCAAAATATTTGACCAGATACGGCAAGGTAGCACTGCGCTTGGCCTTTGACCCTGCATTGGAACGCACTCCCGCACTGGCAACTTCTAGCGGCACACCTTCCAGGACGATCTTTCCACCCAAATCTCCAGCCCCCGGCCCAACATCGATCATCCAATCGCTGCCTGCCACCACCTGCATTTCATGCTCCACAACAATGACAGTATTGCCGGCGTCGACTAAATAATGCAATTGCTTCAGCAATTTTTCTACATCCGAGGGATGCAGACCTGTCGTCGGCTCATCCAGGACATACAGCGTATCTCCACGATGAGTCCTCTGCAATTCGGTCGCCAATTTTATCCTCTGCGCCTCACCACCCGATAATTCGGTTGCAGGTTGTCCAAGTCGCAGATAATCAAGCCCGACTTCTTTAAGGACAGTCAAAGAACGATGCACCGCAGCCTCATCGGCAAAAAACTCCCAGGCTGCATCCACTGTCATATCCAGCACCTGAGCGATATTTACTCCATTAAAGAGCACCTGCAATGTCGCCGCATTGTAGCGCGCACCATGACACGTCGGACAAGGCGCATATACGCTCGGTAAAAACAGCAATTCGACCATTACCGAGCCTTCGCCCTGGCAGTTTTCGCAGCGCCCCTTGGCCACATTAAAACTAAATCGCCCCGCATCGTATTTGCGAGATCGCGCCATCTTGGTCGCTGCAAACAATTTGCGCACGTGATCAAAAAGCCCCGTATAAGTGGCAAGATTTGACCTCGGCGTCCGCCCGATCGCCTTTTGATCTACGCGCACAAGGCGCCGCAAAGACTCCAGACCACCACTGATACGCCCCGAAGTAGTCTCGACAGTGACATTTTCGAGATCATCCAACAGGTCATCGCCCCCGTCGCCCCGATCGGCAGCAGCATCCACATCCTGCCCCAACCCCTCAGCCACCAACTCAACAAGGGCCTGGCTCACCAGACTCGATTTGCCCGATCCAGAGACCCCAGTCACACTGGTAAAACATCCAAGCGGAAATCTCACATCCAGGCGCTGCAGATTATTTCGTGAAATTTCTGACAGCTCCAACCATCCCTTTGGCTTGCGAGGCGTCTTTGAGGATGCTCCAGACAAAAGGGTAGTCGCAGAGCCAGTCGCCGCGAACAAATACTCTCGCGTCCGCGACTCTCTCACCGCGCGCAAGCCTTCGAGTGGGCCGCTATACAGGATCTCCCCACCATGCTGCCCCGCCAGAGGCCCTACATCGACGATCCAATCAGCACGCTTGATCACATCCAGATCATGCTCCACGACAAACAAACTGTTGCCAGCCGCTTTGAGATCATCCAGCGCAGATAGCAAGGCTTCGGTATCCGCAGGGTGCAATCCAGCCGAAGGCTCATCCAGCACGTAGACCACGCCAAAGAGATTGCTGCGCACCTGAGTCGCCAATCTCAAACGCTGCAATTCGCCAGGAGAAAGAGTCGGAGTATTGCGCTCCAAAGAAAGATAACCCAGACCTAGATCCAGCAAGACTTTGACCCGCCCCACCAGATCCTCGGCGATCCTTTGTGCCACCAGCGCCTTTTCGGGATGATCGACCATCAAGACAGCCAGTTCGGGCGCCTTGCCGGATGCATATGGCTCGAGCAACTCTCCTAGTTTTTTGAGAGGCAAGGCTGCGATCTCGGCAATATCAAAACCCGCAAATCGCACCGAGAGCGACTCCCGCCTCAAACGCTTGCCACCACAAGTAGGGCAATCCGTGCTCACCATATATCGTGACACGCGCTTTTTCATCGCCGCACTCTGTGTATTGGCAAAATTGTGCAGGACATGCCGCCTGGCACTTGAAAAATTGCCATTATAGCTGGGCTCCATCTTGCTCTTGAGCGCGCGCCTTACCTCATGCGGCTCAAAATTGGCAAAGACCGGCACCACCGGCTGCTCGTCGGTAAACAAGATCCAATCTCGGTCTTTTTTAGGCAGATCTTTCCAGGGCTTGTCGATGTCAAAACCAAGGGTCACGACCATGTCTTTGAGATTTTGGCCATGCCAGGCAGGCGGCCAGGCTGCAATTGCCTTTTGCCTGATGCTCAGAGACTTGTCGGGGACCATCGAGTCTTCGGTAACATCGTAGATCCGCCCCAGTCCATGGCATTGCGGACAGGCACCAGCAGGCGTATTAGTGGAAAAAGCCTCTGCATCCAGATGCGCCTGCCCCTTGGGATAGGTACCAGCCCGTGAAAACAACATGCGCAAGAGATTGGACAAAGTAGTCACGCTGCCCACAGACGAACGTGTCGTCGGCAGACCGCGCTGCTGCTGCAATGCCACCGCCGGCGGTAGCCCCTCGATCGTATCGACATCCGGCACGCTCATCTGATTAAAGAGACGTCTGGCATAAGGCGAGACGGACTCCAGATAACGCCTCTGTGCCTCGGCATAGAGAGTGCCAAAGGCCAGGGACGATTTGCCTGATCCAGACACGCCGGTAAAGACCACCAGGGCATCCCTGGGGATCTCCAGGCTGATGTCCTTGAGATTGTGCTCGCGAGCGCCACGCACTCGCACCATGTTTTTGCTATCGCTCATTTTGCAATTATAACGACAAAATCTGCTGCAAGTCGCTGTCGCTTTGATCCGCCACAGTCACGTCAACAAGGCTCTTGGCCTGGGCAAATCCGGCCAGGGAGCGCATTGTTGGGGGCATCACCGCACGCACCTCCATCTTTGCGGTCTGCAGATTCCACAATTTTTCTCCTGTATTGGTCTTACCTATCAGCGAGTAAGGCAATCCCCGACTGACAGGCAAGTGAAAATACCGAAAGACAATATTGCGTTGCGGCTCAGATACCGGCCGATCGAGCGACAAGAGCGTGTAACCGACGACGACTTGCTGCTGCCGATCGACGTTTGGAAAGGCAAATGTACTCTTGAGCACATCACCACCAAACTCCGATTGCAAATACCGCTCATTGCGCAAGACTACGGACTTGCTCGACAAGGGCCTGCCCAGGGCACTCGTCGCCGCAAAACTATTGGACCGCACAAAACCTCTCAATTTGAGCGCATCCACATAGCTCATCCGATAGTATTTGCGTGTCCCAGGCCGCAAAAAATACAGATCCCACGCCGGCCCCCAGGCGATCAACTCATAACGATTGGTGTGATTGATGATCCGCACCCAGCCGCGCTTGCCCTGCGGGTCCTGCTGACGACTCACCTCGGTGCTGATACGTAGGCCCAGAGCCACATGTTGCTGGGTCAAGACATCGGCCGTCTCTGCACGCCCAGTCAACTCTATAGCCTCTCCCGCCCAGGCCGCCGGTACACCCGGCCCACAAACCGCGGTGGCCGCCATCGCCACCATGCAGTATGCAGTCAGAGCTTTTGTCATCACTCTTTTACCTGAGCACCCGTCTTGTCTTCTACTTGCCCTCTTATCTCGACCTTATCACCATCGCTGCTCTTTTTGACCGCCTTGACCTCGGTCTTGATCCGACCGGGGCGCCCAAATAGCATGTGCAGCAAAGGCGCACGCTTGTTGAGTATCTGCTTGAGCTGGGTGGAAATGACAGACATATTGGCAGTGGCCTCTCTGGTCTGGGCAATGGTGTCGCGAAGATCGCCACCATATTTGGGGTCAGACAATAGAGTATCCACGCGACCGACGATGTTTTCGGTCTGATGCACGATGTCCTTGAGATCCTTGCGCAGCACCGAGTCGTTGGCCATGGTCTGCGCCCGCGAAACCGTCGTATCAAGGCCCGAGGTGATGCGTTGCAAAGTCTTGAGCGAACTCATGATGTCATCGCGCAATGGCTTGTCTTGCAGGGTGACATTGAGCTGATCCATCGTATGACTGATGGTGTCGGCAGTCTGCGAGAGATTGGCGGCGACTTGCTTTAGGTCCTTGCTAAAGGCAGGATTGTCCATGATCTTGTTGAGACTCTTGGACGTCTTGGTCATCTGCTTGCTCAGAGCCTCGACATCATCAGCCAGGACCAATCCTTTATCCACCAGTGGCATCGACTTTTCGCCAAGCACCGCCAATTGGTCAGCCGCGCGCACCAGGCGAGCGCGGTCGGCCTCGTAGTTTTTGCCCATCTGTTCTGGGTCGAGTCGGCTCAAGCTCAAAACCAGCTTGTTGATCGCGAGCTCGGGCCTGACAGGGTCCTCGCCCATGACTATCTCGTCTGGCTTGAGCTCAAAATCACGCGGCAATTGCTTGGCATTGGGCGGCAAAGTGATGTCTACGTATTTGGCACCGACTATGCCATTGGTCAGTATCCTAAAACTGGTGCCGCGGGGGAGCGTCAGACGCGATTTGTCGATAGACAGAGTGACCAGCACGCGGTTTTGCGCCTGGTAATCCAAGCCTTCGACCTGGCCTACTTTAAGTCCATCAGTGTACACAGCAGCATGATCAGCTAGCATGGCGACGCTGCTAAACATGACCTTTACTGTCTGCCGACTCGTCAAAAATGGATTGCCCTTGAGCCAGAGATACGCCCACAAAAGCATGATGATGGCCACAGTGACAAAGACAGTCGGCGAGCCATCCTGGCCACCCTGCATATCACGCTGATTGCCGTCAAATTTTTCATCCTGTGCTGCAGTATTTTGCATTTGATCTCTCGTTAGCTGCGGGTGGTGTAAAAAGCATATGTGATGATGGTATTGACGATAAAAATAACCAGCAGAGTCGCAGCAACGGCTCTGGTGGCGGCAAAGTTTTGCTCGACCTGCCCGAGCTGCACGCCTCGCAGGATCTGAGCTGCGCAAAAGACGCCAATGGTCGGATTGACAAAATTGAGTTTGACAAAATACATCAAGAGATCTTTAAACTCGATAGCTTGCCGGGCCGACTCAAAAAAATCATCCATTGAGTTGAGGCCGATGGCAAAGCCAGTAAAACCACCGGTCAAAAAGCCTATGGCCAGCCCATACGAGCCCAGAGCAAAGGCCATGAGCAAAGCAGTCAGATAGCGCGTAAAGATAAAATCGCGCAACTGGTCGAGCGTGCCTCCACGGGCGATGCCTTCTTCTTGGATGCCCTCTTGCACGAGACGCCCGGCAACAGTGGTGCACCATGCCGTACTCACCGTCAAAGGACCAATCTCACGCAAAAGTCCGATGGCGATCACCGCGCCCGAGAGATCCTCGGCACGATAGTGACGCAATTCCTGCACGCATTCGATCGTCAAAGCTATGGCAATGGTAGCCGCAGCCAGGGAAACAAAATGAAAGGAAGACAATCCCATCCAGAGGCTTTCACGCCTGAAGACATCGAGCGAAAAGCTCATGATGCCTCGGGGAGTGAGGCAGGCAGCATAGACCGTAATGGCTCGCCAGAGACCGCGCAGCCAGGTCACCAGCTGGATGATGCCCAGGAAAGAAAGGATATTGATGGCGATGGAAGGCATTAAAACGCTTTGCAAGAGAGAGGGAGAGACCGATTTGCTAGGACTGCCGGTCAATTAAAAGGTTCCAAAATGCGAGCGTTTATAGGTTATCAGAAATGCAAATCTAGAATGCAAATAATGCTATGAGACATGCTTAGCCAAAAGCATGGAGGTATTGATGCCGCCAAAACCAAAGCTATTATTCATCGCCATCTTGGGCTCAAAATCCAGATCGGACTCGCGAGGTGCCTTGAAAGTAAACTCGGGGCAAGGACTATCTAGATTGCAAGTCGGAGCAACAAAACCACGATCGAGCATAAGAGTGCAAAAGACCGCTTCCATAGCACCAGCCGCACCGCAAAGATGACCAGTGAGACTCTTTGTGCTCGAGACAAAGACATCGCTATCCGAGCCAAATATGCGCTTCATCGCTACTGCCTCCACCTTATCGCCGGCAGGCGTGCTAGTGGCATGCGCGTTGACATAATCAATGGCGGCAACGTCGATGCCAGCATCGGCAACGGCCTCCTGCATCGCCAGAAAAGCCCCCTGACCGGTCGGATCCGGTTCGGTGATGTGATAGCCGTCTGATGCCATGCCAAAGCCGATCACCTCGGCATAGATCTTGGCACCACGCGCCTGAGCGGATTCCAGGGATTCGAGTACCAGCACCGCCGAGCCCTCGCCCAATACAAATCCATCGCGCGCAGTATCAAAGGGTCTGGAAGCCTGCTCGGGCTCGTCATTACGTCTAGAAAGAGCCTTGGCCGCAGCAAAACCCGCAATGCTCAAACCAGTGATAGGCGCCTCAGCCCCGCCAGCCAACCATAGATCGCGTCTACCGGCCTGGATCTCTCTAAATGCCTGCCCGATCGCCTGCGAGCCGCTCGCACACGCGGACGACACGGCAAAGTTGGGACCCTGTATCCCATATTTGATGCTCACCTGGCCGCTGGCGAGATTGGCGAGGATGGAAGGCACAAAAAACGGCCCCACCTTGCGCGCTCCACCTTGCAGCATGTCAAAGGCAGTGTGTTCGATGGAGTTGAGCCCGCCGAGCCCCACGCCTATGGCCACACCGGCCGACTTGAGTCTTTCCCCCTCCAGGCCTGCATCACCGATCGCCAGCTCCGAAGCCGCGAGACACATCTGTATAAAGCGATCGTTGCGGCGAATCGCCTTGGCATCCATAAAATCCTCAGGCTTAAAATAACTGGCCTCGCCCGCAAAGCGTACAGGCAGTGGATCGGCGTCGATGATCGAGATAGGCTTAATACCAGTGCGCGCGGTCTTGAGACGCTCGACGATCTCGCCTTGCTCCATGCCAATGGGGGTGACCGCCCCGATGCCTGTGATGACGACTCTTTTGAGCTCTTTGCCCATGACCTGACTCCTGTAAGATGCAAGCTTAAATATATCCTAACGACAGGTAGGGTGCAACTATCCTAAGATAGGTTTACATTTCTATATCCCAAATAAACTCCATGCCGCCTACTACACGTCAAAAAGCCCTACAAGAAGCCCGCGCCCTCGTTCAGATCTTTGGTCTCAATGGCTTTAGCTTTCAGCATGTCGCCGACAGGGTGGGCATCAAAAAGCCCAGCCTTTACGAGCACTTTAAGTCCAAGGACGATCTCGCTATCTGCATCATCAAAGATTGGAGGGAAAAATTTTTAGAGTGGTCGGAAACAGTGGAGGTATTTTCTGCCGACCAGAAAATTGCAGCTCTTTTTGAAAAATTTTGCATTTTTGCAGATGACAAAAGCAAGGTGTGTCCGCTCACTGCAATGACAGCGGAGATAAATGGATTTAGCCCTGAGATCAGGCAAGAGCTCAAGGCCACGTGCGATACCCAGCTTGCCTGGCTCGACCGCACCATCGCTCAGGGACAGGCGACCGGGCTTTTTCGCACCGACCTGCCTTGCGCCGACATGGCGAGTTTTATCATAGTCCTCATTTTTGGCGGACAGATGGCCTCTCGTATCCGCGGCAATGCCGACAGTATCAAGGCCGTCAAGGGTCAGGCGCTCGACTACTTGAAGGCAAAGATCTAGTCGCATTTTTTTCGTGCGATCAGCAATTGCGACGAAGTGCGCAAGCCGCAAGCGCGGCGCACCATATCCAGTATCGTAAAAAATACCAGCATCGGCAAACCCCATTTGTCGAGCGGATCAAAACACGCAGCCAACCAGGGAGCAGCCCCGCGTGCAGAGAGGCCATCGCCTCTAGAGCCATACTTGAGCCAGTGATGCAGACTGTACATCCAAAAACTGTGCCCGGTCTGCCCGGCAAAAGCAACCACCTCCAGGCCTGCATCCTCTGCCGCCCTGCGCAGGCTCTCGCGTGTAAACAAGGTCCAATGCCGGGGAAAGTGATAGCCTCCCCACAGCCCTTCGGCAAAAAGCCTGGCATCGAGTGCGCTCGTATCCGGCGTCTCTATAGCGACCAGTCCGCCAGGAGCAAGCCAGGCATGCATGTCTTTGATGAGAGCGACAGGATCGACCACATGCTCGATGACATTAAATATGGTGATCAGGTCAAAAGACCCTGCTTCCAAATGTTGACCACAATCCTCTACACGCGAACAAATAGCCCGATAGCCTTGGGCTTCCAGCCCACTCACCGCGCGCGAGTCGAGTTCGACGCCATAGAGATCCACTTTAGCCAGGCCGCACAGGGTCTCAACCATACGCAGATACCGACCATCTCCGCAACCTATATCGAGGTAGCGGCGCGGCTTGCAGCCATATCTCAAGATCCCGGCAAATTTTTGACGGTCCAACCACTCCTTTGCCTTTAGCGCAAACGTGCTGATCTTTCCCATCCTATAAGCATAATAATCATGGGGATAGATCACACCCAGGGCGCTCGTCTCCGGTCGAGGGTCGAGGCGCGCCAGACCACACTCAATGTCAATGCACCGTAAAAACTGCCATTTGTTGCTGCAGGTCTGTATCTCGTAGTCGTAGCCCGCAGCCATCAGTTCGCTGGCAGTGCCACCACACAAAAAACAACGGCCGACCTTGTGCTCAGCAATCGGCCCAGGTTCGGCAAATTGGCTAGCCATGCCTGATTGCCTTTTCACGACTAAACGCCCTGAGCCTGGCATAACGCCATAGATATGCGATATACGAACCTCGCCAGACACATCGATCGGCATACGCGGATGCTCGCAAAACGCGGTCCGCGTCAGGCAGATTGTAATAAGGGATCGAAGGCCACAAATGGTGCGCTGCATGCAGATGCATGTTGTGTGGCGCAAAAATGGCACGTTCTAGAGGATTACTGGTAAAAGATATAAGACGCATGGTAGCGTCGGCGGTGCCATCATCGACTAGCATCGAGTGCTCGCAAAATACCCGCAAAAGTCCACCGAGCATGGTAAAAACGTAAATAGGCAACAACCAGAGCACAGGATACGCCCACCAGCCGATGCCCCATGTCAAACCGACAAAGAGTGCGAGCTGCCAGGCCACGATCAGCACGATCTCTACTGGGCGATAAGCCAGAGCGATCTTGCCGTCCTGCTTTTTGCTCGTTGTCAAATTACGCAGAGTCGGCACGAGATTGCCAAGGCCTGACATAAATGCCACAAAACCAATAGGCGTGTCCTTGCGCGCATGCACGTATTTGTGCCGATCTGGATCGGTCTCGCTGCAGATATCGCTATGATGATCGAGATGATTGTTGCGGCTCAAACGCGTAATGCACAGGATCGGCGCATGCACAAAGAGATCACAAAATAAATCGTTAGCGATCTGGTTTTTAAAGAGTCGCTTGTGTACGCCGTCATGAGCGATGATGTGCAGGCCATAAAATCGCGAGCCGATAATGGGCACCGCCAATAGTACCGTCCAGACACTGGGCCAGAGAGCCACTATGCACCAGGCCATAATGATGAAAATCCAATCGATGGCAGTATCGATGATCGGTATCAGAGGACGGTGCTGGTGCAAAAGGCGCGTCTGCTCGGGACTGAGGATCTCCGATCGCAACGGTTGATAGCTTTGCGTGCCCATATTTTCCTGCTCGACCTTCAGGATTTGCGAGCGATCGCGACTATAGACGTGCCAAATGGCAAATCGCCGTATTGGAGCCAGTCTTTTTCCCAGCTGCAGGCGGCTTGTAGTGCGCTATTGATGATTGCTGGCGGCTGCTTAAAGTCCCAGGGTATATCATCAAAACTAGCATCTATGGAGCCATCCGGCCCGGCGGCCCGCGCCGCTGCTACTCTGGTCTCCATTTTTTCTTTTATATTGCGCGAGAGCCAGACCGGGACAAAGGCCGCCAGATAGGTATAGCTCATTTTTTGTATGCTAAAGCCACGCTGCGTCAGGACATCGGTCAGGGTCTGCTTGGTGTAACGCCTGTAATGATGGCTCAACTCGTCGTTGCGCCCCCAGAGCGAGGGGAAGGCAGGCACCGTCAAGAGCAGGCGACCACCAGGCTTGATGAGGGCAGACCACTCGACGAGAGCGGCCAGATCGTCCTTGCAGTGTTCCAGCACATCGAAGGCTGTCACCACATCAAACTGACCGTCTATAGTCGACAGCGCATCCGTTTTGTAAGTGACGCCTGGATGACTGCCCTGATAAGCATCACGGGTAAAACCTAGCGCCACAGAGCTAGGCTCGAAAACAGTGAGTTCGCCAAATGCCGACAAAACGGGGATCATCCCGCCGGTGCCGGTGCCTATATCGAGCAGGCGGGCCGTCCTCGGCAAGTGGAGTCGCGAGATCACCGAGCGTGCCAGATCGCGACGGGTGCGAAACCACCAGTGCTGCGTATCGATCCGCGCAAAAGTCTCGTACTGCGAAAGTTCCAGGTGTCGCTCCTTGACAGGCGGGGCTCGAGCCCAGGCTCGACAATCAACAATGATATAGTTTTACCCGAACAAACGTGGGGTTTGCAAGGGTAATGGTCGGTCCTGTCTTTAGCGTCGTCTTGCCAGTCTATAACGAGCAAGAAAACTTGCCCGAACTATATCGACGCCTCACCGCCGTGATGCAAGGTCTTGCTCAGCCCTATGAGCTGGTCTTTGTCGATGATGGATCGCGCGACGACTCGGTCAAGATGATCAAGGATCTGCGTGCTGGCGATGAGGCAGTCAAGCTGGTGGCACTCTCACGCAATTTTGGCCATCAGCCGGCCGTCTCCGCAGGGCTTGCTCTCGCTGCCGGCCAGGCGGTAATCGTTATGGACAGCGATTTGCAGGACTCACCGGATGTGATACCAATGTTTGTCCAAAAATGGCGTGAGGGATACCAGGTCGTCTATGCCATAAGACAAACACGCCACGAAGGCATGCTCAAAAACTTCGCCTACCGCCTCTTTTACCGCATCCTCAAGCATCTATCAGAGACCGAGATCCCGGTCGACTCAGGCGATTTTTCGCTCATGGATCGCAGGGTCGTGGACCTCATCAATCGCCTGCCCGAAAAAACTCGCTATATCCGCGGCCTGCGGGCCTGGGTCGGCTTTAAGCAAACCGGCGTGCTTGTCGATCGCCCCAGTCGCCATGCCGGTGCGCCCAAATACACACTTTATCGCCTGATTTTGCTCGCGCTCTCTGGAGTCATTTCGTTTAGCGTCATCCCTTTGCGCTTTGCGACGGGTCTGGGCGTGCTGGTTTCATTTTTGAGCTTTGCCAGCATCATCGTCATCGTGGCAATCCGTTTGTTTACGACATTGTCGATCCCCGGCTTTGCCGCAACGGCCTCGATACTCCTCTTTTTGGGTGGAGTGCAGTTGCTCACCGTGGGCATATTGGGAGAGTACGTGGGCCGGATCTTTGACGAGGTAAAGGGACGCCCGCTATTTATCGTGTCGGAGGCTCTGGGTCTGGCAAATGACAGGTAAGAAGCGTTCTTTTCTCAGCCCCTTCAATATCTATCACCTGGTCATCACGCTCTTAACCGCGCTGGTTTTTTCTTTTACCTGGCCATTTTTTAAATATGGCGAACCCAGCCCGCAGCATTATTTCAAAAACGACTTTATGTTTTTGTATGTACTTGCCCGCATTGTCACATCACCGCAGTACAAACAGATCTATGACGCAGATCTACAGCTTGCGATCAGCAATGAGATCTTGGCGCCATTGCACGAAGACACGCCGTTTTGCTTTCCCTATCCGCCTTATGCCTTCATGTTTTGCGCACCGCTGGGCTTCATGCCATTTCATCTTGCTTATCGCGTGCACCAGATCGTGACTCTATTGTTTGGTGCTGGTATTTTTGTGTGGCTATATAAGAAAGTGACGGAGTGGTCGGCAGGCCAATTATTGGTGCTGCTGCAATCGGCGTTGATTGCCTTTCCAGTATTTTTAGGCGTGACTGGCGGGCAATATCATCTTTTCTTTTTTGCCTTGTTTGCGCTTTTCTTTTACGGCCTGGCATCAAAAAAAGAACTGCCTGCAGGAGTCGGCCTGGCGCTCAGCAGCATGAAACTTCAGTATGCGCCGATGTTTGGCTTGATTTTGTTGATGAATCGCAAGTGGAAAGCGATCGGCGCTTGTTTTGCCACCCTGGCACTGCTTTTGGTGGCAAGCGGGCTATGGTTTGGCTTTGACAATATAGTCAACTATCCCAAGATCCTCTTATTTACAGAGACCTCAAAGACTCTGACAGGTATCTATCCCGAAAACCATATTTGCATCCGCGGGCTATTTTTGCGGATCATGCCCGAAAAATTAGCGCATACGTCGACTACGCTCATGTACATTGGGGCCCTGGCAGGATGTGCGTGGATGTGGCTCAAAGGCCGCGGCAAGGGAGACCTGGTCTTTGGCTGGGGATTGGCGATTGCGACTCTAGCCAATCTTGTCTTTGCCTTGCACGTGCAGTTTCAAGATTGCCTATATCTCGCCCTGGCAATTCCCTTTACTATTAACGGTGCGCAAAGGGAAATGATGCGGATGAATGTGCTGCAGCATGGTGCTTTTTGGTACCGTGCCTGGTGCGTGATGCTGGCGGCATTTCCTTTTACGAGCTGGCTGCAGCCAATGTTTGATATCAGCAAATATGGGCGGACATTGATACTGGCGCTCAATATGATTTTGCTTTTCATAGCGATATGGTGCTGGAAGATTGCGATGAAGACTGCAAATGCAAGGATCGCTGCGGTTTCTAATGCCAGCAAGTGATCATTGTATTACTAGGAAAGCAGGGAAGATAATCAGCCAGCCGCTGATGCTGCGCAAGGCGGCCTACACTGATCACCCTCCCTGCTTTTGTACTAAATACGAGCAGCACTTTTCAGCAGGCTACTCTAATCCTCATTTGCTTTCATATCTGATCGAAATTTTTGGTGCCTCTAAACTGTCTACAACAATTATCTCGGACTCATTGAGAAAAACTTTTGCCGATTTTGGGTAAGAGATCAAAACCTCCGACTCTGACAACCATTTCACATCTAGCGCACCATCTGCGATACCTTGAGCTACAAATGCATTGCCAAACTCATTAGGCAATTGTGAATGCGCAGAAACGATCGACACTTGCTGTGAAAAATCGGTAGTTGCACCGCACGATCGCTCAAAGACGATTGCCCTGTATTTTGCATCTGGGGACAGGACTTGCGCCAGGGGCGTATTTTGGCAAGCGCCGCACGCACTCATAAGCAGACAGGCGAAGGATAGACAGATACAAATAATTAGAATTGGCACGACTCTGTAATGCATGGATCTATTAAACGAGGGGCCTTCTCATTATCACTGCAGGAGCGCCCACTGACAAGGTTTCTCCAGCCACCTTGATGCCAGAGCTTTTGACCTAGCAAGCCGAGATGCGGACTTTTACCAAATATCGACTCCAAAGATCGGGCAAAAATATGATATGGTCCAAGGAGGGGGATTGATTATCCCCTCCTTCCTCTTTAAGTAGATGCAACTATCTCAAGGTATTGCTCATTGAAAAACATCGAATACATCAAAGCTGAATTTCTAAAAACCCTCAAAGGAGCCGGTTACGAATCAGAGGTTTGGCTTAATGGAAACCGTGGATGGCACGTGGTATTTTTCAGAAAAATTGTGCGCGGCTTTATTTTCTGTCCTATTCTATCTTTATCAAAAAAAAGATTCAGCAACGAGCGCTGGTGCAGCTTTAAAACATTTATTGATTTAAAGTTTGAATCAGAAACACGAAAGGACAAACACGCATTCCAAGGCTCAAAAATTAATCCTTCCGGACCAATTATGTTCGGTGATATTTTAACGATAGAGGCCGTTGACCTAAATATTTCAAAGGAAATATCTTCAAGCAAGTGGTTCTCACATAATGACACCTTTACAATTGGAAATACCATGCGCGAGGCAAAAGAATTTATTGCGGAAATATTACCGTTGCTGATGAATTCTCTCGAGTGTGCTGAATCAAAATTTGACTTCCCTAAGCCTTTGGACCTTTTAACATTGGATTTTCTAGAAGAGTGTAGGGCAAATATATGGAGTAGAGCATCAGAAGTTCGTCCAAAACCTCCTAGCGCGGATGATCTATGGAACGGGTTAGCAATAGGTCCTCCTGAACAGGTAGCAATGATGATGGTCAGCTTTAATAAAAAGTTTGGCAATCTCGACGAAGTTGGGAGCCTTGAGCAATTTTTAAAAGTTGAGCCGCCCCTTACACCGCAGATAGTGCAATTTAATGACTGACTTCATTCTAAATACTCTTTAGTCATGTCTTCAATCTAGACCAGATGACCAAGACCAGATCCAGTATAAAAAATAGGGCAATCAAAATAATTTGACTGCCCTATCTCGCTAATAAAAATCAAAACCTAAACGCCGACCTTCTCTCCAACTATCAGCTTGTCGATAGCTTGCTTGGCAGCTATTTTGCCAGCCTCGATCTGCTCGGGATGATTGCCTTGCACTTTGACAAAAGTCACATCGCTGACACCAAGAAAACCAAGTATTGCACGCAAATAAGGCTCGACAAAATCCATTGCAGACATTGGTGGATTGTCATAGTTGCCACCACTTGCCGTCAAAACGATTACTCGCTTACCTGAGATCAAGCCCTTTGGCACACCAGTACTGTAATCAAAGGTCTTGCCAGGCACCACGATCTGATCGATAAATGCCTTGAGTACCGCAGGCACGCTAAAGTTGTACATCGGTGCGCCGATCACCCAAACATCGTTATCCATCAGATACTGGATATAACGATCGCTATAAGCTACGCCAGCCTTTTGTTTATCACTCAGATCCTTGCCGTCGCTGTGATGTGCAGCGATGGTATCGCCATCTATAAAGCGCACTTGATCGTCAAATAGATCGACCTCGGTGATCGCATCCTGCGGAAAGCGCTGCGCCCACTGACCTTTAAAGTAACCGGCCAAATCTCGAGTCGTAGCACCCTGATGACGGCTGCTGGATTCGAGGATCAAAACTTTGCTCATGATATCTCCATCGCCCCTCTGGGGCAAAATCATTGATTGATGAGCAAATCATACGGTCACTAGACCGCTCAGTCTATTCTTGACCGTCCAGACAGACTACTGATCTGTCTAAACCATGTCACAGACTAGATATTGCTGAGCTGTTTGACGTAGGCATCGAGGACTCCGCGCTGCAAAGCCAGACTTGCAAACTTGCCTTTGCGGATGATCTCGATCAACCCTGCAGTCTCCAACTCTTTCACATGATGGGAAAGAGTCGCGGCACTGATGTTGTGCGAAAGATGCAGAACGGAACAAGGGAGAGGAGCATCACCCTCGCCGATTTGCTTGAGGATTTGGTATCTGCGAGGCTCAGCGAGTGCACGTGCTACTTGAGCAAATTGCTTTTCGGAAAGAGTCCCTGGTGCCACAGGTGTATCCAGATCGGCGGCCTTAGTCGTCAATGGATTGCTGAGTGCCATTTCGGACATCGAGCTAGAAGGTGATTGCATGGTTTTAACTCCGTTGTTTTACTACCTGTAACGCGGCCTTAGCTATGAAAGCCAAAATCGCCATTGGCGCGCGCATAAAGCACGCGAAAATTTTTGCCGTCAGATGTGACGACATACTCGATCTCATTGGGAGCCGGGTGCTCATGCGCCAGTCGGCGCTCGTTGAGCCTGGGTACTACCTTGATACGCAAATTTACGCCGTCGCCCAGCACCTTTTTTGCTTCAGCTAGAGGACCTTGCATATCGGTCGGATAACGCTCGTCCTTACACATCAGAGAGAGCATGATCGACAACATCGCTGCCTTTCCAGAGATCTCTTGCAGGTCGAGCCCCTCAAAACGCGCCAGCATGCGAGCCTGCTCGACAGTGTCGCTTTCTTTGATTGTCGGGTGCATCATGCTCATCAGGTTGGTCGCAAAAACGCCAAGACCTAAAATCGCTACCGATGCCAAGAGAATGAATCTCATCGAAACGTCCGCTGTTGGGGCATTTCCTCATACTAGTATTGATTTATGAGCCTTTTGTGATCGTAAAAGTGTAAATCGCAAATTTTATTGGCGAAATAATATAAAAGTCGTCGTATTGTCCGTCCTATCCTGGATTGCAGACTCAAAGATTTTTAGGTCAAACTTTGCTGCCAGCGCTTGGCTACCGATCACGGCCGTAGTTCGAGGCAGAGCCCCATTAACCAGACGGTCGGCTAAATAAGCTGGATCAGCCGCATCTCCATCTCCCGGGGTGATCAGCAAACCACTCCCTCTTTCATTCAACCATTTGCTGCACTGCATGATCGCCTGCTCATGACCGACAATCTCCGCCATTTCTTCCTTACTGCTTGTCTTAAGCCCCATCAAACAATGCTCGATCGCCAGGGAGTATCGCCCGACAATCTTGATGGATCGGCCCGCAAGAGCTGCCACACTCTCAGCCACACTGCCGCCAACTGTATTTGAAATTGCCATCTGGCCTAGATCCACTCGACCATCAAACAGTGCCTCTACAACCGCCGCACTCTTGTATAGATAGAGAGGCTCGACTTGCAAACCTGGCTGGGTATGTAAAAAGCATTGGAGAGCTAGATCGTTAAAGCTACCGGTACCCCCCTGGATGCCAACCAGAGCTCGGCTGGGCAATGCCGCTGAGTCAAGATCGATGAGAGTAAAGCCTTCAGTAGTGGGATTTTGCAAGAAAAACCTTTGGGGTTGTCCAAAAATCGAATGGAGGGTGTAGAACTATGCACGAAGCACAAAAGCTTAACCTACATATGGCCCATCCCCCAAGACCTCTGGTCTTTTTTGCCAGCCTTCTGAGGAAATAAAAATGTCTATCGAAACTGACCAGGTCAAAGACAAAACCGTCGATCAGCCCACCACCGCGGACAATCCGGACCTTTTTGCTGATTCGCGCAACGCCTTGAAACCAGACATGAAGGCAGACGCTGCCGCCAATGCCAATCTGCCACAAATGGAAGTGGTAGATGGCGACAAATCAGTCTATACGGTCAAATCTGGCGATAGTCTCTGGAAGATCGCAGCTGGCACCTTGCAAGATCGTGCCGCTGAGGGCGCTCAAGTCAGCAATACAGATATAGCCAATTTTGTAAATGAGATCTACGCTGCCAATCAGGGCGATGGCAAAAATCAAATCAAAAGTCCCAACAAGATCTATCCCGGACAAGAGTTTGTGATCCCGGGCCAAGCCAAAGCCAAAGATAACGACGAGGCCAAACCCGACGAGGCCAAGCCAGAAGAAGCCAAACCAGAGCCTGGCAAAGACGATAAAAAACAAGAAGAGCAAAAGGCTGAAGATCCCAAGCCAGCCGACACCAAGCCAGCCGACACCAAACCTGCCGAAGTCCCCGTTGAAGATCCCAAGCCGGTCGACACCAAGCCTGCCGAAGTCGCCGTTGAAGATCCCAAG
>Ga0233438_10002608_pt1 | contig 17718 bp, 28 predicted proteins | sample SI_123_September_FD_182720 | JGI IMG/M metagenome (GOLD analysis project Ga0233438, IMG submission 182720) | Seawater microbial communities from Saanich Inlet, British Columbia, Canada - SI_123_September2016_10_MG | ecosystem: Environmental > Aquatic > Marine > Inlet | place: Canada: British...
ATATTATGCATTTACGTTTGAGCTCAAAATAAATATTAAATAATTAAAAGTTTTAGCAAAAAATACGTTTTAAGTCTAAAACATAGGAATTAAAAAATCGAGATAAATATTTTATTACTAATACTCAATCCGTTAAAGCGGTAGCAAAATATATCCGAATGTCACCGCATAAAGTTCGACGTGTTTTAAATCAAATTCGTGGACGGTCATATCAAGAAGCTTTAATGATTTTAGAGTTTTTACCTTATGGTGCTGGTGGCCCTGTTTGGCAAGTTGTACATTCTGCAGCAGCCAATGCACAAAATAATTTTAATTTAGATAAAAGAAAATTAATTATTGATACTGTGTATGCTGATGAAGGGCCGACATTAAAGCGAGTGCGTCCACGTGCACAGGGCCGGGCTTATGCACGTTTAAAACCAACATGTCACATTACTGTGATTGTTAAAGAAACAGATTAATAAACCCAATAAAATTATATTTTAATTAAAAGGATTAATTCGGTGGGCCAAAAAACACATCCATTAGGATTTCGATTAGGAATTACACAAGAGCATAGATCATCTTGGTATGCTAATTTGAATAAATATGCAACATTATTAGAAGAAGACGATAAGATTCGTACTTATTTAACAAAGTTAACAAAAACAGCAAGTATCTCAGATATTAAGATCAACCGAAATGGTTTAAATGATCAAATTGAACTAAATATTGAAACAGGTCGACCAGGTGCATTAGTTGGTGATAACGGGTTAGGGATAGAGATTTTGTTACAAAATATAAAAAAATTGTTGCCAGAAAACCGTCAAGTTACCATTAATATTTTAGAAGTTGAAAAAGTTAATTTAAATGCTTCTTTAATTGGTGATTTAGTTGTGAAACAATTAGAAGATCGTGTAGCATTTCGGAGAGCAATTCGTGAAGCAATGCAATGTGCACAAGAAGATCAAGTTAGCGGTGTTAAAATTCAAGTATCTGGACGGTTAAATGGGGCTGAAATTGCTCGTAGTGAATGGATTCGAGAAGGTAGAGTTCCGTTACAAACTTTACGTGCAGATATTGATTATGCAACGAAAGAAGCTAACACGATTTATGGGGTTTTAGGTGTTAAAGTTTGGTTATTTAAAAATGAAATTTTAAAAAAATAAGCTTTTAATTAAACACGAAAATCATAAAAAAATAAAAAAAAATTTATTATGTTAAGTCCAAAACGAACAAAATATAGAAAATTTCATCGTGGTCGAATGCGCGGCAAAGCAAGAAGAGGAAATGAAGTTTCTTTCGGAGATTTCGGTTTACAAGCAATAGAACCTACTTGGATTACTTCTCGTCAAATTGAAGCTGCTCGACGAACAATTACGCGCTATACAAAACGGGGCGCCTCTCTATGGATCCGAATTTTTCCTGACAAAACTGTTACAGCTCGAGCAGCAGAATCTCGTATGGGTTCAGGTAAAGGGGCTGTTGATTATTGGGTTGCTACTGTTAGACCTGGGACCATTATTTTTGAAATAGCTTCTGTTCCAGAAGAAGTTGCACGTGCAGCATTTCGTCTAGCGGCATACAAATTACCAATCAAAACAAAATTTATTATTAGAGACAAAATAAAATAAATATGAGTTTACCTCAATTTAAAGATGTTACTACGCTTTCAAATTCTGAGATTTCTGAATCAATTATTAAAACAGAGAAAGAACTTTTCACATTAAGATTTAAAAAAGCGACACGTCAATCTTTTAAGCCACATGAATTTAAACATGCAAAACGTCGTTTAGCCCAGCTAAAAACAATTTTAACGACTCGATTAGAAACAAGTGAAGAATAATTAATATTCTTTGCCTTTTAAATTGTTTAAAAGAAAAAAGTATAACCAAAAGTAAGGAGTTTACATGCCAGTCAAAGAAAAAATTGGTATTGTTATAAGTGATAAAATGAACAAAACTGTTGTCATAAAAGTTGAAAATCGTTACCCACATCCGATTTATGCGAAAACAGTTGTAAAAACAAGAAAATATTTAGTTCATGATGAAAAAAGTGAATGTAATATTGGAGATCAAATTTTAGTACAAGAATGTCGACCTCTTAGTAAGCGGAAACGTTGGACATTAAATAAGATACTTTCAAAATCATCTTTAATTAGTTAAGGTTAAATTTTATATGATATATCCACAAACAATATTAACAGTAGCTGATAATACAGGCGCACGTAAAATCATGTGTATTCGTGTATTAGGTGGAAACCGAAAATATGGAAAAATTGGTGATACTATTATAGGCGTTGTTAAAGAAGCTTTACCAAATATGCCAATTAAACGTTCAGATATTGTTCGTGCCATTATTGTTAGAACATCAAAAACCATCAGACGTCAAGATGGGATGTACATTCGTTTTGACGATAACGCTGCAGTAATTGTTAATTTAGATAATAATCCACGTGGAACACGTGTTTTTGGGCCTGTTGCACGAGAAATTCGTGATAAAAATTATTCAAAAATTGTTTCGTTAGCACCGGAGGTTCTTTAAATGGCAAAATTACAACGAATGCAGAAAATTCATGTTAAAATAGGGGATAATGTTAAAATTATTTCTGGGTCTGATAAAAAGAAAACTGGTGAAGTTTTAAAAATTGATCGCAGCACTGGAAAAATAGTTGTCAAGGGCATAAATTTCAAGTTTAAACATGTTAAACCAAATCAAGAAAATGAAGTTGGAGAAATTAAACAATTTGAAGCTCCGATTCATCATTCAAATGTTCAATTAAATTCATAAAGAGTCTTAATATTTAATCTTATGCGTAATCAGAATTCATTAGCTGAGACGGCTGAAATAAATAGTCTATTAGATGATATAAAACAAGAATATGAAAAAGGAATAAAACCCGTTTTACGAAATAATAACTCGGAATTATTTGGAAATATTCATAAAGTCCCAAAATTGAAAAAAATTCAAATAAATCGAGGGTTAGGGTTATCCGCACAAAATACAAATATTTTGAAAAAAAGTATTGAAGAATTTACTAAGATTACAGGTCAAAAACCAGTAATTACAAAAGCTAAAAAAGCTATTGCTGGGTTTAAAATTCGTGATGATATGGAATTAGGTTTAACAGTGACGTTAAGAGGAGAAAAAATGTATACCTTTTTAACGAAATTAATTTTCTTTACATTCCCTCAAATTAGGGATTTTCGTGGGTTATCAATGCGAAGCTTTGACAAAGCTGGAAATTATACATTTGCATTAAAAGAACAATTAATTTTTCCAGAAATTGACTATGAAGATGTAGACCAAGTTCAAGGTATGACAATTACATTAGTAATTGATTCCACTGAAAATAAAACGACATTTAATAATATTTTAAGTGGAATGATTTTATTAAAATTCTTACGATTCCCATTAAATGATTCTGGTTATTATGATAAATATTCTTCATTACAAGAAGTCAGCCAAATTTGGGATCGAAAAAAACATTTACGTCGTAAACGTTGGTCTCAGTAAGTAGATAAGAGCAAAAAATATTAAAGGAGAAATTTATGGTTAATGATACTATTTCAGATATGTTAACCCGAATTAGAAATGCAAATCTTGTAAAACATCAAATTGTACAAATTCCCTCAACAAAGATGTCTTTAGCTATTACACAGATTTTAAAAGATGAAGGGTATATTGAGGATTATGAAATTTATGATGAAACTAAGTTTAAATCAATTTTAATTTCCTTAAAGTATAAAGGTAAATTGCGTGAACCAGTTATCTCAACAATTAAACGAGTAAGTAAACCGGGTTTACGTGTTTATAAACAATCAAATAACTTACCCAACGTTTTAGGTAATTTAGGAATTGCTATTCTTTCAACTTCAAAAGGGGTAATGACAAACCAAAAAGCTAGGGAACTAGGAATTGGTGGTGAAATTTTATGTTATATTTGGTAACAGGAGTAATTTTTATGTCACGTATTGGAAAATTACCAATTAAAATTCCAGATACTGTTGATGTCAATTGTAATGGATCGGAAGTTATCGTAAAAGGAAAATTTGGAACTTTATCGAATTCGCTCCCTGAAATCTTGACCGTACAACAGAACGACGGTAGTTTAATTGTAGAATTAAAAAGTAGTACCCGAACAGGTAAAGCATTACACGGACTACACCGTACACTAATCAATAATATGATAATCGGTGTTTCAGAACAATTTAATATTACTCTAATACTAAAAGGCGTTGGGTATCGAGCAGCTATCCAAGGTAAAAACTTAGTATTAAATTTAGGTTATAGTCATCCGGTTGAAATAGAAATTCCAGAGGATATTAAAGTTGAAGTAGTTCAAAATACTACTTTAAATATAAAAGGTTGTGATAAAGAAAAATTAGGTCAATTTGCTGCCAATATTCGCTCATGGCGTCAACCTGAACCTTATAAAGGAAAAGGTATTCTTTACGCAGGTGAAGTTGTAAAATTAAAAGCTGGGAAATCTGGTAAATAAAAATTAAACAATCGTTTATTTAATTTTAATATAGTAAAAATAGAAATATGAAATTTTCAAAACGAGTTTTATTAAAGCTTAAAGATAAAAATAAAAAATTAAAGCCGCAAAAATTTAAAAAGTTGAAACGGGATCGAGTTCGCGGATTAATTAAAGGTACTGCTGAACGACCACGGTTATCAGTTTTTCGTTCTAACGAAAATATTTATGCACAAATCATTGATGATACAAAAGCTCATACATTAGTAGCTTGTTCAACTTTAGATCGTGAACTTAAACTTGAAATCAAAAATGGTCGTACATGTGAAGCGTCTCGATTAATGGGTGAAAAATTAGCTAAACTTAGTATTGAAAAAAATATAACACAAATTGTATTTGATCGTGGCCCTTATCTTTACCATGGTCGAATTAAAGCATTAGCTGACGGAGCTCGTGCTGGAGGTTTAAAGTTTTAACTAATAACTTTTAAAATATAAATGTAATAAATTTTTATGAGTACCGATCCAAAACAAGTTAATAAAATAAAAAAAAATTCACGAAGAGTTGAGAATAATACAGAACCAAGATTTATTGAACGTTTGATAAAAATTAGTCGAGTATCAAAAGTTACAAAAGGTGGTAAAAAGTTAAGTTTTCGTGCAATTGTAGTTATTGGGGACGAAAAAGGCCAAGTTGGTGTTGGTGTATCTAAAGCTGATGATGTTGTTAATGCTTTTAAAAAAGCGAAAACAGATGCTCGCAAAAATTTAATTAAAGTGCCAATTACAAAAACTTTAACAATTCCTCATAATGTAACAGGTAATTTCGGCGCTTGTAATATTATTATGCGACCGTCTATCGAAGGTTCAGGTGTAATTGCAGGTGGTGCTGTACGAACAGTATTAGAAGTAAGTGGTATCAAAAATGTTATTGCAAAACAATTAGGGTCTGACAATTTATTAAATAATGCTCGCGCATCTATTTGTGCATTAAGTAATTTAACAACAAAATCGCAAGTATCGAAAAAACGAGATTTAAATTTATTATAAAAAATCGTTACATTATTTAAAAATTTGAAAATGTCAATGAAACAAACGAGTGATAATAACATTTTACTAAAACGTCTTTTAATAAGTTTAGGCATTTTAATTTTTATTCGATTAGGAACATTTTTACCAGTTCCTGGAATCGATAATGGGTATCTTTCTTTTTATATTCAACGACACTCTTTAACACGAAGCTTAGTTAGTACCTTTTCAGGAAATGATACATTTGTTATCGGATTATTTACATTAAATATATTCCCTTATATCAATGCTTCTATTCTGATGCAATTATTAGTGAAGACGATACCAAAATTAGCTAAACTTCAAAAAGAAGGTTCAAGTGAAGGAAAAAGAACAATCAATCGTGTGACACGTTTAATAACATTAGTTTGGGCAGTTATACAAAGTGCAGGTATAGCTTTTTATTTAAAACGTGCCTTATTCGATTGGACGCCCTTTTTGGCTTTCGAAATTATACTTTGGTTGACTACAGGTGCAATGATTGTACTATGGCTCAGTGAATTAATTACTGAACATGGGCTAGGAAATGGCGCCTCTTTACTGATTTATACTAATATTGTTTCAAGTTTACCAAATTTAATTAAAAAATTAATACTAGAGAATAATGAAAATTTAAATTTTGGCGTACTGACAATTATTGGTCTTTTATTCTTTATTGCAATCTATGGGATTGTTTTGTTACAAGAATCTGCTAGGATTGTACCCTTAATTTCTTCGAAGCAACTGAGTCAAACATCAACAAAATTCGTAACCGCTTCAGAAAATAATTATATTCCATTGAGATTTAATCAAGCTGGAGTTATGCCAATTATTTTAACGACGGCTGTATTAGTAATTCCAAATTATGTAAGTAATTTAGGATTATTACCTATTTTAACACTCCCTGTGTTTTTACAATCATCAAAAATTTTCTATTGGCTTAGCTATTTTACACTAATATTAGTTTTCAGTTCATTTTATTCGAATATTGTGTTAAATCCAAAAGATGTCTCAGATGAATTACAAAAAATGGCAGTTAGTATTCCAGGAGTTCGACCTGGAATCGAAACAACTTACTATTTAAAACAAGTTATGAAACGGGTTACATTATTAGGTGCAATAATGTTGGCATTGTTAGCAACTTTACCAAATATTATTGAAGCTATCTTACCAGTCTCAAGTTTTAATGGATTAGGGACAACATCATTACTTATTTTAGTTGGAGTTGTTTTAGATTTATCTAGAGAAATACGAAGTATTTTTTTATCAAATATTTACAACAATATGTTTGATTAAAAATCGCCACAAATATTAAATTAATAATCAAAAATAAATATGAAAGTTCGTCCTTCAGTAAAAAAAATGTGCGATAAATGTCGTCTAATTAAACGACATGGAAAAATTATGGTAATTTGTGAAAACGCAAAACATAAACAACGTCAAGGTTAATATTTTCAAGGAGTTAAATACGTGGTAAGATTAGTCGGTATTGATTTACCAAGAAATAAAAGAATTGAGTACGCTCTTACATCTATTCATGGAATTGGTTTAACAAGTGCAAAATTAATTGTTAAACGAGCAAATATCAGCTCAGAAACTAGAACAAATGATCTAACTAATGAACAGACAATTGCTTTACGTACGGAATTGGAAAATAGCGCTCTAAAATTAGAAGGTGATTTACGAAAATTCAATGGGTTAAATATTAAACGATTAAATGAAATTAATTGTCATCGCGGGAAAAGACATCGAACTAGTTTGCCAGTACGAGGTCAACGTAGTCGTACAAATGCCCGAACTCGGAGAGGATCGAAAAAAACAGTAATGGGTAAAAAGAAATAAATTAATTTAAGATTTTATTTACTATGGCACAAAAAATACGCAAAACAGTCTCAAAAAGAGATCGTAACATCGCTACGACGGGAGTTGTTCATATTCAATCTACTTTCAATAACACAATTGTAACGATTACAAATTTAACTGGTGATACAATTGCTTGGGCATCTGCTGGTAGTAATGGTTTTAAAGGTGCTCGAAAAGGTACACCATTTGCTGCTCAAACAGCTGCTGAAAAAGCATGTTTAGAAGCTTTTGGGTTTGGATTAAAAAACGTTGAAATTTTAGTAAAAGGTCAAGGTTCTGGTCGTGAAACAGCTATCAGAGCTGTACAAGGTGCTGGGTTAGAAATTAACTCTATTAGAGATATTACACCTGTACCACATAATGGATGCCGTCCTCGTAAACGACGTCGAGTTTAATTTAATAATAATAAAATGCATTTAAACATGATAAACCCTTCTATTAAATGTATAAAATCAGAGACTTCCGAATCCGGAACTATGTATGGACAATTCTTGATCGATTCGTTGAATTGTGGTCAAGGAATTACATTTGGAAATTTACTAAGACGAATTCTATTAGGAGATTTGGGAGGAACAAGTATAACAGCTGTGAGAATTGCAGGAATTCGCGATGAATTTTCGGTTATCACAGGTGTAAGAGAAGATATCCTAGAAATTTTATTAAACTTAAAAGGAATTATTCTAAAAAGTTCAACACTTGAACCACAATTTGGTCGATTAAAGATTCAAGGTCCTGCTGTTTTAACAGCTAATTTAATAGAACTTCCTTCTACTTTAGAAGTCGTTAATCCAAATCATTACATAGCGACAATTTCGACTTCAAATTTGTTAGAAATTGAGTTTAAATTTGAATATGGAACAGGTTACCGATTAGCAGATCAAACTTTTCATCATAAAAATGAAGACTTTTTACAAATGGACGCCATTTTTATGCCTGTTCAAAAAGTTGATTTCAAAATTGAAACAATTTACGATAACACAGATGAAGCAAGCGACCGATTAATTTTAAATATTTGGACAAATGGCAGTATTTCACCCGAAGATGCCATTTATGAAGCCTCACAACTCGTTATTGATTTCTTCAACTCATTAATGGAAAATAAAGTCACACAAAAATTACAAGATTCTACAGTGGCTGTTGTTGAACCTTCATTAGATCCACATACCAATATTGCAATTGAAGAACTGCAGTTATCTGTTCGTGCTTATAACTGTTTAAAACGAGCTCAAATTAATACCATAGGTGATTTATTAGAATATTCACCTGAAAAGTTACAAGAGTTAAAAAATTTTGGTAAAAAATCCGCTGATGAAGTTTTTATGACTCTTAAAAATAAATTAGGAATAGTCTTAAAATAATCAGTCTTATTTTTTAATTAACAATAAATAAATTATGAATGATACTTTTATTCCAAGTTCTCATTATACCGAAAAAAAATGGTATATCATTGATGCAAGTGAAAAACCTTTAGGTCGATTATCAACAATCGTAGCTAGCGTTTTACAAGGCAAACATAAATTAGATTATCACCCAGCTGTTGATGCTGGTGATTATGTTATTGTAATTAATGCTGAAGAAATGCAGTTAGATTCATGGACAATTGGACATGCAAAATATAGAGCATATAACCCAGGTCGACCTGGTAGTTCATTAAAGATATTTTTTGAAAAAGTGCCGCAACGAATTGTTGAAAGTGCTGTTCGCAATATGCTTCCAAAAGGATTAAGACAAAAATTTTATAATCGGTTAAAAGTTTATAGTGGTTCTGAGCATCCACATTTAGCACAAAATCCTATCCTATTAGAATTGAATTAATATACTATAGAAAATTATGGCTACTAAAATTGAATCAATTTTTCAAAAAGATAAAATTGGCATCGGCAGAAGAAAACAAGCTGTGGCACGTGTATTTTTAACACCAGGAACAGGACAATTAGTTATAAATAAAGTCGCAGGAGAAAAATATTTACAATATAATACAAACTATTTAAATAGTGTATGGGCGCCATTAAAAGTTTTAAACTTAGAGACTCAATATGATGTTACGGTTTTAGTTCGCGGTGGTGGGCTTACAGGTCAAGCTGACTCAATTAAATTAGGTCTATCAAATTTATTATGTAAAATTGATGAAAATAATCGATCAATTTTAAAACCTTACGGTCTTCTAACACGCGATGCTCGAATTAAAGAACGTAAAAAATATGGTTTACGAAAAGCTAGAAAAGCTCCACAATATTCAAAACGTTAATTACATTTTATAAAAGAAATATGCCAAAAGCCGAAATTCATCCAGAGTGGTTCCCAAAATCACCAGTATTTTTTGATGGAAATTTAATTTGTTATGTTGGCTCAACAAAGCCCGAATTAAATGTAGATGTATGGTTAAAGAATCATCCTTTTTATACTGACTCTCTTACAATTATTGATACAGAAGGCCGTGTAGAAAGATTTATGAAAAAATATGGTTTAGAAACGCCAGAAAATTAATTTTATATTTATATAAGAATTTAAAAATAAATGCCAACAATACAACAGTTAGTTCGTTCAAGAAGGATACAAATAAAAAAGAAAACAAAATCACCAGCGTTAGTTAATTGTCCGCAACGACGTGGTGTTTGTACACGAGTATATACCACAACTCCCAAAAAACCTAATTCAGCTATTCGAAAAGTAGCAAGGGTACGTTTAACTTCAGGTTTCGAAGTAACTGCATATATTCCCGGAATTGGTCACAATTTACAAGAACATTCAGTTGTTTTAATTCGTGGAGGTCGAGTTAAAGATTTACCAGGGGTTCGTTATCATATTGTACGTGGTACATTAGATAGCGGGGGTGTTAAAGATCGGACGCAGCGTCGATCAAAATATGGAGCTAAAAAACCAAAATCATAATAATCTAAATTTAATTTATTTTATAATAATTTGACTTTTTATTCTTAGAAATTTTATTAGGAATTTCTCAAATTATTATAAAAGATTAAGCAAAGCTCTATTAAATATTATTCAACTTATAAAATATTTATCTTATGTCTCGTCGTAATATATCAAAAAAACGATTTCCTGAAGCTGATAGCACATATAATAGTTATTTAGTCAGTTTATTAATTCAACGTATTCTGAAATCAGGTAAAAAAACAGTTGCAGAAAATACTGTTAATGCAGCTTTCGAAATTATCAAAGCAAAAACTAAGGAAGATCCATTAGTTGTTTTTGAAAAAGCAATTAAAAATGCTAGTCCCGTTGTTGAAGTTAAAGCACGTAGAATAGGGGGTTCAACTTACCAAGTTCCTGTCGAAGTTACTACGTTTCGCGCTACTAATTTATCTTTACGTTGGATTATTCAATATTCAAGACAAAGAGTTGGTAGAACAATGGCAATTAAATTAGCGAGTGAAATAATTGACACATCGAATGATATAGGCCATACTATAAAGAAAAAAGAAGAAACACACCGTATGGCTGAAGCAAACAAAGCTTTTGCCCATTTTAGATATTAAACTTTCTTTTTTCTCGCTAAAAGCTTTATACATATTAATATATTTAAAAAATTTTTAAGGAAATTAAAAAATGGCTCGTGAAAAGTTTGAACGTACAAAACCACACGTGAATATTGGTACAATTGGTCACGTAGATCACGGTAAAACTACTTTAACAGCAGCAATCACAGCTACTCTAGCTTTAAATGGTTCTGTAACTGTAAAAGATTACTCAGATATTGATAGTGCACCAGAAGAAAGAGCTCGTGGTATTACTATTAACACAGCTCACGTAGAGTACGAGACAGAAAATCGTCATTATGCTCACGTAGATTGTCCAGGTCACGCTGATTATGTAAAAAATATGATTACAGGTGCTGCGCAAATGGATGGGGCTATCTTAGTAGTATCAGCTGCGGATGGACCAATGCCTCAAACTCGTGAGCATATTTTATTAGCAAAACAAGTAGGTGTACCTGATATTGTAGTTTTCTTAAATAAAGAAGATCAAGTAGATGATGCAGAACTTTTAGAATTAGTAGAATTAGAAGTTCGTGAGTTATTATCATCTTATGACTTCCCAGGTGATGATATTCCAATTTGTCCAGGTTCAGCATTACAAGCTTTAGAAGCTATTACCTCAAACCCTTCGACTCAACGTGGTGATAATCCATGGGTAGATAAAATTTTTGCTTTAATGGACGCTGTTGATGAATATATCCCTACACCAGAACGAGATACAGAAAAAACTTTCTTAATGGCAGTAGAAGATGTTTTCTCAATTACAGGTCGTGGTACCGTAGCTACAGGTCGTATTGAACGTGGTATCGTAAAAGTTGGTGAAACAATTGAAATTGTTGGTGTTGTTGAAACAAAATCAACAACAATTACTGGTATTGAAATGTTCCAGAAAACATTAGATGAAGGTTTTGCTGGTGATAATGTTGGTATTTTATTACGTGGTGTTACACGTGAGGATATCGAACGTGGTATGGTTTTATCACAACCAGGTACAATTACCCCTCATACAAGTTTTGAATCTGAAGTATATGTTTTAACTAAAGAAGAAGGTGGTCGTCATACTCCATTCTTTACAGGCTACCGACCACAATTCTATGTACGAACAACTGATGTTACAGGTTCAATTACACAATTTACAGCAGATGATGGTACCATTGTAGAAATGGTAATGCCAGGAGATCGTATTAAAATGACTGCAGAATTAATTTATCCTGTAGCAATTGAAGATGGTATGCGATTCGCTATCCGTGAAGGTGGACGTACTATTGGTGCTGGTGTAGTTTCTAAAATTGTTGAATAATTAATTTAATTTATGAACTCGAATGAAAAAATTCGTGTAAGATTAGAATCATTCAATCATGAGGTTTTAATGGCTTCGTGTAGAAAAATTCTTGATCTTACACAAAATCTTGATTTAACTAGCGTAGGTACGGTAGCATTACCAACAGATAAACGTATCTACTGTGTATTACGTTCTCCACACGTCGATAAAGATTCGCGAGAACATTTTGAAGTAAGAATTCATAAAAGAGTTATTGATATCTATCATGACTCAAGTATTGATGTTTTTAATTTATTATCAAAATCTGATTTACCTTCTGGGGTATTATATCGTATATGTTTATCTTAAAAATTCAATGCCTGAAAAATATTTTGAATATTTTTCAGGCATTGAATTTTTAAGATAAAAGAATTTTACAAATAAAAATAACAAATTTTTTCTAGTTAAAAAACTTTTTGAGCAGTTTCTGATTTATATATTTATGGAAATTTTTTCCTTTTTAACTATAATGGGGACGGAGGGACTTGAACCCTCACGCACTATCACTAGGCAACGGATTTTAAGTCCGTCGTGTCTACCAATTCCACCACGTCCCCAACGCAGTAACACTATATTAACAAAAGTGTTCATTAAATGCAATACTTTTAAAAAACTTTTAAAGTTTCTTAGAGGCGGCACCCAGATTCGAACTGGGGATAGAGGATTTGCAATCCACTGCCTTACCACTTGGCCATACCGCCATTAGTAATGTTATATATATATATATATAGTATCAAACTAAAAAAATAATAACAATTGTTATTAAAATATGTATAATTTTAGATATAAACCCATATTAGTGAATAGATTTTTAGAGCTGTGGTTAATAGCTTAATAGTATGGAAATTAATAAATAAAAATTATGTTTGAAAAATTTACGGAAGGTGCTATTAAAGTCATCATGCTTTCGCAAGAAGAAGCTCGTCGGATGGGGCATAATTTTGTTGGGACCGAACAATTATTTTTAGGTGTTGTTGGACAACGTCAAGGATTAGGAGCAAAAGCTTTACGATCATTAGGCGTAACTTTAAAAAAAGCACGCAAAGAAGTTGAAAACTATATAGGTCGTGGTTCAGGTTTCGTTGCTTCTGAAATTCCATTTACTCCTAGGGCTAAACGGGTTTTAGAAATGGCGGTTCAAGAAGGTAAAGATATAGGACAAAATTATGTAGGCACAGAGCATATTTTATTAGCTTTGATTGCTGAAGAAGATGGGGTCGCTATTAGAACGATTGAAAAACTTGGTGTTGATATAGTTCAATTACGAAATAAAGTTTTATCTTTAATTAAAGAAAATCAAGAAGAATTATTACGTCCATTGACCGATTCTGAAAAACGGATTCTTGACCGTGATGGTGATGCCAGTTCTACGCCAACTTTAGATGAATATACTGATAATATTACAAAAGATGCCGTAGAAGGAAGGTTAGATCCTGTTATTGGAAGAGACAAAGAAATTTTTGAAGTTATTAAAGTTTTAGCTCGACGAAGCAAAAATAACCCTGTTCTTATTGGGGAACCTGGTGTAGGAAAAACAGCTGTGGCAGAAGGGTTAGCTCAATTAATTCTTACTCAAGACATTCCGAATTTTTTAGAAGGGAATGTAATAATGTCATTAGATTTAGGTTCATTACTTGCTGGTACAAAATATCGTGGGGAATTTGAAGAAAGATTAAAACGTATAGTTGAAGAGGCACAAATGGATAATTCTATTATCTTAGTAATCGACGAAATTCATACGTTAGTCGGTGCAGGTGCAGCAGAAGGAGCAGTTGATGCCGCTAATATTTTAAAACCAGCTTTAGCCCGTGGTAAATTAAGATGTATAGGGGCTACAACAATGGAAGAATATCGTAAATATATTGAACGAGATGCTGCATTAGAACGTCGATTCCAACCAGTACAAGTAGAAGAACCAAGTATAGGTGTAACGATTGATATTCTACGAGGATTACGTTCAAAATTTGAGCGCCACCACAGCTTAAGTTACCATGACAAAGCTATTGAGCAAGCAGCAATTCTAGCTGATAAATTTATTGCAGATAGATATTTACCAGATAAAGCTATTGATGTTTTAGATGAAGCGGGTTCTCGCGTACGATTAGAAAATAAGCGTTTGCCTGAAGGGATTTTATTATTATTAAATGAACTTCAAGAAACGTTAAGTGAAAAAGATATTGCTGTTCGTGAACAAGATTATGAGACGGCTTCGCAATTATTAGATTATGAGATGGAAGTTCGTATTCAAATACAAATCATGAAACAAGCTTTACAAATTAATGAGAAAGCGGGTTTAAAGCGGGTTCATGTTGATATGGTAATGGAAGAAGATATTGCAGAAGTAATTTCAGGTTGGACTGGTATTCCGATGACGAAAATATCAGAAACTGAGTCTAAAAAACTATTAAACATGGAAGACATTTTACATGAACGATTAATAGGACAACATCAAGCAATTGTTTCTGTTTCAAAAGCTATTCGAAGAGCTCGTGTTGGGTTAAGAAACCCAGATCGACCTATTGCAAGTTTTATTTTTGCTGGACCTACAGGAGTTGGTAAGACTGAATTAACAAAAGCATTAGCTTCCTATATGTTTGGTAGTGAAGAAACGATGGTACGTTTAGATATGTCAGAATATATGGAGAAACATACCGTTGCGAAGTTGATTGGTTCGCCACCAGGTTACGTAGGTTATAGTGAAGGTGGTCAACTAACTGAAGCTGTTCGTAGTAAGCCTTATACAGTAGTTTTATTTGATGAGGTGGAGAAAGCTCATCCAGACGTTTTTAATTTATTGTTACAAATTTTAGATGATGGTCGTTTAACTGATTCAAAAGGTCGAACAATTGATTTCAAAAATACATTAATTATTATGACATCTAATGTTGGGGCAAAAATCATCGAGAAAGAAAGTGGTATTCAATCACGTAAACCTAATCAAAGCACGCTGGATATTAATTCTGACTTCTTAGCTCCTGCAAATGATGCAGTCGTAGACCCGACAGTATTTAAACGAATAACTTATTTAGTAAATGAAGAATTAAAAAAATACTTTAGACCTGAATTCCTAAATCGTTTAGATGAAATTATTGTTTTTAGTCATTTAACTCGACAAGATGTAAAACAAATCTCTGAAATTATGATTAAGCAACTGCAAAATCGAATGAAAGAGAAGGAGATCGAATTAGAAGTACGAAATGGTGTAAAAGAAATTTTAGTTGAACAAGGGTTTGATCCAATTTATGGGGCTCGACCATTACGTCGAGCTGTTATGCGATTACTTGAAGATAATCTAGCGCAAGAGTTTTTAGCTAAACCGTTATATCCAAAAACTAAATTGATTGTAGATGCTGATATTGATGACAACATTATTGTAAATGTTGATTATAGTCATGTTGATCCAAAACTAAGAGCAGATGAAGAAACTATTGAAATCGTAGAAAATAAATAAATTTAAAATAACGCAAAACTAATAATATTATTATTAGTTTTGCTAAAAATTGACATACGAAACTGATTCGAGTTAGTATGTTTTTTAATTTCTATAAATCACTGTAGTATGTCTGGACTAGTAAAATATGAGATGATGATTCTTCTTACTGAAGAATTCAATGATAGTGAATTAAAAACGTGGGCTTTTAATTACGCTAAAGCATTGCAAAATTTGAGTGCTTCAGAAATTTCTGTAATTTCTCGAGGAAAAAGAGACTTAGCATATTGGATTAAAAATCAAAAGAAGGGTAATTTTATTCAAATAAATTTCTCAAGTATGCCTAAATATTTAAACAAGTTTTTATATAATTTAAAACTTGATGATAATGTTTTACGATTCTTAATCCTTAATAAAACAACCTTAAATTAAAAAAGTTTTCTTTTTTAATTTAAGATTGTTTTATTTATTCTATTTTGATAGAATAATATACATATAGATCCTCAGTAGCTCAGTGGTAGAGCAATCGGCTGTTAACCGATTGGTCGTAGGTTCAAATCCTACCTGGGGAGTACTTTTTAACGATTAAAAAATGGATTCTACTTTCGATAGATTAAAAATTGGCGAAAAATTTTTTAACTCACGTTTAATGCTCGGTACTGGTAAATACCAAAACATGGACGCTGCTGTTAATAGTATTGCAGCAAGTGGGTGTGAAATAGTAACAGTCGCTATTAGACGCTTACCTACTAATCTAAACAATGATAGTACAAGTTTTTTCAATCATTTAGATTGGACTAAACATTGGTTATTACCTAATACAGCAGGTTCTCAAACAGCTGAAGAAGCAATTCGAATGGCATTTTTAGGCCATGAGTTAGCATGTCAAATTGGTCAAGAAGACAACTTTTTTGTAAAATTAGAGGTAATCTCTGACCCTAAATATTTATTACCCGATCCTATCGGAACTTTAAAAGCAGCCGAGTTTTTAGTTAAAAAAGGTTTTACTGTTTTACCTTACATAAATGCTGATCCCATGCTTGCTTTACATCTTGAAGATTTAGGCTGTGCAACAGTTATGCCGTTAGGATCACCTATTGGTTCCGGACAAGGTTTGAATAATTTATCGAATATTAAGATTATTATCGAAAATTCTAATATTCCTGTTATTATTGATGCGGGAATTGGGTTCCCAAGTGAAGCAAGTAAAGCCATGGAACTGGGAGCAGATGGGGTTTTATTAAATACCGCTGTATCTCAGTCAAAAAATCCTGAACGAATGGCACAAGCGATGAATTTTGCCGTGAAATCGGGACGTTTAGCTTATTTAGCAGGGCCTATGACAAAAAAATTGTATGCTAACCCAAGTTCACCGATGAATCAATTTAGTAAATTTTAATAAATTTATATGGAATAGCTAATAGTTCAGTATTTGTCTTTTATTAAATAAAATTGATAAAATAATATAAATTCTATTAGAATAATATAATGTAAACAATTACACAAAAAATTTTTCTTGGAGAAATTGAATGGATTGGAACAATATTCAAAATTTTTCATCAAATATAGTATTTGCAATTCTTTTATTTACGATGATAATTTATTGGATTAGTTTATTTTTCTTTAATTGGACAAGCGGATTATCAAAAGTTGGGAGATTCAGTGCTATTATAGCCAATTTACTTTTATTTTTCATTCTTTGTTCACGTTGGATCGTAGCAGGCTACTTCCCTTTAAGTAATCTGTATGAATCTTTGTTATTCTTAACTTGGACACTATTAACAATATATTTATATATTGAATACAAAACTAACAGTAAATTAATAGGATCCGTTTTAATTCCTGTAGCTTTACTAATTAATGGATTTGCTAATTTAACTTTATCGCCAGAAATGCAAAAATCAAGTCCATTAGTGCCTGCACTACAGTCGAATTGGCTAATGATGCATGTTAGTATGATGATGTTGAGTTATGCGACTCTAATTATGGGGTCATTATTATGTATTTTATTTTTAGTCATTTCGAAATATCAAGACGTTGATTTAAATTTAATTGATGATTCATCATTGCCTTTATATAATGTTTTAATTGAATATTATGAA
>Ga0233438_10002609_pt1 | contig 17711 bp, 22 predicted proteins | sample SI_123_September_FD_182720 | JGI IMG/M metagenome (GOLD analysis project Ga0233438, IMG submission 182720) | Seawater microbial communities from Saanich Inlet, British Columbia, Canada - SI_123_September2016_10_MG | ecosystem: Environmental > Aquatic > Marine > Inlet | place: Canada: British...
GCTCTGTCTTGTGGTGTCCGATACACTCACACCCAGTACTAGCGGCATTGTACGCACATTCTTTTAGTACGCCAAGCGGCATTTCGTGTAGTAAGTGACTCTTACCCGCAAACCAAAAGTCTCTAGTAAATAAATAGTCTGTCATAGTCTCATGCTCCCGTGGTTGCAATAATGTTGCGCTGGTTCTTTTCCATACCACGCCCGTGGCCTATGTAACAGACTACGGACACTGTTTTATCCCAGCAGGCGCGGCAAGTGTCGCATTTACCCGCCCGTGTGTAAGCTTCGCAGACTACCGCATCGCTAGGTACTGTGTCAAGGGTTGCGATGGTAGACGTGGTGCTACCCTGTACTGTCTCGCCTGTGATAGAGTCACTGGATAACCTAACTGCTACGTTAGGTAACGCTTGCAGTCTAGATAGCACTAGTCCAAACTTACTAAACTTGTGCATCCGTGTGGGTATCCAGTGTTTTACCCACGGCGTACGCTCGCAGACTTCTAGAATCTTCCTAGCTAGTCCTATGCTGTACATGTCGCCAGAGTCAAACCACCGGAAATAGCGGTCGTTGTCAAGCTCTCGCACCATGTCATCAACCCAGCTATCACGCTTCCAATCTTCGCGATTATGCTCTCGTGGTGCTTTAACATTCTTAAACCGATAGTTACCCGTGGTGGCATAGCACCCAGAACAAGCGGGAACCAATGCGCCTGTGTCATCCCTAGACGCGGGACACGTTTCTAGCGCTTGCAGTGACCACGAGCGACACGGCATTTTAGAGGCCTTCGACAGCTTCAACATGTGATTGGATCTCCCTAGGCCGCTCTGGGCCTCCCTCTGTGAGTTTTGGTTTAGCAGTGAGCCCTGTACTAGAGCCAACCTAAGCTGGCGCTAGGATACCCAAGGCGCACCACTAACGCAACCCCCTGTTAACCTAATATATCACTAGTATCGTACCCGTTAGCGTCTAGCCACTCTCGGGCCTCAGGTATCATACAGTATGACATGTCGTAGTCATAACATATATTCCCCTGCATAACGTAAACGCATATGGCATCGTCCTCACCCTTGATTATGTGTTCAAAGTACACACGATCAGTCCCAACGTATACACTGTAGTCTTTATGTATTGCCATGGCCTCAGATCTCCTGTGATAGCTGTGCGTTATTAAATGTCTCTAGTATCCACTCAGCGTACATCTTAGCCACTGGACCCTTCGCTGTGTCTCCTGTCTGCATGTAGTCCAGAGCCTGTGACAAGTACCGCCTGATTAGCTCGTCTCGCTCGTCTACTGTGTGTGCCACTGGCAGACTAGGCGTGTCTGTGTTCACGTTATTCAGCATGATTCAACGCCCCCGCAGGATACGATACCCTGACAGACCCAGATGAGGTCTAGGTAAAACTCCTGCTCCGATTTTATAGTGTCATCGGGGCGTCTAGTGCTAACCTGTTGCCATGCTTCGTGAGCGCATGAATGGTGCTCGTGGCACAACCGATTCCAAGTTTCAATGTATGTCTTCTGCATGTCTCATGTACTCCCTAATCGTTTAACTTGTGACCATAATAGCACAGGCTAGCCTAGAGTCAAGTGTGAATATTACCACTTCTTAGGTGGCCTGAGTGTCTAGGTATCACATGGTGGCGCTAGTCGTATAAAGAGGAACGCGCCCGCGAATACCAGACTAGGCGTCAGGTGTCAAGCTTTATTTTATCCTGTGTCCTACCATATTATCCCTAGTACTGTCAAGCTTTATTTTACCCTATGTCCTACCGTAGTATCCCCCGTGTTGTCAAGACCCTTTGGTAATAATACCAGTATATCTATAGGCTGTTGACATAAGGCCTAGAGTAGTATCTAGTCCAGCCTGAGGGTCCTACATGGGTTCACACACTCGTGTCCACAGGATTCTTTGGTACTATTACCACTGTTAATCCCGTGAAGTCTGTGGTATGACCTGTGATCCCGTGGACTACTACAGTCTGCCCCCTGTGTCAACCCAATCCCCCCGTGAATATTCACAATCATAACGCTTGACAGCACGTGTTGACTTGTGTTAGTACACGAGGCCCAAGGCCTACCATAGATCCTTTGGTGTGTCAATGGTACTATTACCAGTCTTAGGTGTTGACATGAGCGTGGCCCTGTGTTAGACTGGAGGGTCGGCCTCATGTTGGGCCGGGGGAGGGGGATTTACTTGTGTAACTATTGTTGTAGCTACTCAGGTTTACTAGAGGGTGGATTAGGAAACCTAAGAAGCCACGTGAATAGCATAAATTCACTAAAAAAGAGGTAAATCTTAGTTAGATAAACCACTAGTTTACTCTAAAGTAACCTTTTGATATAACTAAAGTTATACTTATGCACTACTTTGGTGCACTGGGGGGTACAAAGGGGGACCTAAAGTAGTACCTAAGAATGTAAATAGTACCACTTATGTAAATAAAGCTTGACTTTTGAGTAAAAGTATGGTATAATAATAGGGTAATCTAGAGACAACTTAGTAAAGCTCTGAATTAGAGCACTCCTTAGGAGTACTTAAGAACTAATAGATCATCCAGAGCCCCATCGTAGGTTGTAGTAAGTGTGCTAGATAGTCAGCTACAGACGCAGTCTAGGACATCTTTAGAGTTACTGGGGTGACAGGGTGATAACCTGAGACTACATGAGGGGAACAGGAGTGCAGTCCTTAGTACCCTCTCCTACTGCACTAGGAGACTACTATGAAAGAGTGTAAGAAATGCGGTACAACTAAACCTCTAACTGACTTCCACAAACATAAGAAAACTAAAGATCGAAGATACAACGTATGCAAAGCGTGTTGTTTAGTCAGAACTAATGCGTGGAGAAGGAATAACTCAGAAAGGGTTAAGGAACTACAGAGAAACCGTGTATACAAGCTAGATAAGGACTGGTACGAACTAACACTAGTTAAGCAACACTTTAGGTGTGCGGGTTGTCTAACCCACCAGAAAGACTTAGAGTACTCTCTGTGTGTAGACCACTGCCACACCACAGACAAGCCCAGAGGACTCCTCTGTAAGCCCTGTAACTTAGCACTAGGAAACTGTGATGACAACCCAGACACCCTCAGACGGCTTGCCCAGTACGCCGAAGAAACGCGGCAGACCGAGGAAGGCTGATGTAGACAAATACAAGAAAGGAAATAGAGGAGTCCGTGGCAGGCCTAAGGGCGATGCCGCGCGGATGAACGAATTTAAGGCTAGGGTACTAGCGAGTCCCAAGTCTGAAAAAGTACTAGAGTCTATCTTCAATGCGGCCCTAGACGATGACCATAAAGGGCAACAAGCCGCTTGGAAACTTATCGTAGACAGAATACTGCCCGTAGGGGCCTTTGAGAAAGAGGTTATTAAGGATGCGGGAAGAAACGCAATTAGCATTAACATCTCTGGTGTTGGACATACAGAGATTACGTCTAGCGGTGAATCTGGAAGTCTCGGACACGCTGACCGAACTCAAGGAGACTCTGGAGAAGGCCAAGACTACCTTGAGCCTCTTGAGGGAGATTGGGAAAACAAGAGCACCTAAGGACTCCTAATGTTATTCACTCAGAACGTAAACCTCACCACTACTGACGTAGCTGATGTAGTCACAGTACCTGATGGCTTTGTAGGCCAGTGGACAATGACGTTCATCACCAACCTAGACAACTCTAACAACGATGTAACTCTGTTCGTAGATAAGACTCCAGACCCTGATGTGTACATCTTGAACGGTAAGACAATCAGCTCTAAAGACTATCTCATGATCGAGAGCTTCTCAGGGTTTATACTACAGCCCGGAGACGTAGTTAAGGCCTCATGTGACACAGTAGGTAACTTAGAGGTAGTAGTCACTCTAGACCTAATTTACTCCCCGTTTGAGTTAAACTCGTTTGGTACTGGAGGAGGAGGATGATAACTATCCTAGGGGCCGACTGGTGTCCCGCGTGTACGAGAGCCAAGACCACAGCAGAAGAGAGTGGACTTAAGTACAACTTTATTCACATACCAGACGGTAAGCAGGGGTGGGATCTCGTGGAGTCCCTATCAGGCAAGAGAAGCATCCCACAAGTCTTCTACCACTTTGGTGGGTCTGGAGACTTCAGAGAAGCTTTAGACAGTCTAGATATTTCTAGTGAGAACTAGATAAAACTTAAATCACCCAACGGAGATAAACTAAATGTTAACTAAACCCAATGCCCTAGCACTCGCTGTAGCGACAACAGTCCTAGCTTCTTCTGTGGCGTCTGCGGAGCAGTCCCTGTCTCCCACAGGACAAGTACTAATGTACCCGTTCTACAGCACTGAGAACAACGCCAACACTTACATGCACGTAATCAACAACACTAGTGACCAGAAGGCGGTGAAGGTCAGGTTCATGGAGGGACAAGGCTCATCTGTTGTGCTTGAGTTCAACGTGTACCTAGGACCTCGTGACATATTTCCCGTTGCGTTGGCAACTAACGATTTTGGTGGGACTTCTGTTATAACAAACGACAGTACCTGCACAGTACCTCAGTTAGGCACATCTAACCCCCCTTACGACGGTACACAGGAACTCTTGGCGTCTGGAGCCACCCTCCGGTCACAGCCGCTTGTTCCGTACCTGTTTGAGAGCGAGGAGTCTGGAGACATCTCACGTACCCTCATGGGCCACCTAGAGGTTATTGAGATGGGAGTCGTGAGTGACACCGTTGACGTAGCTGACTGTGACTCACTGATCGACCTCTGGACTAACGGCACTGGCGCTTGGGCCTCAGATACCTCTACTGACGTAACCGGACCCACAGGAGGACTCTCTGGGTCTTCTATTTTCATTGTTCCTGAGCTAGCGTACTCCATGTCTATCCCTGTTACAGCTATTGACGGATGGGCCAAGGCCAACACTAACTACCACAAGAGTCCGGGAAACTTGGCTCCTGACTTAGATGACGGAGTACCTAAGGCCTCAGTAAACGGAGTAACCGTAGACTACACCAGTAAAACAAATGGGTCTGTGTTAGCCACGAGTGCCCTACTAGCGGCCCAGAGCATCAACAACGAGGTGCAGACAGAGAAAACACTAGCCGCAGAGACTGACTGGGTAGTCACGTTCCCGACTAAAAAGTACTTCACTAACGGTGAATCAGCGTCTGCTCCGTTCACAACGGTTTACGACGGAACTGAGGCTGACGGAGACTCTTGTGAGCCAATGTCTCTAATCAGGCGTGACCGTGAGTCTAACGCAACTTCAGCCGCCTCTCAGTTTGTCCCTAACGCGCCTGACGGCATAGAAGACACTGTGTGTGGTGCTGTGAACGTCCTAGCCTTTAACTCTAAGAGTGCCTTAGTTACGAGTACAAACAAAGAAGTTTCCTACGCGTTCCAAGCTGGCTCAGCTACCCTGAACACGGGACAAAAGCTCCCTAAGGACGATAACAACGTGGAGATTAAGGGACTGCCAATTCTGGGGTTCTCCGGTACTCGCTTTGTTAACGGCCCTATGAGCTACGGTTACGCTGTGGAGCACAAGTCCATGACTGTGACTAGCGGATCATGAGGCACGTAGTACTCGCGCTTCTCGTTCTGGGCCTAGTGGGGTGTACCGCTGTGACACGAGAGCAGATCAAAAGTGTTGTCACAGCCCAGAGGGAGCACCACGAGGATAAGGACAGGGACTGCGAGTGTACAGTCATCGTTGTTACGGAGAAGGAGTAGATAACGTGGACAAGTTCCCTAATGACCCTCTAGAGCAGGCAGTGGTGGTTGTTGGCCTGCTTGTCGTGGTATCCTCAGTTTCCTTTCTAATTTACTTAGGGAGTCTCTCGTAACTAGTGACTGACTTAAACGTAGAGTTACTGCCGTGGCAGTCAGAGGTGTACTCTGATCCTACACGGTTCAAGGTAGTAGCCGCAGGCAGACGGACAGGGAAGTCTCGTCTAGCCGCTTGGTTGCTCATTTTAAACGCCCTACAGACGGACAAAGGGCAAGTGTTTTACGTTGCGCCCACGCAGGGTCAGGCCCGTGACATCATGTGGCAGACCCTGATGGAGCTAGGACACCCTGTCATATCTGGAAGTCACATCAATAATCTCCAGATCAAGCTGGTCAACGGGGCCACGATTAGTCTCAAGGGGGCCGACAGGCCAGAGACAATGCGTGGTGTGTCCTTGAAGTTTCTAGTCATGGACGAGTACGCGGATATGAAGCCCGATGTATGGGAGCAGATCCTGAGACCCGCCTTGGCTGACCAGAAGGGTCAAGCGATGTTCATAGGTACGCCTATGGGTCGTAACCACTTCTACGAGTTGTACAAGTACGCAGAGCTAGGGGACGATCCGACGTACAAGGGGTGGCACTTTACGTCTTACGACAACCCCCTGCTGGACCCCAGTGAGATAGACATGGCTAAGAAGTCTATGTCATCTTATGCGTTCCGACAGGAGTTCATGGCGTCCTTTGAGGCCCGTGGCTCAGAGATGTTCAGGGAGGACTGGATACAGTACGGGGAGGAACCAGACGTAGGCGACTACTACATAGCTGTTGACCTCGCTGGTTTTGAGGAAGTAAACAAGAAACGGACGAAAAACTCTAAACTAGATGAAACTGCAATCGCTGTTGTTAAGGTTAGTCCTGATGGTTGGTACGTTGATAACATTATATATGGGCGGTGGAGCCTTGACGAGACTGCCGCCAAGATATTTCAGGCCGTTAGAGACTACAGACCCGTTAGCGTTGGTATTGAAAGAGGAATCGCTAAGCAGGCGGTAATGTCCCCTCTGACCGACATGATGAAGCGTAACGGCAGATTCTTTAGGGTCGAGGAGCTAACCCACGGCAACAAGAAGAAGACTGACAGGGTTATGTGGGCTTTACAGGGGCGCTTTGAGAACGGCTACATATCTATTAAGAAGGCAGAGTGGAACAACAGGTTCCTAGATCAACTGTTTCAGTTCCCCGACCCCCTGACCCACGATGACCTGATTGACGCGCTAGCATACGTAGATCAGTTAGCACAAGTAGCGTATCACTACGACTACGAGATTGACGAGCACGAAGTTCTGGACGTAATAGCGGGTTACTAGAGCCACTGAGGAAGACTTAGACCATGAAACAAGAGCTACTTGAAGCAATTAAGGCTAAACACGAGGCTAAAGTACTGGAGGCCCGAGCTAACATCAACGTATACGAGAGATCCGTAGGTATCGGTGAACACCCTGATCTCGTGGGGGCTGTAGAGGACCAAGTTAAGACCTACGCAGAGTCTATGGAAATTATTGACGCAGTGACAGAGCTACTAAATTATGAACAAGAAAGTTTTTAGGCCCGTAAACACATACGGGATTTACTTAATCAGCGCCATAGTGTTCTTTACACTAGGCTACAGCATAGCTTTACTTTAAGGATAGTACTATGGCAGAAGATATCTTAAGTCCTGAGCACCTCACGATAGAGGAGTCTCTGGAAGAGTGGGTGATGACTAAGTGTGGAAACTGGAGAGATCACTATGAATCGAACTACGAAGAACGCTTTGAGGAGTACTATCGGCTATGGCGAGGTCAATGGGACCCTGCTAACACGCAGAGAGCATCGGAGCGTTCTCGTATTGTCTCTCCTGCGCTTCAGCAGGCTGTAGAGTCTAACGTAGCTGAGCTTGAGGAGGCCACGTTTGGTAGGGGTAAGTGGTTTGACATTGCAGACGATGTAAACGACAAAGACGGCCAAGACGTTATGTACCTCCGTCAGAAGCTGTCTGAGGACTTTGAGAAGACTAAAGTACGTAAGGCTGTAGCGGAGTGTTTGATTAACTCAGCAGTCTTTGGTACGGGCATTGGTGAGATTGTCCTTGAGGAGATCAAGGAGATGGCCCCAGCTACTGAGCCTATTATGGGTGGTGAACTAACTGCCGTAGGCGTTAACATCCAAGACAGGGTTGTAGTTAAACTCAAGCCCGTGTTGCCTCAGAACTTCCTGATTGACCCCGTAGCTACGTCTGTAGAGGACGCTATGGGTGTTGCTATCGACGAGTTTGTGTCTAAGCACTCTGTAGAGCTACTGCAGGAGCAGGGGGTTTACAACGATGTGTACGTAGGTACAGCGGCTCCTGACGCAGACCTAGAGCCAGATCACGACTTGACCATGTACGGAGATGACAAGGTTAGGCTGACGAAGTACTACGGACTCGTACCTACAGAGCTTCTGAAAGACGAGGGAGTAGAGGTAGAGGTAGACTCTATGTACGTCGAGGCTGTGGTAGTTATCGCTAATGGCGGTACTCTCCTGAAAGCTGAGGCTAACCCTTACATGATGCAGGACCGCCCTGTAGTAGCTTTCCCGTGGGACGTTGTACCCTCTAGGTTCTGGGGCCGTGGTGTCTGTGAGAAGGGCTACAACAGCCAGAAGGCGCTTGATACCGAGTTGAGAGCTAGGATCGACGCCTTGTCCCTCACTATCCACCCGATGTTGGCTATTGACGCGACTAGGCTACCCAGAGGCGCTAAGCCTGAGGTACGTCCGGGCAAGATGATTCTGACTAACGGAGACCCCCGTGAGGTGCTCCAGCCGTTTAACTTTGGTCAGGTAGGTCAGATTACCTTTGCACAGGCTCAGTCCTTACAGCAGATGGTACAACAGGCCACAGGTGCTGTAGACTCCGCAGGCATCGCTGGTCAGATCAACGGTGAAGCAACCGCCGCAGGAATCAGTATGTCCCTAGGGGCCATTATCAAGCGGCAGAAGCGTACTCTGATTAACTTCCAACAGAGCTTCTTGTTACCGTTTGTGACCAAGGCGGCTCACAGGTACATGCAGTTTGACCCTGAGTCTTATCCTGTAGCTGACTACAAGTTTAACGCGACTAGCACCCTAGGGATCATCGCTAGGGAATACGAGGTAACTCAGTTAGTGCAGTTACTCCAGACCATGAAGCAGGACTCCCCGATCTACCCCGTGCTGATCCAGAGTATCATCGACAACATGAACCTCAGCAACCGTGAGGAACTCATCGCGTCTATGGAGCAAGCGTCTCAGCCTGATCCACAGCAACAGCAGATGGCTCAGATGGCTCAACAGGCTCAGATGGAGTTCCAGCAGAGTCAGACTGCGGCACTTATGGCTCAAGCGGCTGAGTCTCAGGCCAGAGCAGGCAAGTACGTTATTGACACTCAGCTTGCGCCACAGGAGCTTGAGATCGACAAGATTAGTGCTATCACACGTAACCTACAAGCTGGCGATCAGGATGACAAAGAGTTTGAGAGACGCCTCAAGGTTGCCGAGATAGCCCTCAAAGAGAAAGCAATGAACGACAAAGGAGTAACACCCCGTGTTAATGACGCAGACCGAAATCAACAAATTTCTAGGCCAACTGAACAAACTGTTCGAGACCCATTCGGACAAGATAGAGGCCTTAGAGAAGCGCCTCGTGGACCTAGAGGGCCAAATGTTGGGCCTGCACCAGAAGGAGTCCTCTAATGCCGAAGGAAAAAGACCAAGAAAAAGCGTAAATAATACCAAAACTGAAGAAAAAGCTTGACTTTTGAGTAAAAGTATGGTATAATATAGAGTATACTACGGTACAAAGAAGTAACTAGAGACAACCTTAGAGGCCTCAATATGGATCAGGAAACACAACAGTACTACGATAACTACTTTAGTCTTTTTATGACAGGCGGTTGGAAACAACTTATGGAGGACTTTGGTAGCAACGTAGACAGTATTAACTCTGTAGAAGCAACTAAAGATTCAGGGGATCTTCAGTTTCGTAAGGGACAACTAAACATCTTATCCCACTTACTTAACATGGAGTCTATCATGAACACTAACTACGAAGAGGCTACTAAGCCTACTGAAGAAGATGATTAAAGTATTTGAGTTTAAGTGTGACCAAGGTCATATCTTTGAAAAGTTTGTAGAAGGTAACGTTACATCCAGTAGGTGCGGATGTGGCGCTAACGCTACGAAGATTGTCTCAGCCACTAATCACGTACTAGAAGGAGCCTCTGGAGATTTTCCGGGGCGACACAGTAAATGGGTACGTGAGCATACTAATGCTGGGACCAACTAACGGAAATCCTTTGCGGGGCAACTTCCATTTTATTTCTCCATAACCGTAAGGCGGGGTAAGTTTACAATGTCAAGAGCGACACTAATTGATGAGCGTAAGGAAGAAGATCAAGAACCAGTAGATGAGCTAGATACTCAGGACACCACAGAGACTCCTCAAGAAGAGGAACAACCTCAGGAGCCTGAGTTACCGGAAAAGTACCAAGGTAAGTCTGTTCAAGACCTAGTGCAAATGCACCAAGAGCTTGAGAAGTTTACCGGCAAACAGAGTACGGAAATTGGCGATCTACGCGGCGTTGTTGATGACTACATCCAAACACAACTCTCAGAGCAACAAGCACCTCAACCACAGCAACAAACAGGCGATGAAGATGATTTAGATTTCTTTATTGATCCTAAGACCGCTGTTAGTCGAGCTATAGATAACCACCCTAAGATCAGAGAAGCAGAGCAGTACACTGCACTAGCTAAAAAGCAGTCTACTATGGCACAGCTTCAACAACAGCATCCTGACATGGAGTCTGTACTACAGGACCCACGTTTTGCTGAGTGGATCAAGGGGTCTAAAGTCCGAACACAATTGTTTGTTCAGGCTGACCAACAGTACGATTACGACGCGGCTCATGAACTATTCAGTCTCTGGAAAGAGCGTAACCAAGTAGTTCAACAGACCGCACAGGCTGAAAAAGCCGCCCGTAAGAGTGCCGTGAGGACAGCTAGTACAGGCAACGCTCGTGGAACAGCAGAAGGATCACGTAAGAAAGTTTATCGTCGTGCTGACATTATTAAACTTATGAAAACCGATCCAGAGCGATACCAAGCCCTCTCAGATGAACTTCTGAAGGCATACGCCGAGGGTCGAGTTCGCTAGCCTAAAGGAGAATTATCATGGCTGAACAAACTTATCCCGGTACAGTTGGCGGCGGTTCTATCGTCAACAAAACAGCGGCAGACACCTTTATCCCAGAAATCTGGAGTGATGAGGTAATTGCCGCATATCAAAAGAACCTCAAGATGGCTCCCCTCGTCAAGCGTATGTCTATGACGGGCAAGAAGGGTGACCTGATTCACGTACCTAAGCCCATCCGTGGCGAAGCTAACGCTAAAGTAGCTGACACTGCGGTTACGATTCAGGCTAACGTGGAGCAGGAACTCACGATTGCCGTGGACCGTCACTTTGAGTACTCGCGTCTGATTGAGGACATCGTAGAAGTACAGGCTCTGTCCACTCTGCGTCAGTTCTACACAGAAGACGCTGGTTATCAGTTGGCTACCCAAGTAGATACTGACCTCATTAACTGCGCCACTGGTTTCGGAGACGGTACTCGTACTGTATCTCCATCGGCGGCTAATTGGGTCAACTCTGCTAGCTGGATGTTTGACGCTACCACTGTTGTGCCTTTCACTGCAGGCGGTACTGCTCTAGCATTCAACGACGAAGGCTTCCGTGAGGCTATCAAGGTCCTCGACGATGCTGACGTGCCTATGGACAACCGTGCGTTGGTGATCCCACCTGCGGCTCGTCGTGACATCATGGGTATTGATCGTTACGTCTCTAGCGACTTTGTTAACGGTCGTTCTGTAGAGTCAGGCCTCATCGGTAACCTCTACGGTGTAGATGTATACGTATCATCTAACTGCCCCACTATGGACACTGGTGTACGTGGTTGCTTGTTCTTCCACAAAGACGCTATTGTTCTCGCGGAGCAGATGGCTGTACGTTCGCAGACCCAGTACAAGCAGGAGTACCTCTCAACTCTGTACACTGCTGACACTCTGTACGGTATCGAAACCTACCGTCCTGAAGCTGGTCTCATCTTGGGCGTTGCCGCTTAAGACTAGAAACACAGGGGTCAGCAATGGCCCCTTTTCTTTTTGTTTGTTTTCTTAGGAGCAATCTATAGTGCCAATCTATCGTGGTGACGGCGGTTCAGGTGATGCTACTACAGATGCTTATGCGTCAGAGATAGCCCTGTACGCTAAACAGGCCGAAGATCAGGCCAACATTGCTACTAATAAAGCAAACGAAGCTTCCGCAAGCGCGTCTCAGGCGGCTACTAGCGCGTCTCAGGCGGCCTCTAGCGCGACTGATGCGGCCTCCAGTGCTTCTGACGCCGCCTCTAGTGCATCTGATGCAGAGGACCTGTTTGATGAGTTTGACGAGAGGTACTTAGGGGCTAAGGCTTCTGATCCCGCCACTAACAACCAAGGCGGTCCTCTGACGGCAGGCGCAGTCTACTTTAACACTACTACAGATACGCTTAAGGTATACGACGGCACTAGCTGGCAGGCCCAGACTGGTAACGGTACGGTGACCAGTGTATCAGGGGTAGGTACTGTCAACGGAATAACTCTGACGGGCACAGTAACCACCGATGGGGACTTAACCCTAGGCGGCTCCTTGAGCGGTATCACAGCGTCACAGCTTAACTCACAAAACATCAGCCAGTGGACTAACGACAGTGGTTACATCACTGGTAACGAGACTATTACACTAACTGGAGCAATCACAGGCTCTGGAACAACTTCTATTGCAACGACACTGTCAACCATTGACGGAGGCTCATATTAATGGCTACTACGATTATTACAAAGAATGGCTCTGGTGCTCCTGCTGGTGGAGATCTGAGTGTTGGTGAACTAGCGGTTGACCTAACTAATAAGCTCCTCTACTCTAAGGACTCTGGTGGAAATGTTGTTGAGATAGCCGCTAATTCTAGTGTTATCACTGGAGGAACTATTGATGACACTATTATCGGCGGGAGTGTTCCTGCCGAGGGTACGTTCACTACGGCAAACGCCACTACAGTTAACACAACAAACATTGAAGTTACAAACCTAAAAGCTAAAGATGGTACAGCCGCAGGGTCTATTGCAGACGCCACAGGCGTGGTCACGGTAGCGAGTGCGGTACTGACTACTGCGGACATCGACGGTGGTACAGCAGATGGTGTTGTAATTGGTGGCTCTACAGCCGCCGCAGGCACATTCACGGTAGGCACGTTTACTACAGCAACCGCGAGCACTGACACGGACACCACCAACACGGGTGCAGTTACTCTCGACTTTAGTGCTGACCAGAACTTTGTACTTACGTTAACAGGCAACGTGACCTTAGCTAACCCGACTACAGAAACCGTAGGTCAGTCTGGGTTTATCGTGTTTATTCAGGACGCTACTGGTGGACGCACAGTGTCCGTTGGTTCTGAGTACGAGACTGCTGGTGGCGCAGGACTAACTTTGTCCTCAGCCGCAAACACTACAGACATTGTACCCTACGTTGTAGCCGCTTCAGGCCGTATCTTACTGGGTACTCCACAACTCGCGTTTAGCTGAGGATAAGCTATGTCAGGTCCAGTAGGTTCACAACAATGGATGTACAGCGCAGGTGGAGAGTTCTATCCGCATAAGATAGGTGACTCTGTGCGGTTCGATACCAACGCGTACCTTCAAAGAACTCCCTCGTCTAATGGTAACCGTAAGACTTGGACTTGGAGTGGCTGGGTTAAGCGTGGGTCTTTAACAGAATACCAAGGGCTGTTCGGGGCTAGTTCAAACTATGGAAACACAGACTATTTTACCTTCAACGGCTCAGATAAGTTACAGCACGTTAGCATTGTTGGGGGGCAGAGTGCGGTCAAGACAAACGTATCCACAGTTGCTCAATTTAGAGATACATCGGCGTGGTATCACGTTGTTTTAGTTAATGACTATACGGAAGCATCAAGAGATGACAGAGTTAAAATTTATGTAAATGGAGTCCGACAAGACGTTACTTATGCTGTCTACCCAAGTTCTTCGGACGTAACAATGATTAATGCGGCTAATCCTAATTACATCGGAAAAACATTAAATAACTCTAATCCTCAAGTAAGTCAGTACTATAAAGGCTACCTAGCCGAAGTAAACTTCGTAGACGGTCAGGCACTAGACCCCACAGACTTCGGTGAGTTCAAGTCAGGCGTGTGGATACCTAAGCGGTACTCAGGCACATACGGCACCAACGGTTTCTACTTAGACTTTGCCACCAGAGCGACTGATCCTATTGATGCTTCAGGCAACGGAAATAACTGGGGCAGTGTCAACGTAGCGTCTACTGATTGGATGCTAGACAGCCCGACGAATAACTTTGCTACGTTGAATCCTTTAACTGATGTCGGGGATATGACCCTTACAGAGGGAAATTTATTTTGTACCAATATTAGCGATAGCTGGCCCTCGGTTTTTAGTACGATGGGAATGAAATCTGGTAAGTGGTATTTTGAAGCATCTACCACAGATATATCAAGATTTGTTTTAGGTATAGCATCAAAAGAATTTACAACTACATCATTTGATGCCGCTGATTCGCATTTGGCTTACTCATCAGACCCACTATCACTTTATGATAATGGTAGTTCTAGTTCAATTAATGGAGCGCCGTCTTTTGCAGCAGGAGACATATTAGGATTTGCAATAGACATCGATGCCGGAAAGATGTGGATTTCAGTTAACAACACTTATGTAAATGATAGTGGTGGAGTTGCTGGTACACCATCTGCTGGTAATAATCCTATTATGACCTTTACTGCCGGAACAGAAATGTTTGTTCAGGTTATGATTAATCGAGCAAATGTAAGATCAAACTTCGGCCAAGACTCTAGCTTTGCAGGACAGGCTACAGCACAAGGCAACACAGACGCCAACGGCATTGGTGACTTCTACTACGCACCACCAGCAGGATACCTAGCGTTGTGTTCAGCTAATATGCCTGATCCTATTATTGATCCTGCACAGGATGACATACCTGCTGACTACTTTAATCCTGTGCTGTACACGGGGGATGGAACCTCTTCTCGTGCAATAACTGGTGTTGGTTTTCAACCAGACCTTACTTGGATAAAGTCAAGAAGCAATGGTACTGAGTCTTACCGCAATAATTTATATGATGTAGTGCGACCAACGGCAGCTACATTATTTAGTGACGGTACTGAGGTTGAAACATTATATGCGGGTTATGGCGTTTCTTCTTTTGACTCAGACGGATTTACACTTGATGGCGGTGGAAGTCTGTCCAATGGCCCATCAATCACCTACGTTGCTTGGAACTGGAAAGCTGGCGGCACTGCTGTAGCTAACACCGACGGCACTATAGCGTCACAGGTGTCAGTTAACGAGAAGGCTGGGTTTAGTATTGTTACCTACACGGGTGATGGGACAAACGGAGCTACAATTGGTCATGGCTTAGGGGTAGTCCCTTCTATGGTTATAACCAAGGCAAGAACTCTAGCGGGAGAGTGGATGGTGGTGCATGAGTCGATAGGGGCTTCCAACCTGATCTTAAACCAAGCCTTACAAGCAAACGTCCCCTCCGTTCATTACAGTAGCGGTGGCTTGGCTCAGCTAACTAGCTCATCCACCTTTGGTACTGTTTCTGGGAGTAACGGGCCAGATAATAGCAATCAGAATGGCACAGACTTTGTTGCCTACTGCTTCCACAGCGTCGAAGGCTTCAGCAAGTTCGGAAGCTACACAGGCAACGGAAGTGCTGATGGCCCCTTTGTCTACACAGGGTTCAGGCCAGCTTATGTGATGGTCAAACTAACAAGTGCCGGAGGACAGGAATGGTGTATTCAGGACAATGAAAGGCTTGGATATAACCCAGACAATGCCGCTTTGTTTGCTGATTTGAGTGCCGCTGAATACGCTTCTAATCTTCGGTATGTGGATTTTACGTCCAATGGCTTCAAGATAAGGAGTAGCTCAAGCAACCAAAACGCATCAGGTGGAACCTACATATACATGGCATTCGCAGAGATGCCCTTTAAATATGCTAACGCGAGGTAACAACAATGGCATGGACATATAACACTACAGTCATCCGCGAAGGCAGAAGCTGGACAAACGATGACGGCATAAAGCACCCATCTAACTGGGGATCGTGGTCAGAGCAAGAGAAGACTGAAGCTGGTCTAGTGTGGGTAGATGACCCTGCTCCGTTTGACTCACGTTTCTACTGGGCGGCAGGAGTACCTAAGGCGCTAGAAGACGTAAACGAGGTAGACCAGAACGGTGACCCCGTGCTAGACGAGGACGGTGAGCAAGTCGTAACTCCGGGCCTCAAGACTCAGTGGACTACTAAGGTAAAGAGCCAAGCATACGGTCTACTACAGGATACTGATTGGTACGTTATACGTAACGCTGAGGCTGGTGCTGAGATCCCTAGTGGTGTTAGCGATTACCGAAGCGCCGTTCGTGCTTACTCTAATTACTTAGAGGGTCAAGTAACGGCTGTTACGTCTTTACCTGAGTTTGTTACGCTGGTGTCAGGCGAAGAGGATACTCCTTCTGTGTTTTCTTCTTGGCCTGAAGAGGCCTGAGAGTAACTAGATGACTCTAGAAGGGAGACAGTAGATGAGTATCGCTGATGATTTTGGCAACCCTATGGATGATTTTAGGGATAGTACTAATTCTGATCGTCTCATGCCCGGAGATGGGCGTCCCGGTCCCGATGGTACTAAACAAGAGTCTGCAGACTTTCAGAGGTTGGTCACGCTTCAAAACGCCAGAGCAACCACAATAGACAGGTACTATTCTTGGGGAGGGGAGCGATACACCACAAACGAGTGGGTGGACCTTCTTTCAGACCTCTTTGGTAATCTTCTAGGGTCTTTCTACGAAGAGACTGATGCTGTAGATGACATAGATCGAATCTATCGTCAGCAAGAGGCTCAAAAGTTTAATAACCTTTTGGACGAGATAAGGGCCGGTAATACCAGTTGGCGAGACCTTGCTGAGTTTGAAGTTTACTACTTAGGGGATGTTGACGGGTTTCAAGAGTACGTAGATGATATGGTAGACTCTGCCATGTACACAGGATTCTACGAGGATTTAGACAACGCCAGTACTAATGAAGATTTCCAAAGAATCTTTAACGAGTACGGTAACGCAGGAATTGAGACTAACCCGTACCTTCAGCAGGACCTAGCGTCCACCGGAAGTGCTGTATCAGTTATTACTGGTACTGTAGATAACTCTATACTTCAACAGGTAATTCGTGATGCGGCCTTAGGCGACGGCATCCTAGGCGGCGAAGTAGACTTTGAGGACCTCCCCGGATACGGGGGGATCTGGGATGGCCTCATTAGGCACATTAAGGTAATTGGTAAGGGCTTACCTCTGCCTATTCCAGATTGGCTTCCGCTTCCCGGAATCTTTGAGTTGCCGACGGTCGGTGAGATATTTGATAAGGTCACAGGCCCTTGGAAAACAGCGGCTGAGGACGCCTTAAGAAACTGTGTAGCCACAGGTAAGCCTGCTTCTGAGTGTATGGAAGAGCAGAGCGTATTAGACATCCTTGTGGATGGCATTGGTAACGCGACAGAAGGCATCTGGGAAGCTACTAGCGACAAAGTAAACGAAATACTCACTAAAGGTGGTGAGTGTGTTGATGACCCTAAGAAATGTGCCCAAGAAGTTTTTGACAAGATCAAGGACATCTTTGGTGAAGGCGCTGTAGATCCTACGTCTACTGGTGGTAACATCCCTGACTGGATGAAGGTAATTATCATCGGTGGTGCTTACGGTGACGAGATTCTTGGGGAGCTTGAGGATCTCTTTGGTGGTGACATTGATGGTGACGAATTAGTAGGACCACCAGAAGACCCAACGGTAACTCCTCCGGTAACTCC
>Ga0233438_10002619_pt1 | contig 17673 bp, 12 predicted proteins | sample SI_123_September_FD_182720 | JGI IMG/M metagenome (GOLD analysis project Ga0233438, IMG submission 182720) | Seawater microbial communities from Saanich Inlet, British Columbia, Canada - SI_123_September2016_10_MG | ecosystem: Environmental > Aquatic > Marine > Inlet | place: Canada: British...
CTTGGAGGGTTGGGATGCCATCAGATTCAGGAGCACCTAAACCCCATTTTCCAAAAATACTCGTGGTATATCCAGCTTTTTTTAATTGGTCTCCTAAGGTAATTGTGTTTTCAGGAATGGGTCTTTGCCCTTCTAGCCCTGGGTTATGATAAACCTCCTCATAGTTCCAAACATCACCCCTTTCATTCCACTCATCGTTACCTCTTATGTAAGCGTGTCCCGCATGTTTTCCAGTTAAAAACACATATCTTGCAGGTGCACAAACTGGAGCTCCAGAATAATGCTGGGTAAACTTCATTCCATTTTTTGCTAATGCATCTATATGGGGTGTTTTGATGATCGATTGCCCATAAGCTCCGAGTTCTCCATAGCCTAAATCATCGGCAAGAAAGTAAATTATATTTGGGGTACTTTGTTCTGTTTTTTTATCATGGGAACAGCTAATACTAGCCATACTACAGCCAATTAAAAGTATTAGTATTTTTATGTTTTTAGTCATAATACAATCAGTTAGTAACCCGTGAAATTTAGTTTTAGAGCAAGCTAAATTAGTGTTTATCTCTATTTTTTCCATGTACCTCCGTATTTGTAGTTTGGGTTCTCTTTTTTAAGAGACACTAAGCAATCTTTACATACAAATACCCATTCTTTTGGGTTTTTATATTGCACTCTATATAGGGTAGAGAAATCTTCATTACATACCTTACAGTATTTGATTCGTTGTTTCATATAGAATTATTTTCCAACAGTCTCCTCAGTTTTCAAGTTAAAAAAAGAATAATAAAGGGATAAGTTGCACCAATAGACTTATAATTATTACAACTAGACTAAGGATAAAAACACCTAACATTAAAAACTTTATTAATCGTAACATAAAATTATCTAATCACTAAATATAATAAAACGATTTGAACTCTTGTTAAAGAAGTGTAAACAAGAGAAAACTCAACCTTGTGGGATAGAATTTTAATTGTGGAACCAAGGAGAGTAACATCGAAGTGTTTTTGAGAGGATTTGATTAAATTTTAGATTATATTTTTTATTCTAAACTTTCCATAGCATCAAGCACGCCATTACAACCATTGTTAAATTCTCTATGATGGTAATTTTACTCATTGGTAAATTAAAAACTGCTCCCAAACAAGCACATTTAATCTTTCTCTTGTCTAAGACGCTTTGAATCACTCCAATACTACTAAAGCTCATTAAAAAAATGGTAACTATATAGGTAATTTTAGGCTCAAAATTTGTGAGGTAGGCAACACCTAGAAATAGTTCAAGAAATGGATAGATAAGCCCATATACTTTTACTCTTTTTGCAAGTACATCATACATGGCATAGCTTTCTGCAAAATCAGCTAAGTTTAAAAATTTGAAGAATGAAAAAACAATAAAAAAACCAGCCATAAAATAACGCATCCACAGCATTAGGTCTATCTTTCCATCATTCATTGAAGCAATTGCTGTGGTTGCTGCTATAAATATAAAAATAAGGAGCAGTGGTTTATAGGTTGTTAAAATACGTTTACTTTCTTGAATAGTTGATGGTTCTAAAGGGCCAACGGTATATTTACTAGACGTGCCAAAAAGGTGTTGTAATTCTTCAATAGATACCTCTTCACTCATGGTTACCGTGGCAGATTTGTTTGGAAGTGCAACAGAAACAGAAGAAATACTTGCATGTTGTTGAAGTACATAGCTAATTTTAGCCACGCATCCCTCACAAGTCATACCTTCAATAGTGTATGTTTTGGTCATGGTTATTTTGAAAATCTTCTATTGTAATTTTTATTGACAATCTGAACTTAATTTCCATAAAATACCACCGTTTTCAAAAACAAGAATACCACCATCACATCTAAATGCGATAGTTTGGGCTATGCCATCAATGGTTAGAATAAAATCCTCAAACCTATAAGCCTCTGTACCTGGTATTCTATCTGATGCATCTAATGCATTAAAATCTGAATCAGTACAAGGGGTATTCGTAGTACAGTTTGCATAGGATGTATATCGAGTTCCGTTTTGGAATTCATACATGGTATTTGCATAGGTTCTATCATTAGGATCTGGAGACCATAACCATTTACCTTCTACAGAATAGTCAATAGGATCTACCATCCCCAAAATATCTGGAGTATCTTCACAATTAGTAAATGTAATTGCTGCTAATAGTAGTAAGATTATATTTCTCATGATTGTAATTTTTGGTCAAATTTAAAAAAAATAATTCAAGGAGTAGCGGGGGAGTGAAATTAAATTATTTTGGTAAGGATTTAATCGAAATACTTAAGTAAAAAATTTTCTGAGAAAAATGAATAGTTAAGTTTCTTACTCAACGATTTATAACGAGTTCTTAAATTTATTTTTTTAGTTTTTGTAGTAGTGCTATCATACTCGTATATGAGATATAAAAGGCTTATAAATTCTTCATAGCTATGCCGGCAATCATTTAGTTTAAAAGCTTTAAAAAATTTATTTTCATTTTCTAAATCTCCGGCTAATCTGTAGTAAAATAAACACATTAAATAAAAAGAATTTAATTGACTATTTTGATAGTAAAAATCAATTTTTGACTCAACCTTATCTATTAAAAAAGACATTATTTCAATGTTTTTTAATAGAATTGTAGTTGTAAATATCTCATAATAATGGCTAATTAAATCAACTTTTAATGGAAGAGATTTATGATGAGTATTTATTATTTTTATAGCTTTATCGGGATCTGCACTAAGAAGTTTTAAGCTCAATAATCGTCCAATTAAAATAGAATGCAATTGTTTTTCGTGGGGTTTGTCAATATCAAGATCTTTGATTTTTGTATTATTAATAAAATTTCTAAATTCAAGTACCGCTTTTGAAAATAGAGTAATATCATATCTAACATTATTTTTTTTAATGATTTCTAAAGTACCCCCATAATATTTATTCAAACTCGAGTAGTCTACAAAAATTAAAAATACACAATCCAAAAAATTTATGTTATTGAGAAGTTGTGGGTGAAGTTTATCTTTTTCTCGAATTAATAATCCTATAGAATTACCAATTTTAAGCACTTCATCATAAGAAAATGAATTAAAATTGAGGGCCTTTAAATTGAATATTCTATCTATTAATTTAAAATTTCCGTTATGCCATAATTCACGTATTAAAATTATAATTAGACTTGTAAAGTCCTCAGAACTTTTTTTGGTTTTCTTTACAAGATTAACTATATCCTCAGGTTTGTTCTTTGCAACAGATTTATAAATAATTTCAGTGACATTAATTTTCCCTTTGTACTTATAATTTTGTGTAAAATCGATGTAATTTTTATAACCTATAAATTGAGCCAGAGTGTTAAATGTTTTTATACTTGTTTTTGTTGACGGCAAAAGATTGTAAAATCGTCTCAGGGTATTATAGCTTATTTCTATATCTAAAATTTCAAAAATTGCGTTTGACAAGAATACGCAGTCTCCTCTATTTTTTATTTCCCTTTTTATTTTCTTAGCTATTTCTTTCTTAAGGTTTTCAATCAAAATAAATTATTTAATATGAGCCAAATATGAGCCAAATATATAATATTTATTACTTATTTTAGGTATCTAAAAAGTATATTACCCCATTAATACTTGTTCAATTTTTTTTTATAAATATTAATATTTTATATATGCTGGATTTAAATGTCGACTTACCTGATTTTATCACTCCAGTAATGAAACAATGGTTAGTTCAATTTAAGTTAAATCAGATAAACGATTTAACACAATTGGGCTTATTTACATGGAGATTTAGACCTAATAAACGTTTACCAGAAAAGCCAAGAAGAATACCCATACTAAATTTAGATAAGAGAATAACTCTATTGGATTCAAGTTTTAGTAGGTCTGTGTACTTTTTACAAATAGATACCAATATATTACATGTTTTTGAATCCTCAGGTTTCTCATTGGCTGGTATGAGTGTAGCCAAAGAATATTTTCTCGAATGTGATAAATTTACAGAAGGGAAGGTTCTATACAGAACTATTAGTTAATAAAAATAATTAAACATAAAATTATAATTGCATTAGCATATTTAGATTATGAAGAAAGCATCACCTACATATTATATTCATTTAATTACACTACTATTTTTAGTTTTTTCAAATACTTTCGAATGTCAAGCAAGTTCACAAAATGACTCACTATCTACTAATTTTGAGAAATATAAAAAACATGTACTTACCCTCGATTACATTGGAAGAAAAACAAATAGCAATCAATATTTTTTAAATCTTGCAAAAATCTATTGTGATTCAATCCTAACAACTGGTGTTGATGATGATTGGGCTATCGCATTTAAGGAAAAAATAGATTTAACAATAGCTACTTGTGAATTCAATATGAATTATAAAGTTCAATTGTTTCCATATTTTAGTGGACTTCCTTCTTACATGGGTTTTGCAGATGATGCAATAGAATATGCTTATGACGATGCTTTAAATGACTTATTTGCCACTAAATTCAAGAAAATTGGAAATACACCTTTGGCAAATGTAAATATTACATCAATAATTACACGCGGAGATTGTGATGACGAAATGTTTGAAATTGTTAAGCAAACAATAATGGCAGGAACAGATCACTATGTGCTAACCAAAGAAGATTTAGAGCGTTTACTCGGGGTTGAACAAGCAGTAAATCTCACCAATGGTAAACTAGATAGAGCTGCTTTAGATTTAATTTCAACTGAACTGAAATTAGACAATCTTGGGATATTTGATGTAAGTAATATTGATGTTATCGATGAAAAAATCTGGCTGGTTCAAAGTAAATTTAATACATACTCAACAAAAGAAGGCTTCACAGAAGCTGTTTTTACCAAAGGCTATTGCCATGATAAAAAAGGTTTTATAGGTTTTAATATTATTCTACTCATATTAGAATCTATTGTATTTATTACACTTATAGCTATAATTGATGAAAAAATAACTAAATACATAAGAACAAGGAAGTTGTTTTCTATAAAAGAGTTACTCTATCAACTCTCAAGAAAAATCAAATTCGTAACCATCTGCTTTATATCACCCATATTATTATCTACATTAATGATATTCTCAGTTTCATATTTAGCTCCAGATGCCACAGATCATTATTTAGAATCATCAGCGATGTTGTGGATAGTTGCCCTTACTCTGGCAATGAGTATAATACCAACGTTTATAAATCTATTTATAGTTAACAGATTACAAATAGATGGGTTTCACAACCTTAGAGGCTATCGAACTTTTGCCAATGCATCATTGTATGCTACTTATATTCCTCTTTTTATATTTTATATCATTCAATTTGAATACTATCCAAGAGCAGCACATTTTATTCTGGTAATCCTAACTTTTGTTCTAGGCGACTTAATTGCAAGATCATACTTTCAATTTACGAGTAAAACCAAACATACAAATTTAAAAACCCAAGCCTTGTTTGGTATTATTTCAGGAATAGTAGCCTTAATTATATTTAATACTTATGCACTTAAAGACATTTCTCTTGAAACTTTTGCAGGTATTTTAATTTTTATTGCCCCCATTTCAATCATTCACTGGTTAATTGGAAAATATATTGATATTCTTAACAGTAAAAAATTACAATTATCTCATGACAATACCTTGTTAGATAAACTTGTTTTTATTAAAGATGTTGTTGATCCAATTACAGATTTATATGACCCAATACAAAGAGATTTATCCGATGATAATTTAAATGTAATGTTAATTGCTGCTCCAATGGGTATGGGTAAAACTAGAAGCTTGAATGAAGCAAAGAAAACATTTATAGAAAACGATTGGAAATGGTATTATGGAGATTGCGACGAGATTCAAGATGAAAATTCGGTATCCTTTGAACCCTTTCTTGAAGCCTTTAAAAATCTTCTTCAGGTTGAGGAGTTTGTAGACAGATCTCTTCAAATGGAATCTATTAGTGGAGATGCAGTAAAAGCAATAACAGACATAGCGGGTGGACCTTCCGATATGATTAATGATTTTAAAAGAGACGAAAGTCTCACAATGACAGAAATATGCGTTGAAATAGCTGAAAAACTAGAATCAAGTAAAAATAAGACAGTTTTTGTAATGGAAGATCTTCATTGGATAGATCCTGAAAGTTATGCCTTTTTGAAGCATTTTATCAAAACTGTTAACAGAAATGATTTTATCCGAAAGAATATGTGTATTATTCTTACAATAAGAAATGATGAAGTAAACAATTTAAGGGGAGTAAATCTTCAAGGGCTTAAAGATGATTTAATGGCCTTAAATAAAAATCTTGATACTAAAGCGATAATTACAGATCTCCTGATAGAGGATAGCTTTAAGGTAAAAGATTTTATCAATCATGTAAGTAATCAAAACTTACAATTCAAAATACAAGATGATTCTCTTGCCGATATTAACTACAAGTTAAATAGTTCATTACTGGATAAAAATTCAAACTTAAAAATTACTCCACTTTATATTTTGAAAATTGTTGAACAATGGATACAAAACAAAGTACTAAAGTATACACCAGACGGCTATGTTCTCACAGACTCTATAGAATCTATTGAACTACCAAATACAAAAGAAATAGATTCGTATTATCACGCTATTTTAGAGGGGTTTGATGTCAAGTGGGCTAGAATGTTGGAGAGTGCTGCTATTATTGGCAGTAAATTCAACGCTGATATTTTATCTCAAGTTTGGGGCTTTGAATTACTTGAAATACTTGGTTTCCTAGAAGAAGCTGAGGCTAAGGGGTTAATTGTTGATTTATCTGAAGAAGATAATATTTATGAATTTAAAGATAAACGCATTGTGTCTGCAATTAAAAATTATTTTCCTAGTTCACAAAACAGTGGTGTTAAGCAAATTATTATAGAGTATAATAAGAGATATATAGATCTTAAAAAAGACATTATTAATGTTCCTTCTAAGTATACATTAGAGGAAATTTTATCTGTAGTAAGACGTCTTACCTTAATGTCGTCAAGTTCATCATATAATGAAGCTACAAAGCGTCTTATATTTGAAATTATTGTTAGGATGATTCTTAATGAGGAACACGAAAAAATTAACGCATTTGAAAGTTTTTTAAGAAATAGAAATCTAATAGAATTATCTGACCTTATAGCCATAATCAATACAATTTCAAATCCAAATACACCTTTTAATGAGGTGATTAAACAGGGTAATGAACTTCTTAGAAAAGAGTATCCAAGTGACTCTGTTGAATTAGAGTTAAAGATTTATGGGTTAATGTTCAAACAAACGAGATTTGGTTCTCAGTATGAAAATAACGAGGATTCTTTTGTTAAAACCAATGAATTATTCTTCATAGGTGAGAAAATTAATACCCTATACAAGGGGGAAGTTCTTCTTTCTTTAGGTTTTTTATATCTTAATTGTGCTCAATTTAGTTTTGAAGAAGCAAAAAGTTTTTTAAATAAATTAAGTGAAAACCTAAAAGATCACTCGAATTTTAAAGCTTTTAACTACTATATAGAGCATTGGATAATTTCAACCACGTTATTTCAAAGTTATGATGTAGATGAAGTTGACCAATCATCAGAGACATTATTAAAAGACGCAATAGCTACTAAAAATTTAAGATTAATTAAAAAATGTCTTAAACTCAGAATACTTATCGTTACAAAATATATCAAGGATAAAGAAAAAGCCGTTGTAATTTTTACAGAAAACATAGCCCATTTAAAAACCAACAGTATAAATAACCACTGGGTTTCCTCAGTTTTATACTTTTTTGCTACATGGTCAGGGGAAATTTATTGTAAAAACAATCCAGAGCAGGCAGAAATAGATTTAAAGCTTTGTGAAGAATTTATTTACAAGAGATTTGATGCCAATGTTTGGACAAAATTAATAGAGGAATTTTACAATGCCAAGAAAAAATTTCACAAATCAACAGATCAACTTGATGCGTTTAAATCAACGTGCTACGAGCATAAAGAATTAATATCAAATACGATTGGTGAAAAGACCAAACAATATGGTGATGCTTGTTTCCATATTGCTAATTACCATCTTTTAGTAAAAGAGTACGAAAGTTCACTCAAGTATAGGCTGTTACGAATTAAAAACTATGAAGATTTATATGTAAATAAACCCAAGCCATGGAGTTTACAAGCTGCATATATGAGTACGTCATTTTTTTACAGTAAGTATTTAAAAGATTATAAAAAAGGTCTTGAGTATGCATTAAAAGCCTTAGAGGTACTAAATAATACACAAGGAATTCCTGATTATTCTATTGCAGCTACCTACAACAGAGTCTTTAAGGCCTATATTGAACTTGAAGAGTATAATGCTGCAATTGAGTTGGCTCTCAAGCATTTTGAAGAAGTGAAAACTACAGAAAATGTATCAGATGTTAAACTAGGGTTCGCTTATAATTTAATTGCAATAAGTTATAAATGGTCTGCAGAGAAAATTAAGGATAAAAAATTAGCCAATAGCTATTATGTAGCAGCAATAAAGCATTTTAATCTTGCTATTACTTCATGGAGTGAAGACACCAACAATCAAAACTTAAAACGTGCTAGAGCCTCTATAAATGTTGGTTTGTGTGAACATGAAGTACTCCGTATAGGGTTAGAGACAAAAAGTATAAATTCTAAAAAAATCATAGAAATGATAGAAAAAGGACTTAAAGAAATTAAAGACCCCAAACTTGAATCTTTTCTAACCAAACCTACCAAAGCATTAATTGAAAATGCGGAGGCAACACTGTTAAACTTGACTAAATAATTATGGCAAAAAAAATATACATACAAGCAAAAAAAGACATCGAAGCCTTACTTCAGGAAAATGGGGATAGTGAAATTTGTGCTGGAATTTCAGAATATTCATCAGTTTGGAAAGAGGCTTTTAATGATGAAAGAGTAGATGAAGGTGAAAGTATCGTAGACTTTAAATACACTGAAAAAGCTCTAGAAATTCAGAAAGTTTTAAATCACGGTATTGATGCTGCTGTAGTGGTTGCAGAAAGCATTAATACTCCAGACTTCTTTGATTATTTATTGGGTGAGGTTACAATAGAAGGTAATTACAAAACCTATACCAAGCCACATGTTGCTTCAGATAAAAAATATTTCAATTTCTCTCAAAAAAATAAGAAAAAGTACTTTACAGATACGCTGTTACTGGCTTTGGTAAACATAGCTCCTAAGGGTAGTCAAGCTTTCAAAGCTAGAAATGAATGCAAAGAATTAATGGTGCTAAGTTTTGGAGGGATTCCAGCTGATTCTAACGTTCAGGCTTGTGTTATGGATTGTAAGTATATTAATAACTTTAAAAACCTTGAAAAATTAAAAATTTACAATCCTAAAACCTTAGTCAATTCTCCAGAACTAAAAAAACTTAAAAAGCTTAATGACGTTAGTATTGAAGGAAATAGGGTTGCTCATTGGTGGAAAGTTGGAAACTATGAACTTTTAATATCTGAAGATTTACCTGTCTTAGAAAATTTAAAATCACTTCACATAGAAAAAGCTACCAACAAAGATTTAAGTTTTCTAAGAAATATAAAAGGCATTCAAAATATCAGTTTAAGACATTGTAGTAATTTGGAAAGTTTGACAGGGTTAGATGTTCCAGAAGTCCTAGATTTAGACATATGTAATTGCAATCAACTAACAGACACCAGTATCTTAAATAAAGCTGTAAAAGTTAAAAACGTGATGTTGTCTTCAGAAGGCTCCGATATGGAATCTGATAAAAGCTTAAATATTGCATTTGTAGAGAGTTTCGGTTTTGCTGAAAGTTTAGATATAATAGGGTGTAATTTTACTAATTTAAAGGATGTATCAGCTTTACAAAACTTAAAGAGTTTAAGTATTTCTAATCCAAAAAATCTTACGATTTTCCCTCTACTTGGAGAGAATAAAAATTTAAACAAATTAAGTATTACAGCTCCTAATCTTACAGATTTGAAGGGCATTGGTCAATGCACCAATCTTAAAACAATCAGTTTAAGTAATAATAAAAATTTAAATACCGTAGAATCCTTAGAGAATATAAAATTTGTTGATATTGGTCTTAGTTGGTCTGGAATCAAAAACTTAGATTTTTTAGAAAACACTCAGATTATTTCCAGCTATAATCATTCAATAGGTTATAATGAAGCCTTAGATATTCATGAGGGAGCATTTAGTGTTTCATCTGATAGATCTGATGAAGACAAAAAGAAAACTGGCAAAGGTCTTCCAGATGGTTTTGATACTAATGGCTATGTGATACCAGAATTTTATGAAGATGGCTCTTCTTCAGATTTTATAAATCAGAATACATTCTATCTAAATGATTGCCCAAATTTAGAGCAAGTTAAGGGACTCAAGAATGTGACCAACATCATGGCTTTAGATTTTAGAAATTGTGTGAATCTTACATCACTAGACGGTCTGGAAAAAATGTTAGATTTAAGAGAAATTGACCTTACTGGTTGTACTAATTTGGAAAGTATTCACGCGCTTAAAAACTGCAGTAAACTAGAAAAAATAATGGTTGCAAAATGCGATAACATTAAGCCAAAACCAAAGGTTAAAAACATGGATACCTTAGAAAAGGTTCAAGAGTATTTAGCAAAATTATAAGTGTAAAAACAACGCATATTAAAAACAATTTTAATAATGGACAATATAAAATATACCATAGAAAGTTTAGCTGATATTAACATTCACCAAGGGGTGACAAAAGATGATATTAGTTACTTCGAAATAAAAGAAAAAAATTGTTTAGACGCATTTGAAGCAATTTCATCTTCTGGGGATGATAGAAGGGTTGATGAATATAATAGGCTCGAAGATTTTGATGAATTAATAGATGAGTTAATTCAGGCAGATGCAAAAAATTGGGCAATAAAACTATGCATTGATAAATTGCAATGTATTAACAAATCTGTCAGCCATCGTCAAGGAAGAGAGTATGCGGTAATCATACATAATTTATGTGAACTTAAACAACTCCCTATGGCCGGGGAAGTTATAGAAATAGCTTTAAAAAATGATTTTTCGAAAAATGTTTCTGAATTTAAATGCTACGAATGGCTTGGAATCGCAGCTTCCTCCAAAAAGCAGTTGAATAATAAGACGCTTGGTTTAGAAATTTTTAAAAAAGCAGAAAATTCAGCTGATCAAACTTTAATCGATGGAACTCGAACTCAAGAAGGGAGTTTTAGGGACTTTAATAGCCTCGCTGCTTCTATTGTTGATGAAGATTTTTTGGGAGACAAAAATTATGCAAAAAAAGTATATCAAAAAGCAGAAAATTTAGCAGAAAGTTTTAAAGATTTTTTAGCGCTTGGTCAATCTTATGGTTATTCTCTTGGGGATAAAAACCTCGCTAGAAAAGCATTTGAAAAGGCAGAAAAATTAGCAAAAACATCTAGTGATAAAAAATGGCTTGCTGAATCTGTTGCTAAAAAAGCTTATTTAGGAGACCCTGTTTGGGAAAAGCAACTTCTTGAGAAAAAGAAAAAGAAAAAGGAGAATAAATTAAAAATTATGGGACACCAAATAAACTGCATAAATGGTGTCTTTGAAGAAGGAAAATTAGCATTAGCAGTCCTACAAGACTACTGCTCCAAAAATGAATGCACTTTTAATGAGCTTAAGGAGATATTTCCGGACGAAGTTCAAGGAGATAAAGATTATATAAAACAAAAAATTGGTGGCAACACAGGTGTTTTTGACACATTGGCTGAAGCTAAAGACAGAGAAGATTATTTTGCATTATTGGACCCAATAACCATAAAAGATGCTACGATAGTAGTATCTACTTGTTGGGGAGAACGTAATTTGCCTTTATTTATCGAAAAAGCGGAAGCAGTAGGGTATACAATATCGTTAATAGCTATAGAGGAAAGTAGCTGAGCTGATGATTTAAAGAGGTAATCGAGGAATTATAAACATCAAACTATGAAATCATACACTTATATCAAAACATTCAATAATGAAAATAGCGGGGAAGACTATAAAATCTGTAATTCTATTGTTGCACAAACAAATGGGAAATACACTCTTTCTTTTCATCTAGATAACGATGGAGACGGGGTTATTGATACTTATCGCTTTTGTGATATCAAAACTAATGTTAGAGGGTCAAACGGATCACCTTGGGATTTCGAAGAATTTACGGACGAAGAGGGGGAATGGATAGAAAAATATGAATCATTTGAGGATTTTGGTTATGATTCCAATGAAATTGCAAAAACACTAGGAAGTATTAGGTCAGAATTCATTGAAAAGTACCTTAACGAAGCATCTCAAGAAAATTGGCTTGATAATGCTGCAGTTCCTTTTAATAAAAAAGATATTCTAAAAGAAGAAATTAAACATGATGGTGTAGACTATTTTACTGGAAATTTAGTGTTTGAAGAAGGGGATAAAAGTATACTTCCCAAATAACTTTAATAAATAAAAATATAATTATGGCCCAACAAAATGAAAATACAGAATTTAAAGAATTTTTAGAAAAGTATAAAGAACATTGGGACAAATTCTTTGAAGAATGGGAAAAAGACCCAAAGGCAACCTTTGAAGAGGATGTTATTTGGAAGAATCGTGAGGGTACAGGAGAAAAAAAATTAGAATACGATGTATTTCCACAACCATATTTAGGAAATATTCGTGACCACTCTGTAATTACTCTAAATCTTAACCCTTCAAGATCAAAGAAAGGAGTGAAGAAATTCAATTTAAAAAACGGAGAAAAAGGAAATGAGAATGATGTATTTGAAGAAAAGCATTTGCAAGAATTTTTAAAAAAATCCAAAAAAGATTATTATGAATATGCAAAAGGTTTTCCAACTTATGATATTGATTTTTGGCAAAATCAGGATAAATGGATAGATAGAATATTTGAAGATTTAGGTAAAGAAAAACCATCTGAAAAGAAAATCAAACCCTTTGCCATAGAAATATGTCCTTGGGGCTCTAAATCTTTTCAAAAGCTTAAAATAAAAAAGGATGACCCTCTTATTAAATATATGGATAAACATGTTTTTGATGTCATTGAAAAAGTAATTGAAAATTCAAAACTAAAAATAGTTCTTTCAGTTGGAAAGGCTTACTATGATATATTTCAGAAAAGTGAATTCAAAAAAGTAGAAGAAATTTCATCTAAACCATTTCAAAAAGAAGTCTTTAAATTTTCAAATGATAAATATAAAACTCATTTAGATTTAACTCATTTAGATTTATCTCCATCAGAAAATAATAAGTTAAAAGAAAAAATTCCTAAAATTCCATATAATTGGCCAATCAAATTTGTACAAAGAAGTTTTTCAATTTGGGAAAAAGATGGAATATTTTATTTCAATACTTATGCATCTGGTTCAAATTCTACACCTGGTGTTCATTTTGATGAGATTCAAAACCAACTAATTAATAAATATCTAAACAAACCTTAGATTTACTTAAATAAAATAATTATTAAAAAACTTCTATACATAGATTTAGATGGTGTCGTTGCAGATTTTGTATCTGCAATGCATGCACACCCTTTAAGACATAAACCTCCTTATGATAAAGACCCTGATACCATTCCAGGTCTATTTAGAAACTTAGAGCCTTTAAAAGATGCCGTAGACTCTGTAAATAAATTACTTAGTTCAGACAAATATGAAGTCTATTTTCTAAGTACTGCGCCTTGGGGTAATACATCTGCCTGGACAGATAAGCGCATTTGGCTAGAGGAACTATTTGGAGATACAATAAACAGAAAATTGATATTAACCCACCGTAAAGATTTAGTTAAAGGAGATATACTAATAGATGATAGACCCAATAATGGAGCCAAAGATTTTGAAGGCGAGTGGATTCATTTTGGCTCAGAAAATTTCCCAGATTGGAGTTCGGTTATAAAACATGTACTATGAAAGCACTATCAAAATCACGATTTAAACAAGGTCTAGAATGCCCTAATAAACTTTATTTTTCAAATAATAAACAGGTATTTCATAATGTAAAAAATGAAGATCCGTTTTTGCAAGCCCTAGCCAGCGGTGGTTTTCAAGTAGAGGAATATGCGCGGTTACAATATCCTGGTGGTGTCTTAATAGAAGATCCAGAAGATAGAGAAAACTATGATTACCAAGATTTGGCAGACCAAACATCTGAGCTTCTAAAGCAAGAAAATGTGGTAATCTATGAAGCCGCTTTTTATATCGATGATTTATTTATAAGAACAGATGTTCTTGTCAAAAAAGGGACTCATATTAAGCTCATAGAAGTTAAAGCAAAATCTCTTGACCCAAGCGAAGCTCACAATTTTGTAGGAAAGTCAAAAAAATTAGTGAGCAGCTGGAAGCCTTATCTTTTTGATTTGGCTTTTCAAACCTATGTAACGCAACGTTGTTTGCCTTCGTATACAATTACACCTTACTTATGTCTGGTTGATAAAACTAAAGCTGCAACTGTAGATGGCTTAAATCAGTTTTTTAGAGTTGAAAAAGATCCTAATAGCAGAACAGGAGTCAGAAAAACATTTAAGCAGGTGAGTCAACTAGGTGAAAATATATTACACCAAGAAAACTTATCTGAAGTGGTTTCAAAAATCCATAACGGAGAGCACAAATATTACAATAATTTAAACTTTCAAGAAGCGGTTAAATTATTGTCAGAAATTAGAATGCAAAATTATTACCCAAATTGGCCTGCTCAATTTTCGGCTTGTAAAAAATGTGAATTCAAAAAAGACGATAGTGAGCAAGGTAAGATAAAACAATCTGGTTTTGAGCATTGTTTTAAAACACAATACCAATGGACCACAAACGATTTTAAAAAATCCAATATTTTTAATGTTTGGGATTTAAAAGACCCAAAGTTAATGGAGCAAAAATTATTGTTTAAATCACAGCTAACCCCAGAAGATATTAAATACAAAGAAGCGGCTGGAAAACTTAGCCGTACAGAGCGCCAATGGTTGCAAATCGAAAAAGAACGTAATGATGACTTTACTGAGTTTGTTGATATAGAGGGTTTACAACAAGAAATGAATACTTGGGTATATCCACTTCATTTTATAGATTTTGAGACCTCTACAGTACCACTTCCGTTTCATACGGGTCGTAAACCTTATGAGCAAATAGCCTTTCAATTTTCACATCACATTTATCATGAAGATGGCCGTATAGAACATGCCAACGAATATATTAATGCTACTGCCGGCGAGTTTCCAAATTTTGAATTCATTGAACATTTGCAAAAAGCATTATCAAAAGATGAAGGAACTATTTTTAAATTTGCGACGCATGAAAACACAATACTCAATGCTATTAGAGCGCAACTCAAAGCCAGTAGTGCTCCAAACAAAGAATCGCTTGTTTCATTTATAGAATCTATTAGTCATCCAACAAAAGACAATCCAGACCAATGGGCAGTACCACCAAGAAAATTTAATAAGGGTACACGAGATATGGTAGACCTTTGTAAGGTAGTTGTTAACTATTATTACAATCCTCATACTTTTGGTTCGAATTCCATTAAAAAAGTGCTACCTGCCGTGTTAAAGTCTAGCCAGTTTGTTCAAGATAAATACAGTAAACCTATTGGAACTATTGGTGTGAGCAGTAAAAATCTTCAAGATGATCATGTTTGGTTAAAAAAGCTAGACAACGAAATCATTGATCCCTACAAATCGTTACCTCCAGTCCATAAAAATATAAGTCAAGACGAGATTGAAGCTAGATTGTCTAACATTGATAATATTGACGATGGAGGTGCAGCACTAACAGCCTATGGAAAGATACAGTATACCGATATGACTGAAAAGGAACGAGAAGACATAGCAGAGGCATTAAAACGCTATTGTGAATTAGACACTTTAGCTATGGTCATGATTTATGAGCATTTAAAATCTTTACTAATAAAAATTTAATAATATGAAAAATCAATTTGCAAACGACAAAGAATTTATGCTTGCTTTACTTGCATACAATGGAACATATTTGCAACATGCTTCTGAGGAACTAAAAGCGGATAAAGAGGTAATTATGGCTGCTTTAAAGTCTGGGTATAGTTTACCATATGAACATGTCTCTGATGCTTTAAAAACAGATAGAGACTTTTTATTAGAAATGGTAAGTTTAGATGCTTATTGTCTAGAGTTTTTTAGTGAAGAACTTAAGCAAGACGAACAGATTGTATTGGCTGCAGCAAAAAATTCTGGAAATGCTGCCTTAGAATTTGGAGCTGAAAAATTTAAAAAAAATAAAAATATTCTTACTGAAGTTGTCAAAAACAGTCATAATGCACTAAGCTTTTTAGCTGAAAATGAAAAAAATGATAAAAAACTGGTAATAACTGCTGTTGATCATAATGGTTATGCTTTACAATATGCTTCTGAACAATTACGAAATGATAAAGATGTTGTCATCGCTGCTGTTCGTAATTATGGCAATGCTTTAGAATATGCTTCTGAACAATTACAAAATGATAAAGATTTAGTCATCACTGCTGTTCGTACTAATGGTGATGCTTTACAATATGCTTCTGAAGAATTACAGAATGATAAAGATGTGGCTATGGTCGCTTTAATAAATTCAACAGAAGCTTTTGAATATGTCTCAGAAAGACTTCAAAGCGATAAAGAATTTATATTACATGCAATAGGGCAAAAAGATGAGGATGCAGTTGACGATGATTTAGACTCTTACATTTCTGATAATATCCCTGAAAAATTAAAAGCAGATAAAGATTTTGTACTACAGATGGTGAAGGTTAATGCTATGGTATTAGGATGTGTGTCTGATGAGCTAAAAGTAGATAAAGAGGTGGTTACGCTAGCAGTAAAAAATAATGGTAAAGCATATGCCCATTTTGAATGGGAAGATGAAACTTTTTATGATAAAGAAATTATTCTTGCTGCAGCATCTAAAGGAGGTACTCCTAGTGTAATACCTATTTTTACCTTGGACGAAGAGTTTTTTGATAAAATTTTCAATTATTTACCAAGTATTGCGTATAAGTCAAGAATATCAGCTGAAAGATGTGTAGAAAGTGGACAAACATGGAAAAATAAAATTGGTCAATCTTGGGCAGATGTAAAAAAACCAAAAAGACAAATAACAGGAGATAGAGAATTTGCTTTACATGGTGTAAAAAAAGGACTTGTTTTGGATGTATTTCTTTGCAGAGAAGCAGGAATTGTTTTTGATAAAGAAATTATATTACACCAGCTTAAACATTGTATAGATAAGAAAGAAGCTACATCGAGTATTATAAATCATGCACCTGAAGAATTCAAAGTAGATAAAGAAATAGCACTAGAAGCCGTTAAAAATACTTGGGAAGCCCTACTTCCACATAATATATCTAATGAACTTATACTATCAGATAAAGAAATAATAATGGAAAGTATGAAACATTCTCCCAATGCACTTTATTACGCCTCAGATAATTTAAAAAATGACAGAGAATTGTTACTTTCTGCTTTACTAAACAAAGATAAAATAAACGATACCTATCGTTTTGATAAAATATTAGATGAATTATTTTAAATTAAACTATTAAATAATGGAAGAAAAAGACATGTATCAAGGGTTATCAAAAAGCCAAATTACCAAATTTAAAAAAGAAGAATCGGCTTGTAATACTCACTGGGATTTTCTAAGTTTTTCTGAAAAACTATTAGAAGCGGGAGCTACTATGTGGTTAAAA
>Ga0233438_10002624_pt1 | contig 17654 bp, 11 predicted proteins | sample SI_123_September_FD_182720 | JGI IMG/M metagenome (GOLD analysis project Ga0233438, IMG submission 182720) | Seawater microbial communities from Saanich Inlet, British Columbia, Canada - SI_123_September2016_10_MG | ecosystem: Environmental > Aquatic > Marine > Inlet | place: Canada: British...
AAAAATTGAAGATGTGGTTAATCCATATAATCGGGCTGACGGCAGAACCGAAAATAATGATGGTAGAAAGGGTGGTAGACCAGATAATCAAATTAGGGATAATAACATATATAGATAATGGCTAAGAGAAGAAGAAGAGGATTGTTTAGAAAAAAGTTAGAATTGGGTTCTAAGAAATCTTCTGTGTCTAAAGCTAAGCCTATAACAAAGCCTGTTACTAAAGTAAACAATCCAACTAACTCAACTAACAAATTAGGATTAAAAACCAATACACGTATAATACCTGAAGAGAAGATTATTAGTAGAATTGAGGATAGGTTAGATATTGTAACTAAATTAGATGAAGGTATAACTGATAGTGAAACAACGAACATATTCGATAGAGTTATTGGTTTAACTATTAATGTAGTTGATGAAGTATCTGTAAAGGTTCCTGATATTAGAAGTATTACTTATCCTAAGTTGGTTAAGGGTGCAGATTTTATCGGATATGATGTGGATTTCAAAATATCATTTGAATCAGTACATGCATCTTATATAAAAGTATTTATTGGTAACTCAACTGATTTCATCAGAGTATCTCCAAATGATAGTAGAGATAGACCAGGTATCACATCAGGTATCAAAAAAGGAAAACCATCAAGAAATAAATCAGTAGTAACATTAAACGTAAAAGATTTAATTGAAAGGTATAATGTTGAAGTATTTGATGAGGGTGATAAAGTAAAAATTCCAATACGATTAATTCCTGTAAATGAGGATAGTAGAGAAGTTGTTGAGGGTAAGGTTGAGCGAATCCCTATTATATTTGATAAAGGTGATTTCAATATACCAAGACAAGTTGCAATCAATAGATTAGCAGAAGGATTTATTTCTCAGTTTTCAAATTGTCAATTTGATGAATCCAATTACTTAACAAACTTATTACACTTAGGTGATGGTAACAATCAAGTAATTACAACTTGGGTAGGTAGTGAAAATAGTTTAATATTAAAACTATATGAACCATTACCAGCCAATATTACAACCAATCAAAAAGTTTGGATTACTAAGATACAATCTAAACCTATAATTGATACTATAAGTTTAGTAGGTGATGGAGACCTTTCATGTCCTCCATTACAAGGGCCCAACTTTTCGTTAGAGGTTGATACTGGGTTAGGATACCAAGTATTCGATGATTTATTGGCTAGTGACTCGGTAACTAACACATCCTTAATTCAGAAATACATTACAAATACAGGTATTGATACTGAAAAGTTAAACATACAATATGCAACTGGTTCTAATTTTAATTTCGATAAATTTATACACTTTGGTTCTGCTGAAGAAAGAATTAAAAACTTTTGGTATAAAATAGAATTATTAGAATCATATCAAGCAAAATATATTCAACTAACAACAACCGAAATTGAATTAGGATTTATATTAGCAGAGGGTACTGGACAAGATGGTTATGTTATAGTAACTGAATCCGATGATAATTTACAATTAGATGGTACTACTACAACTGCAGTTACTGCCGTTGAGTCTACTAAGCAATTGGATAACATAAATAATTTAATTGGTTCGTTTGATGGATTTGAAAATTATCTATACACATCGACATCCGATATAGGATATCCTAAAAGTGGAAATAGTATTTTACCATCAACCGATTCATTATCAATCGCATGGTATAACTCAGCAGTAACCGATTCATCATTATTTGATAAAAACAATGTAGATTACCTTAACAACAATCTTCCTGAATTTATTAGAGAAGATTATCAGAATGAGGACTTTATGTTGTTTATGGATATGTTAGGACATCACTTTGATGTTATATGGGTTTACATAAACGGGTTAAACAATCTGAGAAAACCAGAACATAAATCTGATTTAGGATTTTCAAATGATTTAGTTTATTCATTATTAGAATCATTGGGTTGGGAAGGTAAGAAAGCTTACGATTCTCAAAACCTATGGGAATATGCATTAGGACAATATAAAGATGGTACACAAAAATATAGTAGAAGTCTAAAAGATGCAAACGAAGAAATTTGGAGAAGGGTTATAAACAACTTACCTTATTTACTAAAACATAAAGGTACTTCTCGTTCACTAAAAGCAGTAATGGCTTGTTATGGTGTTCCACAATCACTCCTTACAATTATGGAGTTTGGTGGACCAACTGACCCAACTGATGGTGGTACACAACCATTTACATTTGAAGATAGAACTTCTGCATTAAAATTTGTTGGAGCTCAAAATATAGAATTGCCTTGGAATGGTAATGTATTGGATGCTGATAATAGTATCACTGTGGAAATGAATGTTAAGTTCAACCAATCAGTAAACCATAATTTATTTAAATCTACAGATGGAACTGATACTTACTTTGAATTAGAAGCAATACCAACGACAGGTTCGTTTGGTAAAATAAAATTCTCAGTATCATCTAGTTCGGATATTCACTCATTAGAAATACCTGAATCAAAAATATTTGATGGTAAGTATAAAACAATTGCACTAACAAAAGATGTAGATACTAATAATTCATCTTCAATAAATCTTTATTTAAAGGAATCTTCAAATGATAGATTGATATTAAACAAAAATGTATCTTTACTTACAAGCGCATCGTTAGATTGGATTTCCGGCGATACGTTATTTGTTGCATCTTCTGCTTCATTAGAATTGGATGAATTTAGGTTATGGAAAGATTCGTTGGATGATAACATAATAACAACTCATACAAAACAACCTGATTCAATTGCTGGTAATAACTATACTGCATCATCGGAAGATATGTTAGTTAGATTTGATTTTGAGTACCCAAAGAATCGATTTGCAAATCCTTCTATATTAAACGTTGCACTAAGTGGAGAATATGGAGTATCGGGTGGTACATTAAATAACTTCTCAGATGAACCTACATATCCTTATAATCATGAAGTATATGAACGAAGTGTAACCGCACAAGTTCCATCATTAGGATTTAACCAAGCAGATAAAATTAGATTTGAATCTCAAACATTAGTTAGTGATTTATCTTACAAGGTAAGAGCAACTAAAAAATCATTAGATAGGGCACCTGTTGATTCATCTAGATTAGGATTATTCTTCTCACCAATAAAAGAGTTGAATATGGATATCATCAAATCATTTGGTAACTTTAATATAGATAACTATATTGGTGCACCTGAGGATGAATACAAATATGAATATACTGAATTAAAGGATGTAAGAGATTATTATTTCCAAAGATTAAATAGAGATATCTATGAGTATATTAGATTAATCAGATATATCGATAAATCTTTATTCGATGTATTGGAAGATTTAGTTCCTGCTAGAGCAAAAGTTTCTAAAGGTTTATTAATTGAACCACATTATTTAGAGAGAAGTAAAACTAAATGGAAAAAACCAACATCGGTAAAACGAGATTATGATACAATACTAAATGTAGAGGAAGATGTAAACGTTAAAGGTGATAATAGTCAATTTGAGGCAAACGTAGATGGTGATACTGATACAAACTTATCATATCAATACGATAACTATGATGCAAATGTAGATGGTGATACTGATGTAAACTTAGTATCAACAAACCCTCAGTATGATTCAATTATAGATGTTGAGGATGATACAAACTTAGTTGGTAACTACCCAACCTATAACAGTGAGATAGTTGTTCCTGATGGTTCTAAAGCAGATGCATTCGTTATTGAAAATACATTCCAACAAATTGGTATGGACCCAAATTCATTATCAAATGCTGGATTTGGATTATATGCCCCAACATCAGCAACATCATCGGTTGATACGATTGATATAAAAGGAAATATAACTTCATCTAGAAAGTTAGTATTTAAAACTAAAGAAGAATATATAGAAAAAATTAGTGTTCAAACAAAAGGATATCCTGCAACTTCAAACAATGAACAAGTTGAATATGAATTGCAAGATGTAACAAAGTATAGAAGTAAAGTTACTATACTTCCTATTGGTTCAACACCACCATCGGTTGGGAATGAGATAACTGAGGTTATTCCATTGAATGGATATTTCCCAACACATTATAGATACAAAAATAATTTATCGCAAGGATTAAAGAATTCGTTCTTTGAAGGTTCAAAACAAACTTCAACAACAACTCCAGATGGATTAGGACCGGTGGAAACATTTACTACTAATCCAAACATTTTAAGGGTTGCTGACACTGGAAGAGGAAGTGGAGAACCAATCTTAGAGGTAGATTAATTAAATTTTAAAATAGTTATATTTATTAGTACATAATAAACAAAAGGGCACATTAAATAAATTATGGGATATTTAGACAACACATCAATAACAGTCGATGCTATTCTTACCAAAAAAGGTAGACAGAAGTTGGCATCGGGTCAATCTCTTAACATTTCCAAATTCGCATTGGGAGATGATGAGATTGATTACACATTGTACGAACCAGCGCACCCAAAGGGGTCAGCGTATTATGATTCGGCAATTAAGGCGATTCCAATCATGGAAGCAAGTCCTGACGAAACACAAGTATTAAGATACAAGTTAGTTACATTACCAAAAGGTACTACTCAAATTCCAGTCGTAGCATTGGGTATTTCTGCAGTAGGAGTTTTTCAAGATGAAGGGCAAGTTGCTCTCTCACCTACAACTTCACCGCAAGGAAACACAAACGCTGGGTATACTGTTGTATTAGCAGACCAAAGAGCAGGTACATTAGCAGTAACGCAAGGAGCATCGGCAGCTGGTTCAGTTCCGGTATTCTTAGGAGAGGAAATCACAACTACGGCACAAGTTGTTAGTGGTTTAGGATTTACATTCACTCCTAATCCGGCGTTAACATCTAATGTTTCTTCTACAATAACTGTGTATGGTAACGAAACGGGAGGTTCACAAACTATTCCTGTAACTATAACATATAGAGCATAAAAAGAAATAAAACATGGCATTAATAAACGACCCAAATATAACCTCCCAACTACAAGACTTAGCAAGTGGAGGACAAATCGACAGTAACGATGTAATAGCCCTTTTAAATTCAGCATTGCCTGCAGGACAACAATTACAATCTGGTGCTGGAGTAACTACTGGAATCTATAAAAGATTCGGAGAGTTTGATAAAGTAAACGCTAAAGTAGAAGTAATCACAACTGGTTTATGGACTGGTGATACTGGTTCTTTAACAGCAGCTTACACTTCATCAACTCAAGTAGCAGCTGCTAGTGGAGATTACTACTATAACGTATATAACGCTGACCCTGCTACCGATAGTACTGCTGAAGTACAATTCGGTGTAGCATATGGACACGTTAACGGAAGTGGTTCAATATCATTAGCAAATTCAGATGATGCACTACTTGCTTCTAAAGCAAATTATGCACAATATAAATCAGTTATCTTAGACCCAACTGATTCTAAATTCTCTTTTGAGAATGGAGCTGGAACTTTGGTAGATTCAAATGATATTTACGCTATCAATGTTAATAGAAGTAGATATAGAGAAAAAATGGATCCGGGTAACTGGTCATTAACTCTTACTGGTACTGGTGGTACTCATACTTTCATTGATGATAGTGGTAAGAAATTTGGAGATAAATTAGGAAAAGCTGGTAGAGTATTTAAAGTAGTAAGTGGTTCACTTAACTTAGGTACTGAAAATGAAGCAACTATAAATTCAACAGTCTCATCTGGAGATGTAGGATTTGGATTATTTTATCCTGATAGAGGTATCATCATTCTTTCACCTGCTGCATTAGAAGATGCTGTTGGAAATGTAAATGTAAATGGAGCATCCGTTTCAATTGCAGGTTCGGCATCTACTTCAGTAGAACAAGAAAATCACAAAATTTTAGTTAACGCAATTAACGTAGGTGGTGATTTCCAAGCTAGAAGAACTGAAAATGTATCTACACAACACTTCTTTGTAAGAGCAACGAATAGAGAATTTAACTATTCAAACAATCCAACGTATGTAAATGCTAGTGGGAAGTTTGCTGAAACAACATTTGAAACTGACCCACAAACATATATTACAACAATAGGGTTGATGAATGATGCAAATGAAATGATTGCAGTAGCTAAAACATCTCAACCAATTCAAAAATCATTTGATAAAGAAGTTTTAATTAAAGTAAAACTTTCATTCTAATCAAATAGAATTACATTTATAAGAACCCCACTAAATGTGGGGTTTTTTGTTTCTTCATATTTATATAAAAGTATTTCTATATGCTAAAAGAAATTCCGAAATCGGATATTGTAGTTAGACCTTTCAAAGTTTATAAAGAATGGACTTTGGATGAGGATGATATTACACCATTGTATGGTACGAATCAAACAAGTTCATACGATGAGGATACTGATGTTAAAAATTCAAATGGTATATCTAAAAAAGGATTATATAGGTCAATAAAATCTCAATTCTACTTAAACTCAGCTACTGCATCTATTTTAACTGAAGTTGGTAAAAGAGAATCTTATACATCAACCAACGAAAGAGTTATTGGTGATACAATCGGAGTACTTCCTATTCCACAAAAATATTATGGTGAGGGAGTTAAAGTTGGTTCACTACAAGTTGAGTATGGTACAATAATAGCAACAGACGATAGTAATTCTAATCTAATAGATTCTGCCTCAAATGTAAAAGGTAATATTTTTTATGATAGAGGATTAATCGTTTTAACTGATGGTATTGTAGATAATACATCTTTAACAAATTTTGATATTTCATATAGGTCTACAATGACTATACATGAAAATGAAATATTCTTATCAGTAAACGAAAACGAATTTAATGTATCTCAGAATCCAACGGCAGTTCATGAAGTTGGGGCAACTAAAACAATTGTAAGTATTACTAAACCACATTCTGAATTAGTAAATCAAGAATATGTTTCTCAATCAATTTATCAAGCTGGTGCGAAATACATAAAAGATAAATCACATCCTATTATATCATCAATCGATGGTGTTAGTGGTGGAAGTTTTGATGATTATGAAGTAAGCGGTTCAACTGACCAAACTGGTTCTTATTTAGCACCATTTATTACAACAATTGGTTTATATGATACTGATAATAATATGATTGCATCAGCTAAGTTACCTAAACCAATTAAATCATTACCAGATTATCCAGTGAACTTTATAGTTCGTTTAGATACTTAATGTTATATTTATAATATATAAAGGAACACAATTATGACTTTAGAAGAAAGATTAAAAAAGAACGCACCTACTCAATCAAAGGCAAACCTTAAAGGTGGAGATAAAACTAAAATAGAAGCCGATGGTGGATTGGATTTATCAAAAGATGAAAAGGCAATTGCAAAAGCAGGTGGAAGAAAGTTAGGTAATGGTGGTGGAGGATTCACTCAATCAAAACCTTACTCAAATACATTTAAATAGACTCAATGTCAAAATGGTTATGGAATGGTAACGATGTTACCGAAGATGTTATACCTGAAAATGCCGTAGGATTTATCTATATGATAGAACATATCCCTACTGGCAAATATTACATTGGTAAGAAATCCTTAGAAAGTGTTCGAAATGTAAAAATCGGAGTAAGGGAACTACAACGTATCAAAGAAGAACGAAAGTTAGCTGGTACGAGGGGTTCACTACCCAAAAAGAAAAAAGTTAGAAAATCTTCTGACTGGCAGAAATACTTCTCATCAAACGATTGGATTAAAGAACAAATCACCGAAGGTAAGAGTGATGAGTTCAAACGTATAGTACTTAAATTTTGCTATTCAAAGAAATCACTATCTTACTATGAAGTACATTATCAATTCGAATATGATGTACTTTCAGATGACAAATCCCTTAACGGAAATATTTTAGGAAAATTTTATCGAAAAGATTTGGATAATTAAATTATTATTCGTATATTAGTACCTAATTGTATATACACAAAAATAATATTATGAATTTAGACCAAATAGCAAACAAGTACGGAGTAAACAGAAACTCCCTTAACGCAAAAGATGATGGTATCAAAATAGCAATAAAATCAATCCAAGACTTAGTAAGGGGTATGGAAAATGATAAAATTGATATAAAATATATAGATGGGGTAAAGAAGTTAGGTAACTTTCTTTATGATGTATCTGATTCAACTATCGGATAATTTGGTAAATCCAAATATTTTTCGTATATTTGTTTAAAATATAATTTATGCTCTCCGCAAGAAATAAGTTAGTTGTTATAAACGTATTGGATTCTGCATTAGGTGTTGGTACATCAATGAAGGGAAATGAACAAGCACATCATTGTCCTTTTTGTCATCACCATAAGAAGAAACTCCAAATAAATTTAGATTCACAATATTGGCATTGTTGGGTATGTGATTCTAAAGGTAGAAGTATTCAATCGTTACTTTATAAACTAAACCTTGATAGAAATGAAATCTCAAAAATTCATTCTATATATGGTGAGTATAAACCCAAACGAAATGAAAAGGAAGTTGAAACAATAACACTCAGACTTCCAAAAGAATTTCAATCACTTTATAAAAAGCCAAAATCAATCAATCCAATTTATAATCAAGCCATTGGATATCTTAAACGTAGAAAGATTTCTATGGATGAGGTACTTAAATATAACATTGGCTATTGTGAAGAAGGATTATATAGTGGTAGAGTAATTATTCCATCTTACAATGAAGATGGTGAGTTAAACTATTTTGTAGCTCGTTCTTTTTATGAAGATGAAAAGATGAAATATAAAAATCCACCTGTTAGTAGAGATGTAATTGTATTTGATAATCAAATAGATTGGAATGAACCAATTACATTAGTAGAAGGTGTATTTGATTCATTTTCGGTAAAACGAAATGTAATACCAATCTTAGGTAAGTTTCTTCCAAGAACGTTGAAAGCTAAGATTAATCAAAAGGGAGTAAAGGAAATTAACATATTACTAGATTCAGATGCAGTAGATGATTCTACTAAACATGCAAACTATTTTATTAGAAATGGTATAAAGGTAAAAAATATTATACCTGATGGGATGGATGCCGGTGATATGGGATTTGATAAAGTAAATGAATTATTAAAAGAAACCAAAGAAACTGGTTGGGATGATTTAATCCTAAGTAAACTAAATAATATATGAAGGTAGAAAAGATTTACCACTTAGCGGATTTACACATCCGTAATTTAAAAAGACACAAGGAATATAGAGAAGTATTCCAAAAATTCTTAAACAATGTAGATAAAGATAATATCGAAAACGCTGTTATCTATTTAGCTGGTGATATTGCCCATGCTAAAACCGAAATGAGTCCCGAATTGGTTAGAGAAATCAGTTGGTTCTTAACTGAATGTGCAAATAGAAAACACACATTCTTAATTACAGGTAATCACGATTGTAACTTAAACAATAATTATAGATTGGATGTACTTACTCCAATTGTAGAAAATTTAGAAAATGAAAGAATTCACTATCTTAGAGATACTGGTGTGTATCCCTTCCATAATATTACTTTTGTGGTATATTCGATACTTGATAATCAAGAGAATTGGCCAAAGGGAGAACTGGTAGAGGGTGAGAATACTATTTGTTTATTCCACGGACCTGTAAATGATTCCACAACCGATATAGGATATACTGTATCATCTAATTCATTCACAACTGAAATGTTTGATGGATTTGATATGGTGATGTTAGGAGATATTCACAAAAGACAAACATTAGGAAGGTCAACAATAGCATATGCTGGTTCTATGATTCAACAAAACCACGGAGAATCATTAGAGAAGCATGGTTATCTATTATGGGATGTTGAAAGCAGAACTTTTGAAGAAGTTGATATTCCTAACGATTATGGTTTCTATACTTTAGATGTAGATAATGGTGTAGTTCCAACAGTTACTAATATGCCAAAGAAACCTAGATTAAGAGTTAGAGTTTCAAATACTGACCCTTCTCAGATTAAAAAGGCATTAACAAAAATTAAAAAACAATATAAAGTACAAGAGTTCACTGTTACTCGAATGGATACCTTATCTAAACAAAAGACTGGTAACTTCGATGATAGATTAGCTATTGGAAATGTGAGAGATGTTGAATTCCAAAACGAATTGATTAAAGATTATTTGGAAAGACAATATTTGGCAGATGATGATACTATTGATAAGATTAAACAAATCAATAGAGAAATCAACACAAAGTTGGTTGAAGAAGAGATGACACCAAATGTACAATGGGTTCCTCATCAGTTTGAATTCTCTAATATGTTTTCCTATGGTGAGAACAATAAGATACGTTTTGATGGTATAAATGGTATAGTAGGTATATTCGCTCCTAATGCTTCAGGTAAATCATCTCTATTCGATGCACTATCCTTTTGTATATTCGATAAGACAAGTAGAACGTATGTAGCTAAGAACGTACTTAATAATAGAAAGAGTAACTTCTATTGTAAACTTCATTTCAAAATAGAAGATGTAGATTACTTTATTGAAAGAAGAGCTAAATTAATTAACAAAGGGAGAAATCTAAAAGTAGATGTATCCTTTTGGAAAGAAGATGAGAGTGGTATCCATTCCTTGAACGGAGAGCAACGAAGGGATACTAACTCCATCATTCAACAATATTTAGGAACCTATGAAGATTTTGTATTAACTACACTTTCACTTCAAGGTAACAACTCCTTATTCATTGATAAATCACAAAGTGAGAGAAAAGAAATACTTGCTCAATTTATGGGTGTGGATATTTTCGATAAACTTTACTCACATGCTTATAATGAGAATAGAGATAACGCTTCCTTAATACGAAAGTTTAAGAGAGATGATTTTACTCAACAATTAGCTGATATACAAATTGATTTAAAGAGAGCAGAAGCTGAATACAAATTAGAAGAAGTTAGTTTAACTACTGCTAAAGAAGAAGTGGATAAGCACAATCAGAAATTAATCTCCCTCAACGAAAAGATTGTAAAAGTTAAATCCGACAATTATTCTAAAGAAGAATTAGAAACAAAAAAATCGACTTCGGAAACTTCGTTAACCGAATTGATATCTCAAAGAGATAAGACACAATCTAAGATTGGAGAGTTTGAGGAAACCCAAATCAAATTGGAAGAAAAAATCGATTCGTTTGATGAAGAGGAAATCACCGAAGGATATGATTTGTTTAATAAATATACATCCGATTTAAAAGATTTAAATAATGAATTGGATAAGTTAAAAATCAGAGAAGATTCTTTATTAGAGAGAATGAAGCATTTGGAATCACATCGATATAATAAAGATTGTGATATTTGTATGGAAAACTCCGAATCAATTATTGATGCTAAAATCGGAGTAACTGCAGATTTAAGTATATGTTCAGTTAATAGAAAATCAATGTTAAAACAAAAAGATGTTTTACTTCTTGCTATTGATTCACGTAAACGTTATTCTGATTTATTAAAAGAACTTAATAAGTTGAAAGCTGATGAAACAAAAGTTAGTAGAGATATTAACATACTTATCAACAAGTTATCAACATTTGAAACCAAAGAAATCAAACTAAATGGTGAACTTATACAAGCTACACAACTTATAAAAGATTATTTGGATAATGAAAAACAAATTAAGAAGAATAAAGAACTTAGAGATGAGATTATTGATGTAAGACATAAGTTAGGTAAATCAAAACAAATCTTATCAAATAGTGAAGCAGATATATTAGTACTAAATGGTTCAGTATCTTCTTTAAAGAATCAAAAGAAAACTATCGAAGATAGAATAGATGAAGTATCTAAGTTAGAAGAACAATTTGGATTATATGAATACTATCTAAACGCTTTAGGAAAAGATGGTGTATCTTATGAATTGATTTCTAAGGCACTGCCAATGATAGAGGGTGAAGTAAATAACATCTTAGGTCAAATCGTAGAGTTTGGATTACAATTGGAAATGGATGGTAAGAACGTTAACGCTAACATCGTTTACGATGACCAGAAATGGAGTTTAGAGATGTGTAGTGGTATGGAGAGGTTCATTAGTGGATTAGCAATTAGAATCGCTCTAATCAACGTATGTAACTTACCAAGACCAAACTTCTTAGTAATTGATGAAGGGTTTGGAACATTGGATAATGAGAACCTTACATCATTGTATATGTTGTTTGCATATCTTAAAACTCAATTTGAATTTGTAATGATAATCTCACATATAGATTCTATGAGAGATGTTGTAGATACTTTGATGGAAATCAAAAAGGTAAATGGATTTAGTAATATTAAGTTTTAGACCTTAATACATTTGTGGGGAGAGTTTGGTTAGGGGTTACTTTTTCTTTAATTAAACTTTCCACTAAACCATTCATTTTATATCCTTTATCTTTACAAAACGATTTTAATAATTGATGAACATCGGCATCAATTTGTAACATTGCATATTTTTTCATATTTTTATCCATTTTCTTTCACTATTAAGAGTAAACGAGCCTATGTGAGTTCTATTCCATTCCGATGGAGTTATTAGTGATAAGAATATATCACCTTTACCATCATCATATAAATGATAGGTATCACCAATAACAGGCTCAAAGTTAAATTTAGATTTGTAAACCAAATCATTCCATTTATATTCTTCAACTAATTTTTGATACTCTTCTTTTAATTCATTGAATTTAGAAGATAGTTGTTTGTTTACTTTATTAACACTTATACTTTTCCAAGTTGATATATCCTCCATCTTAATTGAGGGAGCACCAACATTAGTACCATATGGTAATATATTAGAATTAAACCCCTTTTCTTCATCATAAACTACGTTATCTGGGTATTTCTTCTTCATTCTTTAGAACTCTTTAGTTTTCTTTAGAATAAATATTGTAAATTAATTTTTTGAAATATTTATAATGGAAATAAAGTAACTATTCGTTAATGGCTAGAATTAAAAAATATTCACCCGAACAAAAACTATCATCATTTCAAACTCTTATATTAGATGAAAATCCTAATTCGGATTATTTTAGAATAACTGAGTTTAAAGATACGTTTACTGGTGGTAAGAATGGATTTCTTATAGAAGGTTCCCAGTATCTAAAAGAATCAACCGAAATTAAGATTGAACTTTTAGATGTAGCGGGTAATCCTATATACTTTGAGCCAGGTAATGGTATTCCGGAATACTATGAAGGTATTTCTAAATTAATAGCTGTTTACATATATAACGATACTCCAATTGGATTAGGTAAGATTACTGTTTTAGGTGAACTTAAAAAATACGATGATAATGGTGTAATAAGAGATGTACCAGAACAATGGAAAGGTACTTACAATGTTAAGTGGGAACGAACATTTCAAATAAATCAACTACTTTCTAACGAAGATAAGGTTAGGTTTTATCGTAGACCTCAAGTCACAATCGATGAAATAGTAAAACCTATTTTTAGTGGTAACCCACCATCGGTAACTCAAACTGGTTCGGTTGATGGTATTCCATTAGTTCCACTTGCTGGTAGTAATGTATCCGATTTTATATTACCTACAAGTTACCGATTGAAAGTTAACTCAGGTAATAAATGGACTGGTTCAGTTGAAGGTGAAAAAATAACATTTGATAATATAACATATTCTCCAACAATTGAAGAAATTGTAAATGAAACTGAAATAATTGTATCACCTCCATATGCAGAAGATAATATTGTAACATCATTTACGAATGAAGATTACTCAGTAGAGTTTCCATATATAGAAAATGTTGGTGATTTGGCAACGGCACTAACTGGTTCATTTGCTAAGATTAGTATTACTGATATGAAAACTTTTGTAGGTGATGCTGCAAGAGTAAAGATATTTAGAAGGTCTCAAAATAACTTAACTGATTTTGAATTTGTACAAGAGATACAATTAGAATCAAATGAGTTACTTAGAGATATAACAACATTTGCTAAAAAAGAAGAACCATATGGATTCTTTTCTCAAATAGTATTAGATGATTATTGGGTAACCTCATCAATTGATTTTGATGTTACATTTAATCAAAACTTTTTATACAATTCAGCTAAGTTAAATTCTACCCCTACAAATTACTTCTTTACATCTGAAAGTTTTGATATTCAGAGTGGAGTTGAATATACATTGGATTTAAATGTAAGAAAAGAAACAACTGACCCTAATGCTTATTTAAAAGTATTTTTAAGTGGTTCATATAATGGTAAGGGTGTAGAACAACAAATAGCAAATTTACCTTCAACAACTGGAATACTTCAGAAAACAAACTTTAGTGAAAATATAGTAGCAAATAATTTTGATAACGCCGAACTATATTTTGAAGTAAGTGGTAGTGATTGGTATGTAAATAATGTAAGTTTAAAAGCATCACAAGAAACATCGTTTTCTCCAGATGAGATTACATTTATACAACAAGTACCTAAACTATTAGTAGAAGAAACATTTGATTATCGTTTTGAATTTTACGATATCAATAACAATTATATTCCAATAACAGTAGAAGATACAAAAACATTTAGTGGTGGTAACACCAATCTATTTGAAAAAAGTATTGAGTTAACTCCTCAAAATTTATATTTCTCATTTGATTCCGCATCTAATCCAGCCAACGCAGTACCACCTCTAACAATAGCAATTGATGTTGATACTACATTGGTAACTGGTTCTATAACCTATACATCTGGTGCATATGATTTCTTTGGAAATTTATTATCATCATCACAATATACTGGTGGTATTTATCCTGGTTACTTAACTAATTGGGATGTAGATGGTGGTAGAGAACCATTTTTAAGAGTACAAGATTTTACTGGTTCTAGAGATGATATCTCAGTTCAGTTCATTAGATATACTGGTGCTATTGAAGGGATTTCTGATACCTTTGTAATTAGTAGAGTTGAAGATGGTAAGGGTGGTGTTAGTTTTGAAATAGTACCATTTAGAGGAGTTCAGATAAAAAATAAAGAATCTAAGACTTTAGAAATACAGGCAGTAAGAGTTGATGGTATAAATAGAATAGATTTAAGAGCTGGTTTAGATAGAGGATTCTCTGATGCTAAATTACACTTATTATCATCATCATTGGATGGTATAACTGAAGTTAATACTTATGTATCACTTTCACAAGCAATTGAAAACTCCGACTTTATAGAAGGTGTAAGTGTTGGTACAACTGGTAGTGGTGAGATTGATTATAATGCTATCTTTGATAGAGATGCAATCGATAATGAGTTGACTGTTTATCTTATGGATGGACCAACTTCCGAATCTATTTTAACATCACAAATTCTAACTGATTTAAAAGATGGTTTAAATCCTGGTTTGATAACCTCAACCGCAGACCAATTTAATATAAAATATAAACCAAGAGAAGCATTCTCATTTGACCCTTCTCAGATAATTGTAACATCATCATTCCAACAAAGAGGTAGTACTCTGAATCCATTAACTGCTAGTTTGGTTGTAAAACCATCGGCATCGATTCAACCTTTAACTGAACTACCTGAACTATTTGTATTTTATGATACTGGTGCTTTTGATGATACAATAACAGTAGCTGTTACTAATGTTGTAGGTGATTCAATAGATAGTGGATTCCCTGGTATTAGTGTTCCATATTATACTGCTACTCAAACAAAACAATTAAACTTTGAATTTACATATACAGAACCAGTTACTTCTGCGTCTGTAACTGCAAATAAAACATTCTTTATTACACCTGATGGTTTACCTGGTCAAGATTCTATTGTTATTGATATAGACCCAAATCCAATAGCATTGGGTTCAAATCATAAAGGTGATGTTTACAACTATGAATTAGCTGATACCGATGTACAAATAACACAAGGTGATTTATTTTTAATAAATACTGGTAGTGGTAATCCTGGTACATTTACAACAACATCGGTTGTACCTACTAATATAGTTTTCGAAACCTTAGTTGGTGATTCAACAACAACAATGAGTTTGGCTGGATTTGAAACAATGTCAGCAATTAGTGCAAGTGTACAATTTAATTTTAATATATTTCCATACTTTACGGCATCCTTAATAACTGCAAGTAAAACACAAAAGTTTACAAAGATAGTAGATGGTGGTGGACCAATTGAAGTAACATTAGACCCAATAGCAAATGCACTAAACGCAGATGAAATAGGATTTGTTTCTGATTATTCAAGTGCAACAACTGAAGTATTTATAAAACAAGACGATGAGTTCTTCTACTATGATGAATTCGATGGTGGTAGGCCAGGTACATTTGTAACGGAATCTATAACACAAAGAAATATACAATTTTCAGAAGTTTCATCTTCATTTAGAGATTTAATCGGATCTGGTAGTATATCTTCATCTGGTGGAGAGATATTACACTTTAAAGGATTTGATGGATTGGCAAACAATCAACCATCTGGTAGTATTACATATAACTTTAAGGTTTATCCTTATTCATTAACTGGTGGTGTGGCTGGTGTTCCTAGAATAGTTTCAAAAACACAAACGTTCTCAAAAGTAAATGATGGAACTGCTGCAAGAAAAGTGAGTTTAGTTGCAAGTAGTGATGTAGTTGTTTATAATGGAGATGGTATTAAGGTGGCACCATCTGGTGATGTTCAATTATCAGCAACTGCTATAAATGTAACTGGTTCTGCTTTCTTTACATTCTTAAATAACGATGGTTCTACAATACAAGCATCATCAACCAATAATATAACAACAGTTGGTGATTTACCAGCAACTGGTTCAACAAAAACATTCACAGTTGAATTGAGAGATGGTTTAGCAACTGGACCAATTGTAGATACCGATAGTGTAACTATATCTGGTGTTGGTGAAGGTTCAACCGCATATTCTGCACAACTTTCAAATCCAGCATCTTCAGTAACTGTTGAAGTTGATGGTACAACATTCTTTCAAAATAGTGGAACTTTACTAAGAGCATACAAAGGTGGAAAGGAATTACAATATGTTGAGGAATACGATGAAGAGGCAGTTGACCCAATCACATTCTTACCAATTGGTACATTCGGACAATTCTCTGCATCTATACATGAGATATCATCTTTCTTAACACAAGGTACATTAAGAGATGGAAAAGAAATAGTATCTTCTTCTGGTGAATTATATGCTAGTTCATCGGCTGTAACTAATTGGAATTCACCTCAATCAAATACACAAGGTTCAATCATATACAAAATTGATTTTGAAAATGGTAGGACTATTCAATTTGTACAACAATCATTCTCAGCTGTATTCGAAGGAGCAACTGGTCCTGGTATTGTAATGAGAGGTGAGTGGACAGGAAGTATTCCTTATATATTTGACCAAGGTAACCAACGAAGAGATGCTGTACTTAGAGATGTTAGTGGAATAACTCATTATTGGGCAACAACACAATTAGTACCATCTGGTTCGGAATACACCGATGGTGATGATGTTTACACAATAGAACCTATACTACCATCACAAACAAATCCAGATGGTACTTATGTTGAAGGAACTATTGATACTAATGGTTGGGAATATTTAGGTGCACAAGAACTATTTGTTGCAGCTAAGATTGCAATATTCGATGAATCATTTGTAAAAAATACAATTAACGTTGGAAACGTTGATTATAATGTTAATCCTCAAATAGCTATTGTTGGTGGAACTAATGAACCTTATATATCGGTAGGACAAAGTATTCAAGGATTTG